>BNJU01004838.1_pt1 | contig 16144 bp, 16 predicted proteins | sample 8539281 | NCBI WGS metagenome assembly BNJU01 (sample SAMD00202456, study PRJDB9452) | human saliva metagenome | isolation source: human saliva | place: Japan
CAGGGCAGGGCGGCTGGTACGTGGCCGCCGACCTCGACGCCCTCAGCCGGGCCGCCCTGCTGACGCTCGTGTGCGCGCACGCCCGGCTGCGGCACCGTGGTCGCCGACCTGCCCGACGGCGTCGAGGCCCAGCGGCGCGGGGACATCCTCTTCCTGCTCAACCACTCGACCGGGCCGCCGAGGTGGCTGGAGTCGTGGGCACCGACCTGCTGGACGGCCAGTCTGCGCACCGGCCACGTGATCTGTGCCCCGCGCTCGGCGCTCGTGGTGCACGAGAACACTCGTGAGTCCTCGCTTCGGGGCGAGGCACCTCGTGCCTCGGCAGCCTCGGTGGCGTAGCTCGTGGTCGTAGAGACCCATCGTTACCCCTCTCGCGCAGAGCCTCATCGTGTCCCGTCCTCTCCCGTGGGCCGCAGTTCGACGACGACGCAGACGCTGACGCGGCTGTCGAGCGCACCGAGCACATCGACCGCGGTCGGCCCACCGAGCGGATCGACCTTGCCCAGATGGAGGCGCAGTCGGGGGCCACGGAGGCCATCGCCACGCCGCCCGACGAGGGATAGGCCTGCCGCCGTCGACGTCGACCCCGCAGCTGGCCGCCTCGGACCAGCGCAGCCAGTACACCCAGGTCCTCCACCCCGATGCGCGGCGCCGCAGACGATGGCCATGGAGACGCCGCCGGTCTAGCCCGGCTGAGCCGGTCCAGCCGGTCTACGTCACCCCCGAGCCCGCACGGGCCGCAGTCTCCCAGGTGCGCGGTGCGTGAGACCTGGGAGCGAGCCGTGAGCCCCCGGTGGAGCTTGCGCCCGCCTGAGCGCCGTCATGCAGCCGCGCTGCGGTGGGGACGATCATGGCGTCTCGCGGCCTGCGGGGCCCTGGGCTGGGGACCTGCACGCTGCTGAGCACGCTGCACGTCTTCGAGATCCTCGACTCAGAGCTGGACGCCCAACTGGGCCGCAGGTCGGCGCCGTCGGCGGTCGGCGCGGTGCTGGCCTTCTTCGCCTTTCCTCGTCGTCCTGCTCGGCGCTGGCCAGAGCCAAGCCGAAGGGCCCGCCGCCCCTGCTGGTCCTGGCGGCACTGTTCCTGCCCCTGGTGGCCACAGGAGCGGGCGTCTACTACGGGCGGGCGTGCTCAAGACGCATACGCTGGCCGAGGCGGAAAGCTTCTCCGGCCAGCGCTCAAGATCGGCAATGTCGACCAGGCCCTCACGGCGCTGCAGTCCGAGTCTCCTTCCCCGGACGCGACGACCTCATCAGCATCCTCAACACGGTCAGGGAAGGCCGCTGAGCAGGGTGTCACCTCGCCGGACACGGACTCGCGGGGGACCGACCAGTCCGAGGACCAGCAGGACGGCTCCCAGGACGGAGAGCGGTCAGAAGGCGGCGACGGCCAGCAGGGGTGAGGCGACTCGGCGGGCGGCGAGGGCTAGCCTCAACTGCGGTAGGACGTTGGGCGCACTGAGGCGGTCTGCCCGTGCTCATCCGCGGACCGCGCGGATCGCATATGTCAAGACTGGGTGACGAAACTGGTGCACGGCCGGTTTCCATGGGGTAGAACTGCCGTGTTTGATTCCCTATCGAAGGCAGCCCTGTGTCTACCAGCAGTTTTCCTCCTGATCCTTCGCATGGCACTGGTGAGGCTCCTGTCCCCGCGCCCCCGATGACGTCGGGGCCGGAGACCAACGCTCCCGCTGTGCCCTGTGCCCCTCCGCCGAGCGCCCCCGCCCCAGGTGCCCAACGCGGCCGAGGCTCCTCCGCCGCCTCCGGTGCCCGCCCCTGGAGGAGAAGCTGCAGCCGCCCCGAGCACGATGGGCGTCGGTCGCCGCCGGCTCCGCACCTGGTGCGCCGGCACCTCAGGCCCAGGGCGGGTTCGTGCAGCCCGGGCAGGCCGCTCAGGCCTCGCCCCTGGCGCAGACCTTCACTGCCTGGTTCCGCGGGCCCGGGCCTGACCTCCACGGCCCTGAGCCTGGCGATCGTGCTCGGATCCGCAGCCATCAGCGCGATCCTCATGCTTGTGGCCCATGTCCACCTCGGAATCGACGAAGACGTTCCTGACGACCTTCTCCACGCTGCCGCTGCTCATGGGCTGGAGCCTGGCGGGCAGTTCGTCATGTCGGGCTCGAACTCTTACAGACGATTACCCTGACCTTCACGCTGCTGCCCATGGGGCACTGACCGCCGCTGGCATCGGGGGCTTCTGGCTGGCGCGCCGCCGGGCCGCGGTTGACGGGTCGGCGGCCCCGCTGGTCCCGACTCTGGCGCGGGCCGGAGCCGAGCTCTGGCTGTGGCCCTGGTGGCCTGCTTGGTGACGGCACCGTTCTCCCGATGACCGCCACGATGATGGGGCTGAAGGTCGCGACGGTCTCCTCCTCCGCGCTGATGACGATCCTGCTGGTGACGGTGGTGGTCTTCGTGGCGCTGGTGGTGGCTGCGCAGCGGCGGGCGCTGATTGAGCGCCTGCCGCGCCCGGTGGTGCAGCTCGGCCGGGAGCTGGGTGCCCTGAGCACCGCACTGGGAGTGGTTCTGGGGTCTTCGTCGTCGTCGCTCTACATCGCTGCGGCGCTGACTCAGGGGTGGGGACCTGGCCTCGATCCTTCTGCTGCCGGTGCTTCCTGCCGAACCTGGTGCTGCTCGCCCTGGGCATGGGGTCCCTGGGAGGCATCACCCTGGACAAGAGCGAGGCCGCGGCTCTGGTCTACTTCCTGCCGTCCCCTGGGCGGCGAGGGACGGTGGCGACGCCACGCCTGGACCTGGTTCGGCAGCTGGTCGATCCCTGCTGTTCGCAGCCGTGATCGTGGCCATCGCGGCGGCGGCGCTGCGCGTGGGTGTCAGGGCGCGCTCGCACGGGCGGACCGAGTGGCAGCGCGTCTGGCAGCTTTCCGCTCGTGTCGCTGGTCCTGGGGCGATCGTCTTCTACGGGCTGCTGCCGTTGCGCTTCTCGGCGCTGACACCCCGATGCGCTCCTCGGGCGGCGGGGCCGGCCACCATCGTCTCTGAGCCTGCAGCCCAACGCCCTGACCTTCTTCCTGCTCGGGGATCGTCGGCGATCATCTCCTGTGCTGGCCGAGCTGCTGCCCCTGTGGGTCTACTCCTCCTTCCCGGCGGTGCTGCAGCTGGCCGGCGGGAAGAAGGCGAGTGCGGCCTGGCGTGCGGGCACCTCCGGCGTGAGTCCGACGTCGTCGGCCCAGCAGTGGGCGTACAGCACCGACCCGGCCACCGGGGCCAGTATCGCCACGGACCCGGCCACCGGCGCCGTCTTCTCATGGACCCGGCGACCGGCCAGTGGGTGGAGACCACGCCGGCCTCACAGGCCCCGGCTCCCGGCTCGGCGGCGCGGCCGCTGGTGCGACTGCTGCGGGCGAGCCCGAGCCCGCCCCTGATGAGTGCGGCCTCGCAGCAAGGTCATTCTGGGACTGTCGGCCTTCGGGGTCGTGGTGGCGCTGGTGGTGGCCGGCGTCGTCGGCTCAATGTCGTCAACGGCATGCGCGGGCCCGAGAAGGCGGTCGAGAGTTACCTGACGCTCCTGTCGGAGGGAAGGTCCCTCGAGGCCACCAAGATGGTGGATCCCGGTGTCCCCAACGACCAGCGCAAGCTGCTGACCGACGACGCCCTCAAGGCCGCCAAGGCGAGGATCAAGGTCACCAAGATCGACGAGCCCACCATCTCCGGTGACACCGCCACGATCAAGACTCACCTGTCCCTGGACGGAAGGCCTTCGAGTACGACTTCACCGCCTCGAAGTCGTCGGGCTCCTTCGGCCTGGACAGCTGGAAGGTGGATAAGCCCTCGTGGTCTCCGCGGACTTCAGCTCCTCCTCGCTCCCGGGGCTGAAGGTCGCTGGGGTGCCATCGACCTGGCCAAGGATGAAGGACGGGTGGGTGGGTAGTCGCACTCGACCCAGTTCGCCTACCCCGGTGTGTACCCGGTGGCGGCGCTCGGGACTCCGTCAGCAAGTACCTCACTGCCAGAGACGTCCTTCACGCTGATTCCTACGCGAGGGTGCCGCCTCGGAGGTCGAGTCGGTGGGCACCCAGAAGGTGGATGCCACTCCCACTGACGAGCTCAAGACCAAGGCGCTGGAGAAGGTCAAGGAGCAGACGAAGACCTGTGCGACCGTTCCGACGAACTCGGACAAGACCTGCCCCTTCCAGCTCACTCACGGACATGACCTCGTTGTCGGTGGAGAAGGACGCCACGAAGGTGGAGTTCTCCGAGGACAGCAATGACCTGTCCTTCACCTCCGACGAGATCAGCATCTCCGGGTCTCCCAAGCCGACGGCCTTCGACAAGAACCCCAGCCCCCGCAAGGCGAAGTTCACCTTCTCCGGGAAGGTGGAGCTGCCGGAGGGTGATGGCGAGCCACTATCACGATCGAGTCCCAGCAGCAGCGTCTTCTGAGGGCCACTGGCCGGTGCTGGCCGCTGGGTCGGCACCGGCCAGCAGGATGGGATCGCGGCGCGTCGTCTCAGGCGGTCACCTTCAGGGTGGATCCGCCCGAGGCGACGCGCCGCACTGCGATGCGCTCGGCGATCTGGTCGCGCAGCTCGGCCACGTGGGAGACGATGCCGACGGTGCGTCCCGCCGGCGCGCAGGTGGTCGATCTGGGCCATGACCGCCTGGAGGGTGTCGGCGTCCAGGGTGCCGAAGCCTCGTCGATGAAGAGGGTCTCCAGGCTCACGCCCCCGGACTCGGCCGAGACGACGTCGGCCAGGGCGAGGGCCAGTGACAGGGAGACGTAGAGGTCTCCCCGCCCGAGAGGGTCCGGGGGTCGCGGGTGCGCTCGTCTCCGAGGTGGTCGACGACGGCCAGGCCCAGTCCTTTGCGGCGCCGGCGTTGGCTGGTCTCCTCGGCGACCCGGATGAGCTCGTAGCGCCCGGAGGACATCTGGGACAGGCGCTCGTTGGCGAAGACGAGACCTCTCGAAGCGGGCCTGCAGCACCCAGGTGGCCAGGGGCGTGCCGGCCTCGTTCTCCCTGCGGGCGAGGTTCGCCACCCGGATGAGGTCGGCGCTGGAGCCGGCCGCCTCCTCATAGGCGGTGGCCGCCTGCTCGACGCCGTCGACGGCCCGGCGCAGGTGCTCGGGACTCGGCGGTGCGCGCCTGAGCGGAGGCTGGCCTGCCGGGCGGCGGCGTCCGCCTGGGCGAGCTCGGCGGTGGCGGCCTCGAGGCGGTCCTCCTCCTGGCCGCTCAGGGCGGCGATCTGTGGGTCCTCCAGGCCCAGGCGGACCCGCTCGTGGGCGGGTGGCGGCGGCGCGCACGCCGGCCGCCAGGGCCTCGATGGCACCGCGCTCCATGAGGGCCGCCGCCGTCGCGCCGCACCGGTGAAGCCCTCCTCCGTCAGCGCCGCGGCCAGGTCCGCCAGGGCGCTGCGGGCCTGGGCCAGGGGCGGTGCGGGCTGTGTCGACGTCTGCGAGGCGTCCTCGGCCTCCTTGGCCCGCACGAGGAGCGCGGCGGCGCGGGCGGTGACGCTCGGCCAGGTCCCGCGTGCCTCCAGGCAGCGCTGCTGGTCCTGGGCGAGGGCCTCGCGCTCGGCCTCCAGGCGGCTACGGGCGGACTCCTGGGCGGAGCGGGCGGCATCGAGCGCGGCGCGCTCCTGCTCGGTGCCGGCATCGAAGGCCTCGAGCCGCTCCACCAGCTCTTCGACGCCGTCGGCTGCGGCCCGCGCCGTGGCCAGGGCGGTGGCGGCCGCCTCCAGCGCCTCCTTGGCGGCGGGGGCATCCATGCCGTCACTGGCGCGCTGGGCCTCCCGAAGCCGGGTGGCACAGGCGTCGCGCTCCCCGGACGGCGCCGCTGAGCGCCTCGTCGGCCTGCCGCTGGTGCTCCTCGGCGGCCTCGACCCTGCTGGCGGGTGGCGCCATCGGTGCCGGCGGTGGCGGGGAGGGTGGGTGGTCGAGCCGCACACGGGGCAGGGCTCGCCCTCGGTGAGCTCACCGGCGAGCGCCCCGGCGGTCCCGGAGATCCAGGCCAGGCGGGTGGCACGAACCCGTTCTGGTCGCCTCCGCGCGAGCGCCGCCGCCTCAGCGCAGGCAGCGTCCCGCTGAGCCAGCTGGGCTGCTGAGCTGCTCGACGGCGAGGGCGGCCTCGGTGACGTTCCTCGACCCGGGTGCGGCGGTCCTGGAGGCCGTCGAGGCGCTCGTGGGCGCGCGCGCCGCCTCCAGCGTCTCCACCAGGGCGGTGCGCTGCGCGGGCGCTCGGCGAGCTTCTCCGCGCTGCTCCAGCTGGGCGGCGGCGTGCTGCAGCTCCGCCTCCCGCTGCTGTCAGGGCGCTTGCGTGGGGAGGCCGGCCTCGAGGCTCTACGAGGGTCTCGAGCTGCCCGTGCTCGGACGGCAGTGGTGCGCCAGGTCGTCAGGCGTCGCGGGGGCTCAGGGCCTCAGCGCGGTCCGACCTCGATTCATCGGCCGCCACAGGGGGCTCTGCCGCGTCGGAGTCCTGCGGGCGACGGCGCCTGCTTTCGGCACGCCGGCCATCGCCTGGCTGGGCTGATCCTCGAGGGCGGCGAGCTGGCGCTGCGCCTCACGGACCAGGGGCTCGACGAGAGCGGCGGGCGTCACCGCGGCACCATGACTGTGAGCCTCGCTGCCGGTGGCCTCCTCCGCGCTGCCGGCACTGGTGACCCGGCCTGTTCGGCCAGGTGGGCCCAGCCCGCTCTGGTCGGCACGGGCGGCCAGAGCGGCGACGGCCTGCTGGGCGCGGCGACGGGCGGCCTGCTCGGCGGCCAGGTAGGGCCGCACCGGGAGGCGCGCTCGGCGTCCCGGAGCGCCCGGCGTCGTCGGCCTCCTGCTCGGCGCGCTCGGCCAGCCGCCCTTCTCCTCGATCAGGGCCCGGCGCCGCTCCAGGAGGTCGTGGAGACTCTGGGCCTCCTCACGAGCCGACTGTGCCCGGGTGAGTGCCGTCCCCGCGGCCCTCGGCCCGAGCGATCGGCCGATGCGACCCGGTTGCTGGGAGACCTCCAGAACCTCAGCCCCGATGCGGCGAAGAGCCACCAGGTCCGGGGCGGCTCCGCCATCGCCGCCTCCAGGCCTGGGCCGGTGCCTGGGCAGGGGGCGTCGTCGGCCTCCTGAGGCTCTCGCGGTCGGCGTCATCCATGGGCAGCAGCAGTGCCTCCTGGGTCCCTCCGGGCGGGGCCTCCTGATGCAGTCATCCGGCGACGAGTCCTCCGGGCGAACCGCCTGATCGGCGTCGGCGATCTCCCTCACCGGCATCTGCGGTCTCCAGTGGGGGAGGGTGCCTCGGTGAGGAGGGGTGCCGTCCCAGGGAGGCGACCTGCCCTGCGCAGGTCGGCTGCGGCCTGCTCGACCCTGCCGGGCCCTCGTCCCGGGAGGCCCTGGATGAGGGCGTCCTGGATGGCGTCGTAGATGCCGGTGCCGAAGACGTCCTCGAGGAGGTGCTGGCGCTCGAGGAGTCGGCGCGCAGGAACCGGGCGAACTTGCCCTGCGGCAGGACGACCGTCTGCGTGAACTGCTCCCCGGCTTAAGCCCCACGGCGCGCGCGATCTCGCGTCGGCGTCGCCCACACGGGTGACGGGCTCATCGAGCGGCTCCCCACCGACCTCGGCCAGGTGCCAGAGCTGACGGTGCCGTTCTGGGTGGTGGTGCCCTGGCCGCGCCGCTTGGCCCGCTCGTAGGGTGGGGGTGCGGCGCACCCGGTAGACGCCGGCGCCGGTGGAGAAGACGAGCTCGATGACGCTCTCGGTGTGCGGGCCCACGAGGGTGGAGCGGATGCGCTCCTGGAGGAGTCGGCCGAGTCGGCCACGTCCCCGTAGAGGGCGAAGACGATCGCGTCGATGATGGTGGTCTTGCCCGAGCCGGTGGGGCCGGTGAGCAGGAAGCGGCCCGAGGCGCCCACCGCGTCGAAGTCGATGTGCTCCCGCCCCGCGTAGGGGCCGATGCCGGTCATGGTCAGGAGTGGATCCTCATCGCTCGCTCTCGCGCTGGCCAGGGCGGACTCGCACGCGCTGCGCAGGACGCCGCGCTCGGAGGGGCTCGGGGCGCGCCCGCAGACGTCGTCGAAGAAGTCCTCGGTGATGCGCAGCGGGTCGGCCGCGGCGGTGACGGCGATGCGCTCGCGGGCGGTGCGCGTGGGGCCTCGTGCTGGAAGGCCAGGAGGCTGGGGAATCGCTCCTTGAGGGTGGCCAGGGCGCCGGGTGGCCGCTCGCCCTGGAGGATGACGCGCACCCAGGCGCCGGTGGCGTCGTCGAAGGCGGGGGAGAGGAGCTCGGGCATGGTGCCGGTCAGGGTGCGCACCGGTGCAGGACCGGGGTGGGGATGCGCTCGAGACCGGTGACGCCGTCGCGCCCAGGTCCAGCAGGACGGAGGACTTGGTGGCGGAGTTGCGGGCGCCTTCGGCCTCGTCGAAGGAGAAGGGCAGGGGCGAGCCGGAGTAGACCAGGGCGCGGGCCGGTGGGTCAGGGTGAGCTCCCTGGGGCCGGTGGAGGTGGCCGAGGGCCACGTAGTCTAGTGCCGCCGCTGCGCTCGGCCAGGTGAGCCGCCCAGGGTGGTGAAGACGCCGGAGGGCACGGAGTCGACGCCGCCGACGCGAATGTCCCGCTCGGACTCGCAGGCCTCGCCGCCGACGACGAAGGCGTGGGCCATGAGCAGAGCTCGGCAGGCGCCGGCTGCGGGCCGGGCGCAGGCGGTCCAGGTCCGCGCCACGAGGCGCAGGGCGGCGGAGACGACGGCCTCGTGGGAGCGGGGCAGGCGCGGGCGCTCCGGGTGAACGGGTTGGGAGGAGTGCCCTCGCCTCGGCTGGTCTTCTCCTGCTGTGTGCTTTCATGGGGTCTCTCGCCGAGGCGTTCGGCGAGGAGGGCGGGAGGATCTCGCGGGCGGCGTCGGGGCCGAGGTAGGGCAGGGCGTGGACGATGGCGGCCGCGTTGCCGTCGGCGTCGGGCAGGATGATGCCGCGGTCGAGGCCGGCGGTGCGGGCCCGGATGATGAGGCCCTCGCGCATGAGGTCGGCGGCGAAGCCGAGGCGGCGGGCGGAGTCGTGGTTGCCGGGGTCAGGACCACCCGGGTGCGCTCGGTCAGGCGGCGCAGCGTCTCATCCAGGAGGGCGACGGCGTCAGTGGGTGGGATGGCGCGGTCGTAGACGTCCCCGGCGACGAGGACGGCATCGACTGACTCGGCGGTGACGAGCTCGACGAGGTGGTCGGTGAAGGCGGCGTGCGCGTCATCGAGCACGCGCCCGTGGAAGGTGCGCCCCAGGTGCCAGTCGGAGGTGTGGAGGATCCGCATGCCGACACTGTCTCACAGCCCACCGACATCAATGACTGCGGTCTGTGGCGGTCGGTCGCCGGCCGTGGTCGGGTCGTCCTCGGTGCCGTCCTGCTCATCCTCTGAGTCCGATGGCGTCTCAAAGAGTTTCTCCGCGTCCTCAATTTCTTTCCAGCGGCGCGATAGGGCATCGGCGAGGTTGTTGCGCGTGGTGAGGGTGTCGGGGTGGTGAGCCCAGGATGCGCGTGCGGCCTCTCGAGGGTCTGCTCGAATAGGGGATGGCTTCGTTGAGTCTGCCGGCAGTCTGGTAGGCGCCGAGAGGTTGTTGCGTGAGTTCAGGGTGGGGATGGTGGGGTCCCAGGAGGTTCTCGAGTCCTGAGGGTCTGTTCGAATAGGGGATGGCCTCGTTGAGCCTGCCCTGCGTCGTGGTAGGCGCCGGCGAGGTTGTTGCGTGAGTTCAGGGTGTCGGGGTGGTGGGGTCCCAGGATGCGGGTGCGGTCTTTCGAGGTTCTGCTCGTGCAGGGCGATGGCCTCGTTGAGCCTGCCTGGGCGTCGTGGTAGGCGTTGGCGAGGTTGTTGCGTGCGGTGAGGGTGTCGGGGTGGTGGGGCCCAGGATGCGGGTGCGGTCTTTCGAGGTTCTGCTCGTGCAGGGGGATGGCCTCGTTGAGCCTGCCCGCTGCCTGGTAGGCGCCGGCGAGGTTGTTGCGTGCGGTCAGGGTGTGGGGGTGGTGGGGCCCAGGATGCGGGTGCGGTCTTCGAGGGTTCTGCTCGTGCAGGGGATGGCCTCGTTGAGCCTGCCTGCGTCCCTGGCAGGCGCAAGAGGTTGTCGTGAGGTGAGGGTGTGGGGGGGGTCCCAGGATGCGGGTGCGGTCTTCGAGGGTCTGCTCGTGCAGGGGACGGCCTCGTCGAGCCTGCCCTGCGTCCCGGTAGCGCCGAGGTTGTCTGAGGTGAGGTGTCGGGTGGTGGGGGCCCCAGGATGCGGGTGCGGTCTTCGAGGGTCTGCTCGTGCAGGGGGACGGCCTCGTCGAGCCTGCCCGCTGTCTGGTAGGCACCGGCGAGGTTGTTGCGTGCGGTCAGGGTGCTGGGGTGATCGGGGCCCAGGGTGTCGCCCGCCCGTGTAACAGAATCAGTAAGGGCAAGCGCCAGATGTGGCATCCCAAGGTCGGTCGCATTCCGCAGAGTCGTTGCGAGTAGTGCAGCAAAATTCGGATCGGAGAATAGTGGGCGAGAGTAGCCTTGTGGTGTGATGGTACCTATTTGTTCGACGAGATTGCGTGTTTCCTGTCGCTGCTGTTCAAAATTTTCTAGCTGGTCCACGTCGATCTCGTTGAGAAGGGTTGTTGTGTGCGCACGTGCCTCGCTCAACTTCTCTTGGTTGCTCAGGTAGGTTTCGCGGTAAACTTGTCCTTGGAGGCGGTGAATAATGGTCTTGTAGCCGTCGATGGATCTTTGGAGAATTGATGATATCTTTAGGAATGGTAGGGTGTCTCGAACTGCGTCGGAGTCATCGTCGAGCTCCAGAAGCCAGTGAGTCGGTACTCCGGAAGCAGCGAGAAGGGACAGTATGCCAAGGAGTGAGGTGGCGATGCTCTCCTGTTGAGGATGCTTGGTTCTGAGCTGCTCCAAGGCCTGTTCGTAGGCCATGAACAGTGCAACGCCGACGGCGTCCGGGTAGTCATCGCCCTCGAGACGGCTGATGCTTGACTCGAGCGGGTGGTTGCTCAGTCTCTCAAGATAGTTGGATAGGGAGTATTGCCCTGACTTGGCTGTTGCGGCCGCTTGGGCCACGGCGACAGGGAGGTCGCCGAGCACCTCTGCGATCTGGTCGGCCGCATCTCGGTGAGCGTCACCGGTGCGTTGGCAGAGGAGAGTGATCGACTGCTCGCGATCAAAGACGCCGACTACCATTGGTGACCACCCCAAACTGTTCCAGTCAAGGTGGCGCGTCGTGGTGATGAGGGCTCGAACTCCGTCGCCCTTTGGGGTAAGACCTCTCAGGTCGTCGAGATTCTCCACGTTGTCGAAGACGAAGAGACGGTCCGCCGCATCTGCTGAGCGCAGCTGATCCAGGAAACGCCGAACAATAATCCCCGGAGGAACATCCTTTGGTGCATCAATACCGATGCGCAGTGCGAGCTCGTAGAGGTCGGCAACAAGTCTCCTGACGTGAGGCTGCATTGATCCAGGCGACTAGGGGCCATCCTCCTCCTCGCATCTGGTCGCAACCGCGGCTGCCAGCTGAGTCTTGCCACTCCCTCGCATCCCCGGTCAGAACTGTGCGAGGCTCGGCGCGAGTGAAGATGGCATCGAAGAGCTCGTCCCTGCCCCTTCTCGCTCGACGAAGCCTGCGGTGACCCCTGGGGCGGCTGCCGAAGCGAATCCGCGTGGGTGAGGCGGATTGTCCGTGCGGATTGCGCCATGGATCTCTTGATATCCGTCGCCATAGCCCCCAGCAGTCCGTGAGTCTCTCGCCTGCCCCTCCAGCAGTTGCTCCCTGCCCGGCAAGTAGCTGATCCTGGCCTACGAGCAGTTGCTTGAGTGCGGCGATGTCGAAAGCCCGTGAGCCTGGCGCGCGATAGATGAACTCGTCGGCGACGATGCGGGTCAGGTCATCGAAGAAGGGCTCGGCTGCCGCCTCGACGTTCTGGCGGCGGCCGGCCGTCCGCCGTCGGAGGTAGGTCTCGAAGTTGTCCGGGAACCGCACCGCCTCCAGAACTGCGGCGTCGTCCCCGCTGAGCTCCTTGAGCGCCACCTCCATCTCGGTGACGGCCCCGGCCAGGGCGGATTGAGTGACTCCGGTCCGCTCGTATCCTTCGCTGGCGTCATCCACCTGCTTCTGAAGTCGGGCCTTGATGGACGCCTCCAGCGGATTCTCCTGTCCACCTCGCCCCTGTTGCAGACGTCTCAGGCTGCGCCATGCGTTGAGGGCATCGCCTGGCAGCGACGCCGCGCTGCCCCACGAAGGATCAACGGCCACAGCGGCTCCGCGCATGAGCAGCCCGGTGATGCTGGCAGACAGGACAGCGAGGGAGAGGGGATCGGCCATGCCGCTATCGTACAAGCGGTCAGCGGTGCCGAAACAGAATTCTCACGGCGTCCCGAAGAGCTTCTTCGCCTCCTCGGTTCTCCCCGCGGCAAGGTAGGCATTGGCGAGGTTGCCGCGCGAGGTGAGAGTGACAGGGTGAGCAGGTCCCAGGGTGCGGGTGCGGTCCTTCGAGGTTCTGCTCGAAGAGGGGGATGGCTTCGTCGAGCCTGCCGGCTGCCTGGTAGGCGCCGGCGAGCGTGCTACGCGAGGTGAAGGTGTCGGGGCGGTCGGGACCCAGAATGCGGATGAAGTCGGTGAGGTTCTGCTCGAACAGGGGATGGCTTCGTCCAGCCTGCCCGCGTCCCGGTAGGCGCCGGCGAGGCTGTGGCGTGAGGCCAAGGTTTCAGGGTGGTCGAGGCCCAGGGTGCGGGTGCGTCGTCGAGGTTCTGCTCGAACAGGGCGATGGCCTCGTCGAGCCTGTCCGCATCCCGGTAGGCACCGGCAGGGTGCTGCGCGAGCGAGGTGTGGGTGGTCGGGACCCGCGAGACGTGTGAAGTCGGTGAGGTTCTGCTCGAACAGGGGATCGCCTCGTCGAGCCTGCCCTGCGTCCCGGTAGGCGCCAGCGAGGCGGTGGCGTGAGGCCAAGGTTTCAGGGATGGTCGAGGCCCAGGGTGCGAGTGACGTCGTCGAGGTCTCCTGGTACAGGGTGATGGCTTCGTCGAGCCTGCCCGCATCCCGGTAGGTAGCGGCGAGGTTGTACGTGCGGCCGAGGCGCCGGGGCTGTCGGGGACCCATGATGCGCATGGCGTCTGCGAGGATCTGCTTCTTCAGGGTGATGGCCCTCGTCGAGTCTGCCCGCTTCCCGGTAGGCTCCGGCCAGTTCGTCGCGTGCGGTGAGGGTGCTGCGGTGGTCGGGGCCCAAGACGCGGCTGCGGCCGCTGAAAACCCTGCTCGTACAGGGGGATGGCCTCACTGAGCCTGCCGGCTGCCCGGTAGGCGCCGGCGAGGTTGAGACGTGAGGTCAGGGTGCTGGGATGGTCGGTGCCCAGGCCGCGGATGGAGTCCTCGAGGTTCTGCTCGTACAGGGGGGTGGCTTTGTCGAGCCTGCCCGCGTCCCGGTAGGTGCCGGCGAGGTTGTTGCGTGAAGCCAGGGTGTCGGGGTGGTCGGGGCCCAAGGCGTCGCAGGCCCGGGTTACCGAGTCAGAGAGACCAAGGGCTAGCTGCGACATCCCAAGGCTGGCTGCGTATTCCAGTGTCTCGGCGAGCTTTGAAGACACCTGTGGCTCAGAAAACAATGACTGAGAGTAGTCCTGTGATGTGACTGAGAGAAACTGCTCGATGAGATGGCGGGTCTCGTCTCGCTGCTGTTCACCATTGTCTAGGCGGTCTACGTCAATCCCGCTGAGAACTGATGTGGCGCATGTACGCGCCTCACCGAGCTTCTTCTGGTCATTCAGGTAGGTTTCCCGATACACGTGTCCCTGGAGCCAGGGAATAATGGTCTTGGTGCCGTCACTGGACTCTTGGAAGATGGCAGCGCTCTTCAGGAAAGACAAGGTGTCGCGTACTGCGTCGGAGTCGCCGTCGAGCCTCAAGAGCCAGTGAGTCGGCACTCCGGAAGCAGCCAGGAGGGACAGTGCGCCGAGGAGCGATACGGCGATCCTCTCCTGCTGAGGATGCTTGGTTCTGAGCTGCTCCAAGACCTGTTCATAGGCCATGAGCAGTGCGATGCCGACGGCGTCGGGGTAGTGGGCACCCTCGAGGCGACTGATGTTTGACTCGAGCGGGTGATGACTGAGCCTGTCGAGGTAGCCGGATAAGGCGTATCCACCCTGTTGTGCTGTCGCGGCGGCTTGGGTGATGGCGACGGGCATGTCGCCCAGCGCATCCGCGATCCGGTCAGCAGCTTCGCGGTGAGTGTCGCCAGTGTGCTCGCACAGGAGGGAGATCGACTGCTCCCGATCGAAGGCGCCCACCGTCAACCGCAGCCACCCCAGGCCGTCCCAGTCGAGGTGGCGCGTGGTGGTGATGAGGGTCCGAACTCCAGCACCCTCGGGGATGAGGTCTCTCAGGTCGTCCGGATTCTCCACGTTGTCGAAGACGAAGAGACGGTCCGCCGCCTCTGCTGAGCGCAGCCGATCCAGGAGGCGCTGAACAATGACCTCCAGAGGGATGTTCTTCGGTGCGTCGATACCGATCCGCAGTGCGAGCTCGTAGAGACCGGCAAGGATCTCCTTGCGTGAGGCCGCATGAATCCAGGCGACAAGGGGCCAGCCCTCCTCCTCGCACCTGGCCGCAACCGCAGCGGCCAGCTGAGTCTTGCCGCTTCCCCGCATCCCCGTCAGAACCGTGCGAGGCTCGGCGCGAGCGAAGACGGCGTCGAAGAGCTCATCCTGCCCCTGCCGCTTGACGAAACCTGGGGCGATCGCGGGACGACTTCCGAAGCGAATTCGCGTGGGAGAAGCGGATGGGTGGCGTGTGGTCATGCTACGAATCTCCCCGATGTCCTGAGCCGACGTCCTCAGCGGCTCGTGAGTCTGCGCGTACCCCAGGGGGTGGCCATGGCGCCTATCGTACAAGCGGACGACGACGCTGGAAGCAGGATTCGTACGGCGTCGGAACCCGATGCTGAGGAGCACAGAAATCAGGTGGGGCAACGGAAGAATCCGTTGCCCCACGTGAAGAATGCCGGCGGAGGTGAACTGAGATCGGCGGCAAGGGCTCCGTCAGGCGGCGATGGTGCCGGCGGAGACCAGGGCGATGATGATGAGGCCCAGCAGCACGCGGTAGACGAGGAAGGACGTGAACTTGTTGGAGGACACGAAGCGCAGCAGCCAGGCGATGGTCGCGTAGGCGACGACGCCGGAGACGACGGTCGCGACAATGGTGGGCGTCCAGCCCACGGTGTTGCTGATGGTGCTGGCCTCGGTTGCGGCCTCCAGCAGTCCGGCCGCGACCAGGGATGGGATACCCATGTAGAAGGACAGGCGCGTGGCCGTCACCCGGTCGAACTTGAGGAAGAGGCCGGCGGAGATCGTCGCCCCGGAGCGGGAGATGCCGGGGAACACCGGGGCCAGGGCCTGGAATGCGCCAATGATGAGGGCGTCCTTGACGGTTACGTCCTTCATGCCCTTGGTGAGGTTCTGCTGGTGGTCGGCCAGCCACATGGCCCCCGACCAGATGATGAGGGCTCCGGCGATCACCCACAGGGAGCGGACCGGCCCCTCGATGAAGTCCTTGAACAGCAGTCCGACGGCGGCCACCGGGATCGATCCCAGGATGATGCCCCAGCCGAGCGTGTAGTCGGGGTCCTGGCGGGCGTGCTGGTTGCTCAGCCCCTGAACCAGGCGGTGACGATGCGGACGATGTCGGCCCAGAAGTAGATGATGGCGGCGATGATCGCACCGACCTGGATGACGGCGGTGAAGGCGGTCATGCCGGCGGAGTTGATCTCGTAGCCGAGGAGCTTCTCGACGATGTTGAGGTGGCCGGTGGAGGACACCGGGAGGAACTCGGTGATGCCCTCGACGATGCCGAGGAGGATGGCGTGCAGCCAGTTCAAAGGGACTCCTGGGGTGGATGGATGGTGGACTGACGGCAGGTTACCGGCGCACGGGGTGGGGGAACGGCCGGGTCATCGTGGTACCCGCCGCAGCGGTGGCGGTTCAGCCGCGCGGCGACACCGGGGCAAAGGCCCAACTCTGCGGCCGCATATCAGTTTGTATCCCTTTTATAACGTTGATGCGGGACAAGTCCAGCTCGTGCGACCTCGGCGTGTGGCCGAGGAGTGGCTGCTTCCGTCGTGCGGTGTCCAGTAGCACCCCTGCCCTCGTGCGCGCTACCCCTTGCTCAAAGTGCCTTGCTCACTTTTGTGCGTTTTTAGATCTTTTAGATCTTTTATAACTTCGGGGG
>BNJU01004025.1_pt1 | contig 16138 bp, 30 predicted proteins | sample 8539281 | NCBI WGS metagenome assembly BNJU01 (sample SAMD00202456, study PRJDB9452) | human saliva metagenome | isolation source: human saliva | place: Japan
ATGTGTTGTATATAAAGTCTTCTCCCAGAACACTGCTGGAGATTGACACATAGTTTTTACCTTTTGCACCACGCTTCTCCTTTCCTTATGACAAGAGTTTTTTCAATTCTGACCTGGAAACCTGTCCGCTTACGATAAGTTTCCTGTCAATATGAGATATGCACTGAGTACTTCCAAGCTTTATAACTCGATTAACTCCTCTACTTTCTGATTTTGGCATCCTTTCCAACTCCTTTATCGCCTCTTCTACATTTTGATAGAGTTATCACATTCTTTTACATCCTGCACCGATGACCCTGATTTGTTCACCCTGAATTCCTCCTTCTGCTTTTTTTTCGCTTTCATGCTTTTTAAATCAAGTGCCCCACAGTTTATTCTTTGCATTTCTTCTAGTTTCTTCTGCGTTTCTTTTCCTGCTTTTTCTATTTTTCCTGATTCCCGCCTGCCCAATTTTTAATTTCATGGAGAGTCCATATTTTTCCGCTCTCATCAATGCTCCTGAATCACCGGTCCCACTTGACAAGAATACTACTGGAAATCTCTTCTCAGGCAGGATTATAGTCGATTAATTCCACTACATCCACCTGTCCAGCTCCGGTTCAAAAGGAAGAAGCCCTGATTCATAGTACTCCGGCAGAACCGCTTGCAGAAATTTTCGTTGAAATCTCCTTCCACATTTTCGGAGCAAAGCAAGGAAATCGTCTTCTATTTGTTGTCCACTGGTATTTAAGCTTTCCTCTGAAATGCCTAATCCCCCTGTAGAAAAGCTCTTTCATAAAGCGAAGTCCGCCTGCCCATGATGCAGGATAAACTTTGGCAATGCGGATTCACTCCCCGAACCATGAAAGACTTTTTGTATTGCTCTTCTGAAATCAACTATTTTATTGATGATGGCATGATCAATGTTTAACTGCCTGTCCACCGTTTCGTATCTCACCTGCTTGAAAATGACGCCGTCAATCAGCAGATTACCCCTGAAATCATACATATCCTTGCCAGCACCTTCACACTCTAAATATCCATGATATTGGACGGATCCGCGAGCCCTGAGTTTTCCCATAGAAACCTGCATCGTTCTTCGTGCCCGCTAAAGTCACAGCGATAACTGAAGGCAGAAAAAATGTCCTATTTATCTCTTTGATTGAACTCTTATGTTTTTGCAGAATGCTCTGTCAATCCTGATTTTTCCGAATTCATTTTGAATCACCGCAAGCTTTTATCGAAAAATGCTCCAAACAATGCTGTAGGAAGCTGGTTTTTCCTGCCTCAAAAGCCTGTTAAACAAATAACTTCTTCTTTCCATTATTCCTAAGAAAAGCGGCCAAAGTATTGCCTCCACCCACCTGGCTTGTACTTACCGCTTCATTCTTCCAAATATCTGCTTTTCTCATTGACTTCTTCATTCGCCTTATTTCTTCTAATTCCCACTGGAAGTACCACCTGCAAATGCATTAAACAGACAGCCGATCAAGATAATCCCTATGATACATATTCCCATGTGGTTCCCAAAAGCTCGGTTTAATCACCTGAAGCATTAATCATAGACAGCGGCGCGTTGTCATCCCATCATAAAGGAAAGACCGTCCCGAGTCTAAGGCCTTTCATAAGAAGTGACTCGCTATAGGAGAATGGTTCCGAATGTCCGCATACATGGGAATCACTAAGGCTGCTAGAATCACGCCAGCGATTCTCACCCTAGCAAGAGAACCCAAGCCTAGAATCCAGTTATGAAATGAAAGATCCATCTCACCCTAAAAGAATATATAGGAAACCGAAAAGTCATTTCCACTTGCTCTCTGGCATAAGAAAGTCGTCTAGCGATAATGGAATGTCCTGCTCTACAGCCGATACCCCTCGAAGAATGTCCTCCACTTCATTTCCATGTCAAATACCAATCACAGTTCCTCCTATAACTGCCAGGCAAAGCTCCTGGGAAGGACATAGACAAAGTAACTTTATCCCAAATATAATGCTTAGCAACATGAACTCCCAAGTCCACCATGGGAGAGGAATCAGAAGGAAAGGACACGTTTCAAGGGAAGTCCTGCTGCTGTAAATCCTATAAAATCGGAATGGAAGAACAAGAGTTAAAAGGGAGAATCAGTCCCCAAAAGAGCGTCACTAGGATTGGCAGAAATCCCTGAAAATGCCCTAGTATCTTCTCTTTCGTTCTTTCCGGCGGGAAAAACTTTGCAGATAAGAAATCGCAAAATCAGCACACAAAGGTAAATCACTTAATATTAGTCATACAAAAAGAAGTGTGTAGACTGGGTCCCCTGGATGCGGCTGTCTGCTCATCAGCCCCTAGCCTTCTAAAGCTAAACGCAGTAAACGGCTTTAACCATGTCATCCTAAGAACTTCATCCTGAATAAATTCCATTCGTTGCACTCTATCTCTCCATGAAGTTGATCTTCATTTCTACCATTCTTCCCTGCGCTACCTTCCATTATACCTTTCTATCCCTTCTACCTTCCGTTTATTCTTACCTTTCTTCCAAGAACTCCTCCAGATACTCTCAAAATCCTCTTGCAATTGCTTTTCCGACAAGCAGCTGCTTCTACTTGAATTTCGTTCCGCCATGCCCTCCTCTATAGCAGCACAGTATCTCAGAAACATATCCAGAATGGTAAAGTTCTATAGAATCGCATTTCCTTTTGTATTTTCTCACAAAAGCACTACTATCCTTATAGAGAGCCTGCTGCATTGTAATCCTTTAAATAAAAATAGTTCAGCAAAGATTCATCCTCCTTACCATCTCTCTACAGAAGGTATTTTTAATTCTGGCTCCAATTCCTTAGGATTTCCACCGCAGCACGATATTCTCCTTGCTAGCACGCTGCAGTACGATTCAGCTCGGCAATAGCCTCCAAGACGCTTGGATTTTCACCTCTGTCCCGAATCGCTGTTAATCTTTTCCAGTGGGTATTCATCATACTCTTTTGCCTCGCCGAGCAGAGGTATGGGCGTTGATTTTTCTTCCGTAGAAGAAAATTATAAGACAGATTTATAATAACGCTGATGAGTAGCACTGGGTCATCGACAAGAAAATGTAAATTCGCATGGTTTCTTCTTCTACTAAGCTGAAGCCTTAACTTGATAAACTAGAAGAATAAGACCCGGAATAGGATGCCCAAATGAGACTGATTATTATGCGTACTACTCATCTTTTCCACTATTCACTAGCTATTTCTGTCTATTCTATAGATGTGCAGTCCTGTCAATTATTTTGATCTACGTCCTTCTATTTCATTACTATATTAAAGCGACTAATCTAAAAGTCTCATTTTGAGATTAGTCGCCGTATAAAAAGTCTTGTTTTGTTTTGAGATATTTTCAGATTATTTTTCGGATGTCTAAAATCACTCTTATTTCGTACGCAATCCTCTGCCGGAGTTCTTCTCATAGTATCTTCACCATTTCTTCAAGAGGTCTATACTTCGTGATCGGTGCAGCTTTTGCGTCATCCGCCGCAGCGCCCACAGGCATCAGGCGCTACCTCAGCTTTACAGACTTTTGGCAAATGAAATGCTTTGGTTGTCTTGGTATTTGGGAACCCATCCACCCATTGCAGAGCCTAGTCCCAGCTCTGCTGCCTCAACATCTATCATGATCAGTCACAATGAGCATCCTGCTGACGGATAAAATTCTCTTCCATTTCATTCCGATCATTGCTCGGACCTCATAGCCAATCATCAGAATCGTTGGCGCATTGTACGCATCATCTGGTAAGGAACGAAGCTTTTCAATTCCTTCTGTACTTTGCACAACATAAATTCCTAGCAGACTGCTTGTTTCTGGCACTGGGTGCGATATGCGCCGCCTCTAAAATCTTATCCAGCTTATCTTTTTTCTATCTGCCTCCGCTAATTGCGCGAACAGAATAACGACTCTTTGCCAGTGTTATAAAATCCATGATTTTTCTCCTTTCTTCTTCCTACTATATTTTGTTCTGTTCTATGCGTTCATCTCTGTTGGATATAATTTTTTCACCAACTTGATTATGTCATCCCTAAACAGTTAGTATATTTTTAGCAAGAACGCACTTTTTAGTAAGATACTCACTTTTAGTAATATACTTACTTTTTTAGAAACCACAATACAGCCTTGATTTTATTGACTTTTCTGTGAATTTCGGAAGAATTTGGAGCAAAAACGACATATTTCAAAATTCAGAAAAATTGTTTCATTGTCCGTAGAGCAACACCTCTCAGATTGGCGGAAAGTACAAAATGATTATCCTCTGCCATCTCATCCACGATGGAACCTTGCGATATAATGAGCTACTAAAAATATATTCCTCAAGCCACCGCCAAAATGTTGACACAGCAGCTTAAGGAATTAGAACATGACGGAATAATCCATAGGAAAGTCTACCCTGTGATTCCGCCCAAAACCAGATATTCCTTACGAGAGAGGAAAAACCTTACAGACATTATCCATTCCATGCGGGACTGGGGACGCAAGTACATGGCCGGAAAGCTTTGAAGAATAAGGTGGAATACCGCCTGTAAGTAGCTTATTTGTGGACTGTAAATAAATTTTTGTCTTTCTCCATTTCCATAAAAAGCAGCAGTTAAAGCCCTATAATCCAGATACTGCACTCCTTCCTTTCCCTCCTGAATCATGCATGCCAGCCTACTCTATAATAACAGTCCATCGCCTCTTCTAAAGATAAATGCAACTCTTTTTGCAATATTCTGGATCAATCTTTCTTCAGACTTTCTTGATAAAACTGCTCTAAAGCTTCCTCTGTCATACTATCACCCTCTTTTGGGGCAAGATATTCTTTAATATCTTTCACAACAAAATCAGTACTCTGTGTATGTAAAATATCATAATTCGGAATCAGGTAGTGATTAAGACAGCCACTCTGTTTTATGGGAAAATATATCTGTTTTTCTCAACTTACTTATCCCCTTACATAAAGTGGCGTCAGTTCTTACTCCTTTTGCGAAATCTCCCTTTTGCAGTGTCACAAAATCCATATAGGGAACTCTGTGCAAAAAGATCCCGACAGCTTTCATAGATTTCCTTAAAGCATGCATGACAATGTTCCTCCGGCATATCCACAATAAGATAAGATGAACTGGTTCCGCTGTCTCTTTTTAAAAAGCATATCCAACAGGGCGATCTCGAGGTGTCTCTGTGATGATACCAGATCTCCTATGCAAGGCTTCCACTTCTTCATTCTTCTTGGGATATCCCAGTAAAACCTCTGTGTCTTTCTTCACTTCCATGGACCGTGCTTTCGCTTCCCCAAATTCACTTTGATATCCCGGAGAATTCATCAGGTTCTGAATAAGCTCTGGGCTTACATAGAAAATCTGCGGTCCATAGGGGTTGATTACAAAGCCTTTCACCCTTAGTAAGCATGGAAACAACTTGAGGGAAAACCGGCAATCATGGTTTCTCTTTTCCACCCTGCCTCCGTCTGCTGATCCATGGCACCTAACGCAAACCAATCCGTAAATACCGGAAGGGCCGATTCTCCCCGTTCCATAGTGACATGTGGGATGGTAATCTTAGTCCCTGCCTTCAGTGTTACAGCTCCATCCTTTTCCCCTATTGGAAGACTTCCGTTTGTCTCTATTGCCACAAGGTAATGGCTTGTACCAGCTCTCTAAAAAGAGATTCAAAAACTCTCCCTCTCCTTGTCTTTCAAAAACACACGACTTAAGCCCAAAAGATAGGGATTCTCCACCGCTTGATGTACATTTGCTTCAATCTGATAGGGAATATCCGTGATTACAGTATATTGCCAGTCCGGAGAAAGAACATCTGAGAGAAGAAGAACTTTACCCTTCTCTGGTCTTGTGTCTCCTCTATCCCTGCAATCGTGAGATGAGAAATATTTCCATCACGATGCAAAGCATATACCTTCTCCCCTTCTTTAGCATTTCCAAAGAGTTGACCTTCTATAGAAAAACAACTCCCCTCTACATCTTCATATCTTTCTGCCATCAGCGTAAAGCGAGTACGCTCAGCCCTATTCTCACTATTCCTTTGATTCTCGGACTTAGACTCATCTTTCCGATTAAGAAACTTCTTTAAATTTTCTAACATTCTACCCTCCCGAAACCGCATAATTTCAGACTAAAGCATCTGCGAAATCTTCTTCGCCCAATTCATTCTGTGTTATACCCTCGAGTTTGACAGTTAATCGGTACAGTTGATTAGAGGATATGTTAGAACTATTTAACTGTCAAACCACTGCACCTAAAATTTTCCATTTAAAATCTTGTCATATTTTTCTCTTAGAAAGCAAGAAGCGGAAATTAACTGATTCCTGTATCTAAAATGAAAAAGTAAATCTACTCTTCTGTCTCCTAGTAGATTTTACTTTTTTCATTTTCGAGCACCAAATTTCTGCAAAAATCTCTTCGACTCGATTTGTTTTTGTGCTATACTTTAGGGCATATTATTGATATCTCGTGAAAAGAGCTATAACCTCAAGGCATTCTCTCCAGTCTTTAAAACATAAAAAGCAATCCAGTAAAATTCTAAAACATAATTCCACTCACACTTTATTTATTTTCCATGTATTCCTATACGCTTATTTATCTTCTATAGCTTATCTATAGCTATCGTTACATATTCCCAATATTCTGTATTGATTAATACATTATCAAAAATACTCACTCTCATTTTTGATTCAATTTTTATTTTTCATTAAAAGCAATTCAATAATCATTGACACCCTATTAAATAGGGTTTATTGTATCAGGAGACAATACTCATGACAAGAACGTTTATTCAAACCAATGAGTTTTTCCAAAAACTGGGATAGCTTATGGAGGTAAATAATGAGTGAAAACCCGTATTCGACAGCATTTTATCCGGCTGAATGAAGCACTGGAAGACGCAAAAAGAGACTCCTGCGTTAAAAAGACATCGGATCACCGTAATTCCGCTTAAAAAGTATACGAAGCGAATGATATATCAGAACCTCAACCGGTTTATCTCAAAAATACTGCAAGTTATATGAGGTGTTTCCATTAAAACTGTAGAGGCATGGAAGCCGGCATCAACCAGCCTTTCCGGTTCATCCAGCCGGCTTCTTCACATGATGGAACTGGATAATGATCTCATAGAAAAATATCCTTTTGTTTCCAAATCTTTCCTCCACCTAATACCCTTCGGCATGGGGAAAAGAGCATCATTCTCTCACGACAAGACACAATCCATTCCTATTTTTCCATCTACGTTAATCCGACTTCATTAATTTTTCTTCCCCCATTGACGCCTCGAAGAAAAGTATATATCGGAAGACATTGCCTCCTTTATCGCAAATGTCATCTAAAGATAATATACATAAATCCGCAAATGAATACAGTGATGAATACAGTAAGCTAGTACTGATAGAATTTTTGATATGGACGCTTTGCATTTTTCTTCATTTGCTTTAATTCATCTAATCTTTTTGCCTTCTGTAAATGCCACAATTTCCTTATAACTTTGAATATTATGATTTTTCTTGATTTGCTCTATTTTAATTGCAAAAATCATTGCACTCAGCTACAAGCCAAAACAGGAATAAAGGCATAAAACCCGATGAATTTAAGTAGTGGGAAAAAGTGCTCCCCACCGATAACAATAATAAAAATTAGCATCATTAGAGAATTCAACTTCATCTTCTTAACTTCTTCTGAATTTATTTTCCAAGCTTCATCTGCTCAACATCTCCTTTAATTAAATTATCAACAGATACCTCCAAGACTTCACTCAATAAGATAATACTGTTAATGTCCGGATAGCTTTTTGTCATTCTCCCAATTGGAAATAGTTTGTCTTGAAACAAATATTCTTTCCGCAAGGTTATCCTGAGTGAGTGATTTCATTTTCTGCATGTTGATTTTACCAAGTTCCAAAATTCATACCTCCTTTCATGAAAATAGTATTGGAGATGTTGTTCCTTTTTCTATCAAAATGGTCTTTTACAATCTTAGGCATTTGCTTGTCAAAAATCCTTTTACATTGTTTTTGTTATCGTTTTTCTAAATAGTGCAAGCGTAACTTGCACAATTTACTTGATTCTCTTTTTGAATATCTTCAACCGACGGCAACTGCTCTTCGAGGGCATCCGGAGACTGCCGGTGACTTTTATATTCACTTACGCCAATCTGCTTTGAAATGTCCTTTAGGGAAAAAGACCATGAAATTTGTGCAACAAGCTGTTGCACAAATTCATGAACAGGATAGGTCTCCGGCAAATTTTACCTTCTTTGTCGCATGAACTAAACAAATAGATTTCTCAAAAATCTATTTGTTCATATTCTAAAAATTGAGCTATGCTCACTACACTTCGGATGATCTATATCAAGACCAAGAAAATCTTTATCTCCTGTAAGGATAATATCTACATCTGACACAATGGCGGCATTTAGAATAGGTTGATCTTTAGCATCTCTTATGAGTTTTTCTGCATAATCCACTGCAGGAACCAGTTCAAAGACATTTCAGCAAGTAGAACTTCTGCATCCGGGAAGATAACGCGGTGCTTTCCTTTGAAGAATATCTCGCAACTCTGCCATATTCCGATCACATAAGATACCCCATGATTATCCGCAATATAAAGTAGTGTCTGTGCGGGCTTTGACTCAGGAAAGACCAGTGCAGAAAAAGAACGTTTGTATCTACCAGTATCCGCATTATACTTTTCCTTCCATAACGCACTTCATTTACCAGTTCTTGAATATCCTCCTCACTGTTTATACCCATTTCTTCTGCAACTCCCTGAAATGCAGCTTGCGCTCTTTCGGATGGCAGTAGCGGAGCATTACTAACAAACAATTTCTCCATTTTGCTTTTAGAAATAAAAAGCTATCACCGATTTTAATCCAGTTGACGCTGCACTTCTACAGGCACTGTAATCTGACCGTTTGCTGAAATTTTTGCCAGTTCATATTTTTCTTCCTTTCGCTCTTTATATTACTTAAATTTTTAAATTCTTTAGATTCTTTAGATTTCAAGTTTTCTTTTTATTATTTTTAAATCAAGCATTATAAAAAGTAAACTTTGAACTATTGTGCTTTAGTGAATCGATAAGAAATGCAATGCCTCTTCTCTGATTTCCTTATTGTATGATGCATTTTCAGAAATTTCTTTCAGAAGTTCTAAATAGACTTCCGCTTGATCTGTTCCATTGATAAGACGATTTAGCATCCAAACCGTATGTAGTGTAGGGCATTCTTTTTAAGGACAGAAGAAGTTCTTCTTCATATCCTTTTTATAAAAATCTCTCCACAAAATGGACGATTGGTCCGGGACTTCCAAAATCTGTCAACGGATGCCTTTCCATCAGCCGGAGCAATGGCTGTACCGAGTCTAATTGATTATAGTTTTTCAATTTCTTCCATACAGTCCATCATCACGGTTTCAAAAATCCTCGTTATCTTGCATTCCGGCTTCCATTTTTGAATGATGCTGTTTAGCGTTTCCATGTCTATTTACAACTCAGATTGTTCTTAGACTTTCTATTCTAACCTCTTTCAATATCCATAATTAGATTAGCTTCCAATGCTCTATACATATTAAAGTCTACTCATTTTACATCTTTAAATGAAATGAATTCATTAATTCTCCGAAGTAATCGACCTTTCGGACGAGAATACATTATACCATGCCTCGATTGTTTCCTTGGAATATAACTCTAAGTTCTCAAGTATATATCTTGCCCAAAGTAGTGAACCTGCAGAGCTCGCCGTAATTAAATTTCTATCCATAACGGCTACTGTGTCTCCACAATATTTTTCTCCCTGATAATTAGGACTTCCTTTCAAGAAAAATAATGCGTTACTTGTATGATGATATGAATTTAAAATACCCTTTACTTAGCTAATCCCAAAAGTGGCGCCTGCAAATAGCAGCAACCAATATATTCTTTTTCAAGAAATGACTAGACAGTTCAAGATTTTTGATTGGATTGATCCTGCCAAATATCTGCTCCGATTAACAACTAAAAGCTCCGGCTTTTGTTTCATCTATCCTCGATAGTGATATCCGGAACAATCGTTACCCCGCTGGAAGTTTTAATGGCCTTCTTAGAAGTGGAAACCGTTTGTAATTCATATTACGATTTCTGCCATTTTTGTAAAAGTTAGTCCTGTAACAGATATCCATTTTCCCAGTCTGCCATTGTATCCAATACGTACATATATATATCTCATAGTCAGATCCTATTTGCAATTTCAAAATCTTCTTCACATCTTCAATCACTGCGATTCTATGAAAAACACTTTCGCCAACTCCCCTGCTTTTTCAAAGTCTTCCTTGCTGAGAAGCATCATGCATACTGTCACTTCCTTTATCCATAGCAGACAAAACATACTGTGTCCACTCGGCATTCAGAATCTTTTCCCCATCTTGGGATATCCTCTTCATCATTCAGTATTTTCTCATCTATCTCGAGATTTAATCCGGCACTTAATTTACGCACAGCAGAAATAAAACTATCCTTCCTTGCTTTCCAATCCAGTTCTATCACTTTTCCTTTCCGCTCTAACGCGAAAAAGCTCTTCCCAGGCATGATCCATATCTTCCATACTTTCATGCTTTTTGTTTTTCAGAAAACGCTGCGCCAGTTTTGGGGTCTGCCAATAGGAGCTTGGTTAATTCTTCAAATGCGGGTTTTACGATTGCATCATCATTTCCTATCACTTCCGTATAAGTCTTTTCATCGGGAAGAACTTCCTTCTTTACAAATACCCTCATAATCTTTACGGCATCGCTGTAGCTTAAGTCGGAAATAAGATATTTTTTATCCTCTATTTTTCAAATATAAATTGACCAGCTCTTTACTTTTCCCAACTCACCGTTTCATCAACGTACAACCTTTTTACGGCATGGGACGGGCTTATCTCTGCTAAGTATAATATCCGTCATGCATCGCTTTTTGAGTGCATTGTCAATTCCGCTAATATAGATCCATTTCTATCGTAAGCCGGGTCTTTCATGTGCCATTCTTCATAAATCTCAAGAACACTTTCTGTATCCAATTATAGATGCTCATGATCGTTTTCCATCTCCTCTTTCGTCATTCCGGTCAACTCTTTAACCCACATCCCTACCGTATCGGAAAGTATGGAATCACAAGTGTATTCCTCCATACCGTCCATATATTTGCAGGAAAATAAAGGCTCTCTTATCGCTGCTTTATAAAACTGCATTGCCACATCCCTGCAAATGCTCCGGATGAAACGAAGTGACAGTTCTTCCTAACGCCCCCGAATCTTATCCCAGTCCTTATGTTCTTTATGATAATCTTCTCGAATTTTTGGCTAAATAGCCTTCGCAAAAGTGCTCTCAGTAAGCTTTTCCTTTGATAAATCTTCTTACAGTTAAAGTCAAATAGATTTCCTGCGTGAATTAAAAAGTCAGAAGCTCTGCAAGACTTTCTGCAATTCTTCCCACCTCTCCTTCACTACCGATAAGCCAATACTTTCATCCTGTAACAACACAAATTCTCCGCCACTTGCATCATGTGCAAATGCCTTAGCTTGCATAGAATAGTTTTTCTAGTATTCTCCATAAACTGATTTCCTGAAGCTGCTTTGTAAAGCAAATGTCACACTCTCGCATAAGCATAGTATGAAGTTCCGTATTATTATTGATCTGCTCCCATAATTCCCATTCCGTTTTCCCTCCTCCTCTACAAACTGGAAGTTATCAGTTTGTAAATCTCAATAAGTATCCATTAGGGATCTTTGAATCAAGAACTCCATCTGTATTTCTTCTATTCCATTAACCAGATATACACTTTTGGTCAGTTTTTGTAAATCTCCAATCTTTTGCTTTTCACTAATGATATAGGTTTTCAATATCATCAACTGCTATGGAAAAATTTATTCCTCTTCCTAAAGGATAGGTTAATTCCCTGTGTTCCACCCTTCATCATGAATTTGTTCAAACATAAACTGACTATCTTGAAAAGACATAAAACAAATTTCTCTTCCTGTCGTTCGTACTCTATTTTAAATCCTAATTCTTTCGTAAAAATTTTTAGTTTGAAGAATATCAAAAACTGATAATTCAGGAATCAAATTATTAAAATCCATACCAGCTTCTCCTAGAATTCTAATTTGTCTACACCGCTTTTTATCCTATCATTTATCAATCTGATAAACGCTATCACTGTTGCTCCCTATCATAGAAGTCCTCATCTTCACAAGGATTTCGGCATAAAAACATACCATCATCTGAAGCAATACTTTTGGGAAACTTATTGAGAAAATACTCATAAATTCTTTCGAAGGCATAACGTAAAAAAAACAAGACCAAAAACAGGCATGCAATATTGATTTGATGTTAGCGGTGAACCTGAGCGGAGTAAATCTGCCGACTCCCATAATTCACTCTCCAGCTTTCTGATATTAATCATTTCTTTTTACTCCTATCTATCCTGTTTTCAGGCAGCTCTTTCGTTACGTCGCTAATCAACTTCCAAAATCAATTGCATTTTGAGAGGTAATAACTGCTTTTTCCGGTATGCTCCTCAATTTCTTTTTCTGGCATTTCCGGAAATCTTACCACCGTCTCTTGCAGCTTGCCTATTCTCTTCTAATCCATAGAGTTTGTCGCATTAGTAATATCCTTTGTAGCCGCTTCTGCAAGCATATTTAATAATAACTCGGTACTGCTCATATTATCCCTAAGATTTTGCTTTTTCAATCCTTTGAAGTCTTTGTATTCTCTTGTTGTCATACCGCTCCAAGCCTTAGATATTTCATTTGTGAGTATGGCATATTCTTTGCCCTCTTCTACCCCATGGTCTTGCCAAGTATCAGTCAGTTCTTTTCTTACTTGAATGGCTTTGAATCTCTGATTAATCCATTCTCTGGAATATCCCTTCTGCACATAAGTTTCCAAAGCTCTCATCTCATCGTCAACCCGGATCGATAATCATCTATTCTTTCTTTCCAACCTCTGCCAACCACATCTTAAAGTGGTTCTGCCTTTGGGAGATGGTACGGATTGAATAATGCGGAAAATCCCCTGCATATTGGCTACATCCGTTTGCCTCATTTTTCCGTCTGAGGCTTTCATTTTCAACTGGCTACAAATTGTAGCCAGTTCATTGCCTTCCTTTTTCAGCCTTACTTTAAACACACTCCAATATTTTCTTGGATTTTCACTTTCTGTAAGAATCCCTAAAATATCAATAATTGAAAAATACCACTCTTCCTTTTCCTCGTTCCAAATTGAGCGAATCCGGTTCCCTTCAAAGATTTTAATTTCGTCGTACATATCAAGACCTCCCTGCGTACTTTCTGACATCCTCTTCATAGTCCAATCGAATCTGATTCTGCAAATCCAGATTTATCCCATCACATTATTCTTTCCATAATGACCGCTATTCCATGCTCATTTTCTTTTTCTACTCCCGTCTCCGTAAAACCGCATTTTCTCCAAAAGCTCCTGCTTTGCATATTTCCTTTCATATAGGCCAGCCTTACTTTTTTATAGCCTCCGCTTTTCCACGCAGATAAAGCCTCTGTAATAATAGCGCTCCCTTTCCCTTTTCCGGACTCTTTTACTGTCCATCATAAACAAGCCGATGAAAAATCGTATCTTCTTCCGGAAAAGGAGAGAATAAAGTCCATAATGGCAATTAGCTGTCATTTTCAAAAAGCCAATATAGAATTTATCCTCAAGGCTTTTTCCCTCCGGTAATGCTTTTTAAATCATTCAGCACCGTTTCCCTACATGGCTGGTGGACAATACAAAAATACAGGGATTGCTATTCTCCAGTTTCAAAAATCCCGAGACATCCTCTTCCCCCATTTTTAATTTTATATTTTGTAGATAGATGGTTGATATTCTGCATACCGCTTCCGGACATTTCCACTTTTACCTCATTATGCATGCTTTATCTTAATTCTTTTTTATCAATTTACTTGCCAAGTGATAAACCTGTTTGATTTCTTTGCTATCCAAAGACCAAGTCTCCACTTCTTTACGAATAAACTCCGGAAATTTCTTACTGATATCTCGTAAAAGCATTGCCCACAGATTTTCTGACATATTCACTGGAATCTTCTCTTTAAAGTGGCTAAACGACGAATGGCTTCTTCCGGGTGATCTTTTAAAATAGGCTCTGCTTGTCCAGATTCTTAGCCCTTCCGTAACGGCTCTTCGAGCATTCGGCTCAGGGACTTTGTAGCCATTCCGAAATCGTGGGAAGGGCTTTTTCCATTCCGATTTTTTTACAATACATATCAAAGGACTTCGCTAAAATCTCCTGCACTCTCCAGTTCTCATCCTTTGTAACTTCTTCCTTCATAAAATGAAGGATTTCTTCATCCTCAGATAAGTGGTCGAAAAGAAATACCCACACATTCTCACTTGATAAACAGGAGATTGAAAAGCTTCAAATGCCAGAGTCTTGCAATAAGCAAAAATCATGGGATGAAAATCCTGTAAAGCTCTACTTTCTTCCGTCTTGAAACCATTTTCTATCGAAGAAAAGTCTCTGTTTCTAATGCGGCAATATATGCCTTCAAATCCACTCACCTCCTTAAGAGATTTGCTCTGCCCTTTTCTATTTTTGCACTGACAAATCTCACTCAAAAAGCTCCGTCAATTCTGTTTTATCTTCTTTTTCCGTTTTCATCAAAAATTTTTCTTTAATTCGCTTTCGGTTGGAACTATCGCTCCGATTAAGGAGCATCTGCAACATCGTGATAATACCCCAACCGTTCCACGGTTCCGGTCCTTTCCCAAATACGATGGCTATGGCAATCACGGAAAGAGGCGCTAAATCAGTCCACAAAAATACCATAGTTTTCCCAAAATATTGATTCGCAAATCTCCATGTTTCCTCATTCATCATTGACCTTTTTGTTTCTGGTATCCGTATACATAATTAATTTCTTTCGGTGTTTTTCCTGAAAAGTAGCTCATCCGAAGAAAAGTCATAGTTAACGGAATAAGTAAAACCATAATGAACATGAATATCCAGAATCCCATTTGAAATTCCTCCATTACTTTTTACTTCTAAAGCATTGATTCAGCCTCAGTTATACTTATAACATTTTCCATGTACTCATAAAATTTCTTGTGTAATTCTCTCATTTCATCCGTGCATTTATCGAATGTTGATACATGAACTTTTCGCCGAAAAATACTTCTATATACAAAGGACATAATAAAAGTCAATATCGGCAGCGACAAAGCAAAAAGATATTCATTTTCCATGGGGATAACTTGCCACAGTTTTTCCTCACAAATTGGAGGTTTTCGTTTTAGAGCTTTTTGCTGTCTTACGCATAATCTTGTGTTCATAACCGGTTTTTGCGGGATTATCCGCTTCATAATATGCATCTGCAATAGGAACTACCATTGCAAGATGACAAAGCTGCCAAATCTGCATATCTTTCACTATCTGATATGGAATAGAAGATTGCTAAAAATCAAAGAAAGCGTCTTACTCTATCCGTTCTCATTCCGGAAATCTCTGCAAAGGTAGTCGGTTGAATGATTTTCGGAGTAAGCGTGGCATCCAATACATCGTCCTTAATCCTTCCTCCTGCGCCTGGAAATGCCGGTAGGATTTTGCCTTCTCCACAAATATTCTCCCATTCATTGTAGTCATCAATAGAATTTGTCATTGTTACAATGCATTTGCTATTATTGGTTTCAGTTCATCAAGTGCCTGATATAACTGATCTTCTCTGACTGTCAAGAATATAAAATCATATTCGTCATTATCCTTGAGTTCAGACAAAAGCAGAAACATTTGCTTTGTAACTTTTCTCTTTCAAATAAAGCAGACCCTTCTTCTTGAGCGTTTCCAGCCCTGGCTCCTCTTGCGTAAACAGTAGTATCAAAACCCGCTTCGAGCAAAAAGCGAGGCATCAGCGAGCCTATCACTCCCATTACCAAATATGAGTAATCTCACTTTCAGACTCCCCTTTCTGTCCCATCACAAGATATCCGCCCATCATGGATTTTATGACAATATCACCTGCACGGAAAGGCCTCACGAACAAATTCAATTTCAAAGTCTATAATAACACGGTGAATCCTCCTTTTGCCACCGTGCTCAAAGCAAGTAATCGTAAATTTCCACCGAGTTCCAGTATAGGAAATAGCGGCTTGAAATAGTTTCATTTAACCTTCTCCTTCACACACTGGCAATCT
>BNJU01002614.1_pt1 | contig 16128 bp, 32 predicted proteins | sample 8539281 | NCBI WGS metagenome assembly BNJU01 (sample SAMD00202456, study PRJDB9452) | human saliva metagenome | isolation source: human saliva | place: Japan
GAATAAATTATATTTTTGGAGGTAAATTATGGGTGTAAAAATAAGGAAAGCTGTTATTCCGGCAGCAGGACTTGGAACGAGAGTTTTACCTACGACAAAAGCACAGCCCTAAGGAAATGCTTGTAATGTGGATAAACCGGCATTGCAGTATCTTGTGGAGGAGCTTTTTAGCAGCTGGGATTGAAGAAATTTTTAATTATTACTGGAAGAAATATGGGATCAATTGAAAAATCATTTTTGATTATTCGTATGAATTGGAAAAAGAACTTTGAAGAAAATGGAAAAAGATCTTTTGAAAGTGGTAAATCATATTTCTGAAATGTCAAATATTTATTATGTGCGTCAGAAAAACCATTGGGATTAGGACATGCGATAAGCTGTGCTGAAGCCTTTTGTGGGAGATGAGCCATTTGTTGTGCTTCTGGGAGATGACATTATTTACACAGATAAAGAAAAAAGGCAGCTTCCTGTTACGAAGCAGCTTGTGGAAAAATATAAGGAACTGCAAGGTGGAACAATTTTAGGAGTTCAGGAAGTTCCCCATAAAAATGTTTCAAAATATGGAATAATAAAGCCGTTGATTGATGAAAAACAGTGGCTGTAGAAGACTTTGTTGAAAAAGCCGTCTGTTGATGAAGCACCAAGTAATCTTGCTGCATTAGGACGTTATGTGCTAGAGCCTGAAATTTTTTCATATTTAAAAAATACAAAACCTGGAAAAGGTGGAGAAATACAGCTGACTGATGCAATTTTGGCAATGAAAAATGACGGTGGGAAATTATATGCCTATAATTTTGATGGATTAAGATACGATACTGGAGATAAATTTGGAATGTTTGTTGCAAATGTTGAATTTGGACTTAGACATGAAGAATTGAAGGATAGAGTAAAAAGAATATTTGAAGGGTTTTAATAGAAAAATTATAATCTTTAGATTAGCTTTTAAAAATGAATATCAAACTTAATAGAATCTAGAAAAGAAATCGTAGACTTTTTGTAAATTAAGAGTAGTTTATTGAATTAGTAAAGATTAATTTTGTATAAAAACAGAAAGTTAGTCTTTTTATTTTATATTATTTTCATTTAAATAGCAGACTAATTATGAATTTGTTTGCAAAGAGATTAAAAGCCTCTTGTTAGAAAAATTGTATTTTATTTATTGATAAGTTTTTACTATATAAAAATTTGACAAAATGTAATTGACACAAATATGTAAATTATGATAGAATTTTTGGAGAAATTGATTTAAAAGGTTTTAAAGGAAAGAGTAATGTCTGAAAAGTTAAATTTTGTTGGAATTAGATGGAAAAATAATTGTATAAATTTAAAAAGTAAATAGAAAAGGAGAAATAGAAGTGAAGAAAAGAGGATTAATTATTGCAGGAATGGTTTTAATTACGATAAATTTGTATTCGACAGGAGTTGTAGGAGATCTCGTGAAATTGAAGGGAAAACTTATGTAGTGCCGTATTCTAGGGAAAGTGATGGGTTTCAAAAAATTAGATAAGGATGGAAGACAATATAGAACAAAATTTTTGAATGAAAGAGATAAAAGTAATGAAATAATAGTTTATTCGGATTTAGATGATGCTCCAGCTAAAAACATTGCTGCAAGAAAAAGAGGACATTCAATTTTGAGAGAGGACAGTATTACTGGAGAAATGGTAAGATTGTGTAGACTTGATACGCCAGGTGCTAGAGTGGAAGGTTCAAAATGGAAGTGGATGAAATTCAGTATTATGTGGCAAATACCGAAAATAAAATATGTTTGGAAAAATTGATAGAAGATAAAAAGATGGATCCGTTAGATAAGATTTACAGTGACTTGCCCTATATACAGCCTATGCAAAAATATACAAGACCAGAAAAAGAGGCGGAAATAAAAAAGATATTTGGAACCCAAAAATATTGTTCAAAAGGAATTGAGAGATTTATTCTATCAAAAAATTTGAAGAGCAGTATGAAAAAGTATGGAATGAGATTAGAAGAGTGAATATTGAAAAAGGTAATTTTTGAAAAATTATTGGATTTGTGAAATTATATAAAACTAAAAACTTTATAAATATGTAGTATAGTTTAGGTTATTTTTAAATTTGAATAGGAAATTATAAATAACTTATTTAATGTATTTTATTATTTTTTAAATAGAACTAATTATATATAAAATATATTTATAAAGTTTATTTTGTATAAATTAAATACGGTTATATAATTAGATAAGTAAAATATTAAAATTATCACATTTAACAAGGATAAAATATAATGAAAAACAGATGTTATATTACTTGTAATAACTAAGATATAATATTTTTAGAAAGAAATTTTTAATTAAATAAGATTGAAAAATTAATAATTCGTTAATATTTACTTTTCAAAAAATTATTAATAAAAAGGAATGGTTAAAAATTAATGTAATAAGTTGAAATTAAAATAAAGAATGAATTTGAAGATTTTGAATTGAGAATTTTAATTTTTGATAATATGTTAGTCACAATAAATAAGGAGAAAATATGAAGAAAAAAGTGATAAAATTTCAAAAATGATTGGTAAAATGGCTGAGTAGCAACTTTTGCAACAGGTAATTACTGGAGAAACAACGGTTGTAAAAATGCAAAGTGCAGCTAAAAGATGAATTCAACAAATGAAAATATCTATTTCAAAAGATGTAAAACAAAAATTTATAAAAATGAATGAATTGACTGAGAATTCAAAAATATTTGTAATAGTTGAAGAATTGCACAGTACTCACTTGCTTCGGCAACAATAACAATTGGAAAAAGAGTCAGCAAATAATTCATTTTCAGCTTATCAGAGAAAAATTAAAGCGCTTGGTATAATAGCTCAAAATTATCAAGAAAAATTCAGCAGTGACAAGTGGAAAATTAGTAACAGGGAAAAGCTGAAATGAAACAAATGATGAAACGGGAATTGATAATATAGCGCTTTATATAAAGGACAATATTGATAGCATTTTTGGAAGTGCAAAAAATGGAGAAACAAAAGTTGCTAGTGTAGCGATGGAGACAAAAACTGGAAATTTAGGATTACATTCAACAAAAATCGGATTTCAAGCATTGACAAAAGGAGAAAATGCAGTAGCAATTGGACAGGGGCACAGGCAAATGCTAAAGATACAATTTCGATAGGGACAGGAAATATTGTGGACTGGACAAGGATCAATAGCAATTGAGATCCTACACTATTATTGGTCACGTACATCTTCATTGGGAAATGATAATGGAACTATCGCTTCAAATGAGTCAGGAATAGTTGGTAATGATAATATTTTAACCGGTTCTTCGAGAATTCATGTGATAGGAAATAAAAATACTGCAGGTGGAAAAAATGCACTAATTTTTGGTAATAATGCTATTGTAAGTGCTGATAATGGTGTAGCAATCGGTGAAAGTTCACATTCAAATACTCAAAGAGCCATCGCAATTGGTAATAATGCAGTATCTGGAAATGCTGTAACAGGTGGTACAGGAAGTGAAGTAGATACAATAGCAATTGGAACTAATTCTCAATCATTGGGAAATTCAGGAGTTGCTATGGGTAAAGGATCAACAGCTTTTACAAAAAATTCAGTGGCAATTGGTACAGGAAGTATTGGTGGTTCAACAGGACTTGGATCAAGTGCGGTGGCATTGGAGATGGAGCTAGTGCAAAAAGGTGGAAATGGGATTGCATTGGGTACTGGAGCTAGTGCAAAATAATATATATATTGCAATTGGATATCAAACTGAAACAGGATCTACTCAAGTGGTAGGTGGGAATACTGATATTCAAAATGTTTCAATAGGAACTAAAACAGGACAAAAGAATGTCAGGTCAAAATAATGTTTTTGGAACTGAAGCTGGTAATAAAAGCAGTGGAAAATGGTAATCTAGCTTTTTGGTTTAAGAGTAGGAAATAAGGTAAATGGACATACGAATACAGCGATAGGAATGGATTAGGGACTTAATGTTACTGGATTGTTCTAACACAGCAATAGGATTAAATGCTGGACAAAATGTAACTGCAAAATGGAGGTGGAAGTAATGTAGCCATAGGAACAAATGCTGGTCAAAAATGTAACAACAACAAGTTCAGGTGGTGGAGATAACATTGCTATAGGAACAAATGCTGGAAAGAAATGTAACATCATCTATAGGACATAATACAGCCGTAGGACATAGTGCTGGTCAAAAATATAATTGGGACTAATAACGTTGCATTTGGGTCAGGTTCAGGACAAAATGTAATTGGTGACAACAATACATCTATGGGGGATTAATGCAGGAATTGGAGTAAAAAGCAGCAGTAATGTATCAATAGGATCAGATTCGGGACAGAATACTGATGGAGTAGGTAATACAGCCATAGGATATCAAGCAGGACAAAAAGTGAATGGTGGACATAATATTTCTATGGGATATCAATCTGCTAAAGATTTAAATGGAGGTTCTAATGCGTAATAGGATTTCAGGCAGGTATAGAGTAGAAGGAAGCAATAATATTATATTAGGAAACAAATGCAACTAGTAAATCAATTATACACTGAAATCTGAAAGTACAGAATGTTGTAAGTCTTGGTACAAATTCAAAAGCAACTACAGATAATTCTGTGTCTATTGGTGCATATTCTGAAGCAAAAGGAAGAGCAGCGATAGCAATTGGTCAAAATTCAAATGCAAGTAAAAAGATAATTCGATGGCTGTGAAAATAGAACATCAGTTAATGCAGTGAAAGATGTTGCAATTGGTTCAGATTCTTCTACATCAGCAACAACAGGTGTTTCAAAAGCGACAATAACAGTACCTGGAACTGGAGCATTACTTATGGAACTTTTGCAGGAAGTAATCCTGATGCTGCATTTTCAGTTGGATCGGCTGGAAGAAAGACAAATTCAAAAATGTTGCAGCGGGACGAATTTCATCAACAAGCACAGATGCACTAATGGTTCGCAAATTGTATGCAGTAGCAAATGAACTTGGGAAAACTTGGAAGGCAAATGCTGGAGGGAATTTAAGTGGATCAACGACATCTACACAGGTTATGCCTGGAGATGAAGTTCAATTTGTTGCTGGGAAAAATTTGGAAGTGAAGCAAGATTTGGCGACAGGTTCACAAAAATATACATATTCATTGAAAAAAGACGTGGATTTAGGGTCAACTGGAAGCTTAAAAGCAGGGACCTGTGACAATAAATAATAATGGGATTGATGCTGGAAGTAAAAATAACAAATGTCGCTCCTGGAACAGCTGATACAGATGCAGCAAATGTGAGCCAAAGTAAAAGCGGCAAAGACAGAAGTAAAGTCACCAGATAGTTCGATAAATGTGACTACTGATAATACATCATCAGACGGACATACAATTTACAATGTTACAATAGATAAGTCAGGAAAAGTAGCAACAGGAGATACTAAATTAGTGACGGGAGATACTGTAAATACGGCAATAAATAATGCAAAAACAGATTTGATTAATAATAATCCTTTAAAATTTGGGAGATAGTGGAACTGCTGTAACTAGAAAATTGGGAGAACAGCTGGATATAAAAGGTGGAGCGACAGGAGCGACAACATCAGGAATATTGCAGTTATAGCGGATGGAAATAATACTTTAAATATTCAATTAGCAAAAATTTAACTGGATTGGATAGTATTACAACAAATGGTGGAAATACAGTAATTAATAACAATGGAATTACAACACCGAAAGTTACAATAAATAATGCGCCAACAGCAGGAACGGATGCAACAAATAAAGATTATGTTGATAGGTACGAAAACAAAAGTAATATCGAATGATAGTTCAGTGGTAGTAAATAAAACGACAAACGGAAATCAAGATGTCTATGATTTGTCAGTAGATGTAACAAAAACTGGATGCAGCGAACAAAAGTTTAAGCAATATTAATAACAGGAAATAGCGTAATAAGTGATATTGCAAGAAAAATCAATAAATGTAGTTGCAGGAACGAATGTAAAAGATATAGTTAAAGTGATGTTCAAAAATTTAGACGGGACAACAACGACTACGTATAAAATAAATGCAAATGGATCGAAAGTTATAGCAGGAGATGGGATGATGGTAGCAACAGAGTACCAGGTTTAGACAATATTACGGATTATACAGTATCAGTAAAAATACTACATTGTCAACGACAGGAACAACTAGTAACTGCAGGAGATAATAATAGCTATGCAAAGGCAGGAGATGTAGCATTAGCAATAACAAAAGCAGCGACTACAGCAAAGACAGAACTTCAGAATGGAACAAATACGAATGTGACAAGTCATCAAAGGGGCTGCTGGCCAAACTATTTATCAAGTAAATGCAGATAAATCTCAGAAGTTGCGGTAACAGGAACAGGATTAAGTTTGGACTCAAAAATTACTACAGATTCAAATGGAACAAAAACAACAAAATATACATTAGGACTTGATACTACACAATTGACGACAACAGGTGGGAAAGTAAATACACCAACAGCTCCAGGAAAAGTAGTAACAGCCGGGGATATAGCGACTGCAATAAATAATGCAGGATGGAATGTAGTAGCAGGAAATACTGGAACAGGGACAACATCTGGAAGTGTGTCAAATAAATTGATAACGCCAGGAGAAATAGTGAAATTGCAGGCTGGGGATAACTTGAATGTGGATCAGTCAGGTGGGACATTTACATATAGCTTGAAAAAGGATATTTCGCTTGATAGTGTGACAACAGGAGATACTAAAGTTGCTAATAGTGGAATTACAATTGGAGCTGGATCGAATCAGGTATCATTGACAAATAATGGATTAAATAACGGTGGAAATAGAATAACAAATGTAGCGGCAGGAACATTTAATACTGATGCAGTAAATTATGGACAGTTAAAAAGATTCGAGAACGAAGGTGACATCGAATGATAGTTCAGTTGTAGTAAATAAATCAACTAATGGAGATCAAAATATTTATGATTTGTCAGTAGATACGTCAAAAATTGGATGCGGCAAATAAGAGTTTGAGTAACATTAATAATGATGGGAATAAAGTAATTAGTGATATTGCAAGAAAAATCAGTAAATGTAGTTGCAGGTACGAATGTGAAAGATGTGGTTAAAAAGTGATGTTTTTAAATTCAGACGGAACCACGACAACCACATATAAAATAAATGTTAATGGAGCAAAAGTTGTAGCAGGGGATGGAATAGATGTAAAAGTGGCAGCACCAGATGCAAATAATATAACAGATTATACAGTATCAATAAAAAATACTACATTGTCAACGACAGGGAACAACAGTAACTGCAGGAGATAATAATAGTTATGCAAAGGCAGGAGATGTAGCATTAGCAATAACAAAAGCAGCGACTGCGGCGAGAACAACAGTATCTTCAACCGATAATTCAGTGACAATAAATAAAACGATGAAAATCAGATGGACATTTTGATTATGACTTATCATTAGATACAAGTAAAAATATCTTCAAATGTAAATCTGACGTACAAAGCAAACGGGGAACTAGTCAAAACAACAACACTGGCAAATGGATTGATTTCAAAGATGGAGATAATACAAAGGTGACTGTTGGAGCAAATGGAGAGTTAAATACAGCTTGAATCCGACAATTACTGGAATTAATAGTATTACGACAAATGGTGGAGGAACTATAATAAATAATGGAGGAATTACAACACCAACATTGACATTGACGAACTCAACACCACTAATTTCTTCGGCAGGAGGAAAAAGTCACTGTGCCAACCGGAAATGAAAATCAAGCAGTAACAGCACAAAACAGTTGCAAATGCGATAAATAATTCAGGGTGGAATGTAGTAGCAGGAAATACAGGAACAGGAACAATATCTGGAAGTGTATCAAATAAATTGATAACACCAGGAGAAATAGTGAAATTACAGGCTGAGGGATAACTTGAATGTGGATCAGTCAGGTGGACATTTACATATAGCTTGAAAAAGGATATTTCGCTTGATAGTGTGACAACAGGAGATACTAAAGTTGCTAATAGTGGAATTACAATTGGAGCTGGATCGAATCAGGTATCATTGACAAATAATGGATTAAATAACGGTGGAAATAGAATAATAAATGTGGCAGCAGGAACAAATAAAACTGATGCAGTTAATGTTGGTCAATTGAATGCAGCAAAAACAGAGCTTGAAAAATGGAACAAATACGACTGTGTCTAATAGAATAGGAGCAAATGGACAGACAATTTATAAAGTTAATACGGACTTTTCATCAATAGCAGATGCAATTGGAGGAAATACAAAATTTGAACCGACAACAGGCAAGATAGATACAAGTTCAGCTGATATAGGAGGAACAGGTAAAAATAATGTTAGTAATGCAGTTGCAGCAGTAAGGACAACAGTTTCTTCAAATGATAATTCAGTGACAATAAATAAAACAACAGCTTCAGATGGACATTTTAATTATGATTTAAAGATAGATACAAGTTCAATATCAGCAGGAACAAACTTGGCATATAAAGCTAATGGATCAAATAATCAGTTACTACATTGTCAAACGGATTGGATTTTAAAAATGGAGATAATACGATAACAACAGTTGGAGCAAATGGAGAAGTAAAATATAGTGTGAATCCAACAATGACAGGAATTAATAGTATTACAACAGCTGGTGGAGGAACAACAATAAATAATAATGGAATAGAAATTACAGGTGGACCAAGTGTAACATCGTCAGGAATTGATGCTGGAGGGAAAAAAGTTACGAATATTGCTGAAGGTGATATAAGTCCAACAAGTAACGACGCAGTAACAGGACGACAAGTTTACAATGCTATAAGTGCTGGTGCTGCTGACAAAGCGACAAGAGCAGAACTGGCTGGAGTAAATAATAACTTGACAGCTGGAATTGCAGGAGTTGCGGCGATGGCTAATTTACCGCAAATCAATGACTCGGCTTCAAATAGATTTAATATAGCAGTGGCTGGAGGAGCATATAAAAATGGTAGAGCTATGGCTTTAGGATTTAGTGGAGTTTCTGATGGCGGAAGATTTGTTTACAGAGCTAGTGCAAGTTTGAACAATAAACGAGATGTGGCGGTAGGTTTAGGAGTTGGGTATCAATTTGGTAAAAGAGATGTTATGCCGAATGAACTTGACAGAATGAAATCTATGGTTGCACTTATTGAAGAGCAGAAAGATAGCTACAGTCGACAATTGAAACAGCAGCTTGAGCAAGAATCTAGGAAAAATCAGGAAAATTCAGAACTTATTAGACAATTAATGCAAGAAGTTCAAGAGTTGAAGAGCAAGAGCAATGTGAGTAATAGAAGCAATAGAAGTTAGATAAATTATATTTTTTATATTGCAGATAAAAATTAAACTAAAAAATATAGAAATAATTATAACTATAAAATTATTTATGATGACTGACAGTGAGGGATTAATCCCTTGCTCAAAAAGATTATTTATATCTTAATTGTATTTTTAGTAGATTACTTTTAAATTTAAATTAAAATAGATTAAGAAAGAGGAAATAAAAATTAGTTATCATATTTTTAGTATCATTTATAAATCTAATATTTATTATCGGACGTTGTTTTTATGTTTATATACAATATAATAATATACTAATCAATAAAGAAAAAAATTTGTAACTAATCAATCGAGTGTGTAAAAATTTTTTGTGTAAACAGAATAGCAAAGTATTGAATTTACTGAATTCATCTATTAATTTACACAAAAATTATAGACATTCTCAATCAATCTCGATAAATCTGATTAAATTTCTTTTTATATAGATACTATTTATTTTTAAAAGTTTTATGTGTTAAAATAATAATAGTATATTTAATGAAGTACTGAATTTAGTAGATTTATCTATTAGATTACACAATAGATTATACAAAATTATGGATACTCTCTCTTTGTCAGGGAGGAAAAATCAAAAATCAAATGTAAAAATACTGTGTTTATCGTTAAGTTTTTAGAACTATAATAAATAAAAAGTGAAGGAGATTTAATTGTATAAAATAAAAAAATTAATAATATGAAATTTCATTCTGTATATAGGGTGTTTACGAAGAAGAGAAAAATTGGGCAGAACATTGAAATTGACTTGATAATATCGCTTTCAAAAGAAATTATTAAAAATGATGATATAAATAGTACGTTAAGTTATGGTGACTGTTATAGGAAAATTAAAAAGATTGTAGAAGAGAGTAATGTTGATTTGCTGGAGACGTTGGCTTTGGATATTATTAAGGAAATAAAGAAATTGAATGAGAATATTGAAGATGTTCAGGTAAATATTAGAAAATTGGCAGTTCCGATTAATGGGATTTTTGATAGTGTTGAAATTCAGATAAAGGATTAGGCGGGAGTGGAAAAATGGAACATAAAGTTTATTTAAGTTTAGGTGGAAATATTGGAGACAGGAAAGAGTATATTCAAAAAGCTGTTGACATGATTGGAGAAATTGATGGAATTAAGATATTAGAAAAGTCTGGATTGTATGAAACGACTCCAGTTGGATATTTGGAGCAGGATTTGTTTCTGAACGAGTAATTAAAATTGAAAACTGAATTTTTCAGCAAGGGATATTTTTGAAAATTATAAATAAAAATTGAAATTGAACTGGATAGAAAGCGTGAAATTAGATGGGGACCGAGAACAATTGATATTGATATTTTGATTTTTCAAATAAAAAAATAAATGAAACTGACTTAATAACTCCACATAAAAGAAATGTTAAATCGACTATTTGTTTTAGTTCCATTAATTGAAATTTACTGATGGAGATTATTTTGGAAAAGAAGTAATTGCTAAAAGAATAGATGAACTGCTTAAAAATAGGAGATCAGAAAAATACAAAAGGTAGAAGGATAATTTTTGAATATATAATTAATTTAATTTAAAAATGATTTGAAAAAGAATTACATAAATAAAATATATTTTTTGTAGTTGCGTTAGTAATAATATAATATTATAAAAAGAAGAGAAATATAGTGTTGTAATTCTTATATTTTTAAATTTTATATTTTTTTATTATCGGACGTATTATTTTTAACTTTTTAACTTAACTTTTTTAACTTTTTAACAAAAAAATAGCAAGAAGTCTCCAACTTCTATAAGCGGGAGATGAATTGCTTTTTGTATTGAAAAAGGATATGCCTATGATACAATTTTTTTGTATAAAATATCGAAAGGATATGCCTATGATACAATTTTTTGTATAAAATATCGAAGAGAAATAATTAAAAAAATAATATTCAAAAATCAAAAAGGAGGTGTAATTTATGAAATATAATTTAGCATTCAAATACAGAATTTATCCAAATAAAGATCAAGAATTGTTGATAAACAAGACTTTTGGATGTGTTCGTTTTGTCTACAATACGATTTTTGTATATTGCTAATAAAATTTATGAAGAAACTGGAAAAAAATAAAATAATTACACCTGCCAGTTTGAAGAGTGAAAATCAATTTTTAAAAAGAAGTAGACAGTCTAGCACTTTCAAATGCTCAATTGAATGTAAAACGATCGTTTACGAACTTTTTTTCAGAAGAGAGCGAAATTTCCAAGGTTCAAATCTAAAAAGAATAATGTTAAAAGTTATACAACAATTGTGTGAACAATTGATACGAATTGAGGAGAATAAATATTTGGTCTTTGCCAAAATTGAAAAGAATAAAATTAAAATATCATAGAGAAATACCAAAGAATTATAGAATAAAGTCGGTAACATTGACAAACAGTAATGGAAATTACTATGTTTCTATCTTGACAGAATTTGAAAAAGAAATTCAAAAAAATTCAAGTAATGATAAAGTAATTGGACTTGATTTTTTTCAATGTCTGAATTATTTGTCAGTTCTGAAAACCAAAGGGCTGATTATCCAAGATATTTTAGGATGTTGGAGAAAAAATTGAAGAAATTACAAAAATCATTGTCAAGAAAAGTGAAATTTTCTAAAAATTGGTATAAACAAAAAGCGAAAATATCAAGATTGCATGAGTATATCAAAAATTGTCGAAGAGATTTTCTGCATAAATTATCGAAAAAATTGTCTGAAGAATATAATGCTGTGGTTGTTGAGAATTTGAATATGAAAGGGATGAGCCAGGCATTAAATTTTGGGAAAAGTGTAGGAGATAATGGGTGGGGAATGTTTTTGAGGATGCTTGAGTATAAACTGATGTTTTTAGGGAAACAATTTTTGAAGATAGATAAATGGTTTCCGTCATCGAAAACTTGCAGTAAATGTGGAAATATTAAAGAGGAGCTGAAATTATCAGAAAGAAGTTATAAATGTGAGTGCTGTGGGATTGAAATTGATAGAGATTACAATGCGGCACTGAATATAAAAAACATTGGAAAAGCAATGTTGAAATATTAAAAAATAAAAGAAGACAGGGTAGGAACTACCCGAAGAACTTGGTAAATATATTTGCTAACAAAAAGCAGATACTTCTAAGAAGCTTCCGCTTCTACAAGCGGGAGTAGTTCACTTAATACATTTTATACATGATATTCTATCACCAATTTGATAATAATTACACTACAAAAATTAAAAATTAAATTTTTTTAGGATTTTTAAAAAGAATATAAAAATTAGAAACTAAACTTAATTTATTTAAAAACAAAAGAAAGGAAAAATGTAATGGGGAAAAACAAAAATAATTTAGATAAAGAAACAAGGCTAAAAAAATATAGAAAATGCGGTGCGTGAAATTTTAATAAATGTTGGAGAAGATGTGGATAGGGAAGGGCTTATTGAAACACCAAAAAGAGTTGCTAAAATGTATGAGGAAATTTTGAGTACAAAAAATGTAGATGATTTTGAAAATTATAAATTATTCGATGTAGATTTGGGGGATTCGCAGGAGATGGTGCTTGTGAAAGAGATTCCGTTTTTTTCAATGTGAACATCATATGTTGCCATTTTTTGGGAAAGTGCATGTTGCTTATATTCCACAGGATAATAGGGTTATTGGGCTTAGTAAGATTCCTAGATTAGTGGAATTTATTTCTAGAAAATTGAGTGTTCAGGAAGAGATTACTGTGAATGTGGCTAAGAAACTGATAGAGATATTGAATCCGCTGGGAGTTGCGGTTGTAGTTGAGGCACGGCATATGTGTATTGAGATGAGAGGGGTTAATAAGATTGGGTCTGTTACTAGGACTTCATTTTATAGTGGGGAATTTAAGGAAAATGCAGACAGGAAGAGAGAGTTTTTGGATGGTATAAGAGATGGGAAAATTTTTAGTTTCTTGTTAAATTTAAATAAAAAAATTAAGTTATCTAATAGATTTAATAAATTTTTATAAAAATGGGAGAAGAAATGATGAAAGAATCATTGTATGGAGAGAAGAAAAGAGTAAGACTGCTTGCGGAAATTTTGAAAAAAATGGATAATCCAGTTAATGAGGTTAAGGTTATTCATGTTAGCGGAACAAATGGAAAAGGTTCTACTTGTTATATGATTAATAGTATTTTTATGTGGAATGGGGTATAAGGTTGGATTATTTACAAGTCCGCAAATATTAACAGTTTATGAATTAATCAAAGTTAATGGAACTGAAATTACAAAGTTAGAATTTGAAAATTGTAAAGGTGTACTGGAAAAAGTTTTAAAAAGAATTGATTTGAATTTAGAAAGTGATTTGTCATATTTTTGAAATGGTATTTTTGATTACGATGATACATTTTTAAAAAAATAAGGGTGTGGAAATACTGATTTTTAGAATGTGGGCTTGGTGGTGAACTGGATGCGACTAATGCGGTTCGTAGGATTGATTATACTATTTTTACAAGGATTGGGATTGATCATAAGAATTTTTTTGGGAAATACGATTGAGGAAATTTGTCGAACTAAGTCTAAAAATTATGCGAAAAAGATAGCAATGTGATAGTTGCTCCAAATCAGAGAAATGTTGTTTATGAAATTTTTGAAAAAGGAAGCTCAAAATAAAAAAATTGTAATATTTTTTTGCGGATAAAAATATAAAAAGTTTATGAATTGATGAATGAAGAAGAAAAAAATTGTTGAAAATAGTGGAAAGAAAATTACTGAAAATGAAAAATTTGATTTTGCAGATTATACAGAAGTGGAAGCTGAAATAATTGGAAATTGTAATTTTGAGAAAAAAATTTAAAAAAATAAATATTTTTTTAGATTTGGTTTAAGAGGAGAACAGCAACTGGAAAATTTGGCTACAGTTTTGACTTGGTATTTTAGATTTTTGAGAATTTGGAAAATAGGAAATCTGAAGAAATATTGATAAGGCTTTTAGGAACGTTGAAAATACCAGGACGAATGGAAAAAGTTGGAAAAATTAAGAATGTTTATTTGGATGTGGCACATAATGAGGACAGTGTTGAGGCTTTTGTGAATTATGTTGAGGAAAATTTTCAGGATAGGAAAAAAATTTTTGTGGTGGGATTTTTGAAGGATAAGGAAGTGGAAAAATGTGCTAATCTTTTTGAAAAAAAGCTGGAGATAATTTTTATATTGACAGAACCTAAAAATGAAGAGAGAAAACTGGATTCACAAATTTTGAAAAATATTTTGAAGATAAAAAAAGCTGAAAATCCTGAAAAATATAGTAATTTCTGAAAAACATTGAAAAGGCTTTTTTAAAAGCATTGGAATTAAGAAAAAAATGAGGATGAATGTATTTTTGTGGTGGGATCGTTTTTATTTGCTTGGGAAGTGAAACGAGTAATTAAGAATTATTTTTAACTAAAAGATAGCAAGAAGTCTCCGACTTCTATAAGTGGGAGATGAATTGCTTTTTTTGTAAAAAATTGAAAAAGGATATACCTGTGATACAATTTTTGTATAAAATATCGAATAGAAATAATTAAAAATAATATTCAAAAATCAAAAGGAGGTGTAATTTCATGAAATATAATTTGGCATTCAAATACAGAATTTATCCAAATAAAGATCAGGAATTATTGATAAACAAGACTTTTTGGATGTGTTCGTTTTGTTTACAATACGATTTTGTATACTGCGAATAAAATTTATGAAGAAACTGGAAAAATAAAAATAATTACACCTGCCAGTTTAAAAAAAGTGAAAATCAATTTTTGAAAAGAAGTGGACAGTCTAGCACTTTCAAATGCTCAATTGAATGTAAAACGATCGTTTACGAATTTCTTTCAAAAGAGGGCAAAATTTCCAAGATCCAAATCTAAAAAGAATAATGTTAAAAAGTTACACGACAAATTGTGTGAATAATTCGATACGAATTGAGGAAAACAAATATTTGATTTTTGCCGAAATTGAAAAAGTAAAATTGAAATATCATAGAGAAATACCAAAGGATTATAGAATAAAGTCGGTAACATTGACAAACAGTAATGGAAATTACTATGTTTCTGTTTTGACGGAATTTGAAAAAGAAATTCAAAAAATGCCAAGTAATGATAAAGTGATTGGACTTGATTTTTCAATACCTGAATTATTTGTCAGTTCTGAAAACCAAAGAGCTGATTATCCAAGATATTTTAGGATGTTGGAGAAAAAAATTAAAAATTACAAAAAGTCATTGTCGAGAAAAAGTGAAATTTTCTAAAAATTGGTATAAACAAAAAAAGAAAAATATCAAAATTACATGAGTATATTAAAAATTGCTGAAGAGATTTTTGCATAAATTATCGAAAAAATTGTCTGAAACATATAATGCTGTGGTTGTTGAGGATTTGAATATGAAAGGGATGAGCCAGGCATTAAATTTTGGAAAAAGTGTAGGAGATAATGGATGGGGAATGTTTTTGAGAATGCTTGAGTATAAACTGATGTTTTAGGAAACAATTTTTGAAGATAGATAAGTGGTTTCCATCGTCGAAAACTTGCAGTAAATGTGGAAATATTAAAGAGGAACTGAAATTATCAGAAAGAAGTTATAAATGTGAGTGCTGTGGAATTGAGATTGATAGAGATTACAATGCGGCACTGAATATAAAAAAACATTGGAAAAAGCGATGTTGGAATATTAAGAAAATAAAGAAGACAGGGCAGGAACTGCCCGAAGAGCTTGTAAATATATTTGGCTAGCAAAGCAGGTACTTCCCAAGCAGCTCCCTGCTTCTAAAAAGCAGGAGTAGTTCACATTAATTAAAATTATATTGTGGATTTATCTC
>BNJU01002387.1_pt1 | contig 16126 bp, 31 predicted proteins | sample 8539281 | NCBI WGS metagenome assembly BNJU01 (sample SAMD00202456, study PRJDB9452) | human saliva metagenome | isolation source: human saliva | place: Japan
TCATGCTAAACTCCTTTTTGCAAGTATTATGTTTTTATTAGTGCAACATAGGAGAAAAATGCCTTTGCAAAGCTAGGGAAAAGAGTTTATGAAAATAAGAGGTAGAGATAGGTATTAAGCGAATTTTTGAAAAATAATCTATGATGGATACAGGCTTATAAAAATTCTTACCTCATAAAAATTAAGCTAATTTTAACAGGAAAAAGCCTTTAGTATATCTGCTTTTGCCTATGCTAAAAATTTACAGCAGTATGCATTATTTTTTAAGAGGAGAAAAACCATGAAAGTGTATTATTCTTGCAGGAGGTTCCGGCACCAGATTATATCCGCTGACAAGGGTGACTTCTAAGCAATTTAGTTCTGAGTATATGACAAGCCGATGATTTACTATCCTTTGTCCGTTTGATGGATGCGGGGATTCGGGATATTTTATTATCACACCTACAGACACACCCAGATTTCCAGGAGCTCTTAGGGGATGGAGGCTTTTGGTTTAAACTACAGTATGCGGTACAGCTCCTCTCGGACAGGATTGGCTCAGGCCTTTTTAATCGGAAGAGTTTATCGGAGGAGAGCCGGCAGCCATGATTTTGGGAGATAACATCTTTCTCGGAAGAGGCTTTCGAGATATCTTAAAGAAGGCTGTGGCAAAGGAGCATGGTGCACCGTATTCATTACTATGTGGGATGACCCGGAGCGTTTCGGTATTGTGGAGTTTGACGGTTTGGCAAAAGGCAATTTCTAGTTGAGGAAAGCCGGAGAAGCCTAGTCCAACTACTGTGTAACCGGTTTATATTTCACGACAATAAGGTTTATGGACTAGTGCGAAAAGCTGAGCCCTTCAAGAGAGGGGAGCTGGAAATTACTGACCGAACTGTATCTATCTGGAGAATGGGAGAGCTGGATGTGGCGCTTTTGGGACAGGGCTTTACCTGGCTGGATACCGGAACCCATAGAGTCATCAGTGGATGCTACCACGTTTCGTTTGTACCATTGAGACCATGAGCACAGAAAGATTGCCTGTCTTGAAGAAATTGCCTATCGTAATGGCTGGATTAGCAAGGAAAGGAGTTTAGAAGCCTATGAGCTTTTTAGGAAAAATGAATATGGCAAGTACTTAAAGGATGTTTTTAGACGGAAAATATATCGAGGAGTAGTAGGAGGAGAAGATGAAAACAATCGTAACCGGAGGCGCAGGCTTTATTGAGGAAACTTCATGCATTTTGTGGTAATGCCTACCTGGATGAGGAGTGGTTTGCTCTGGACAGCCTGACCTATGCAGGAAGTTTGGAACATGGCTCCTTAGAGGAAAGAAAATTATCGTTTTATCAAGGGAGATATTACAGACAGAGCTTTATCTTTGATTTATTTGCAAGAGGAAAGCCGGATGTGGTGATTAACTTTGCGGCAGAGTCCTATGGATCGTTCCTAAAGGATCCGAAAATCTTTAAAGACCAATGTTTTGGGCACCGTTTTGTTTGATGGATGCCTGCAGAGAGTACGCGGTATAAAGCGTTATCATCAGGTATCCACCGATGAGGTATACGGAGACCTTCCTTTAGAAAGAACAGACCTTTTCTCAGAGGATACTCCCTATTAAGACCTCTTTCTCCTATTCATCCTCCAAAGGGAAGTGCGATCTTTTTGTCCTGGCTATATCACAGAACCTTCGGACCACAGGACCATTTCCGCTGTTCCAACACCATGGTCCCTCATCATTTTCCGGAGAAGTTGATTCCGCTGGTAATTTCCAGAGCCTTTAACAACGAAAGCATTCCCTGTTTACGGTAGGGGGAGAATGTTCGACTGTCTATGTAACCGACCATTGCGGCTATTGACCTCATTGTCCGTAAAGGAAGAGTGGGAGAGGTCTACAATGTTGGCAGCACAATGAAAGAACCAATCTTGAGGTTGTGAAGACGATTTGTGGGCTTTAGACAAGCCGGAACCCTGATTCATTATGTGACAGACCGTCCCGGACACGATATGCGTTATGCCATCGACCCCACGAAGTTGGAGACTGAGCTTGGCTGGAAGCGGAATATACCTTGATGACCGGTATTCCTGTAACTATTCAGTGGTATCTGGATCACAAGGATTGGTGGGAGCACATCATTTCCGGAGTATCAGGTATTATAAGACAGCAGTATGGAGAATAAGCATGAGAGTTTTCGTTACCGGCGTTAATGGGCAGTTAGGCCATGATGTGATGAATGAGCTAGCTCGAAGAGGATAGAGGCGGTAGGCTCGGGCATTGAGCCGGGTATGGGTATTATGGACGAAGTCCGGTTTGCTCGATGTCTATGTGGGACTGGATTTCAACCAATGAAGAGGAAGCCAGAAGAATTCTTACCGAAGAGAAGATTGACTGTCTGATTCCTGTCAGCTGCATGGACTGCGGTGGATGATGCGGAGGATCCGGAGAAAAGAGATTTTGTTTTTCGTATTAACGGAGAGGTTCCCGGAAGTCTTGCAAAAGTCATGAAGGATTTAAAGGGAAGATGCTCTATCTTTCCACAGACTATGTTTTCTCCGGCGAGGGAACAAAGCCCTGGAAGAGGAGGAAAGGGATTTTCATCCCATCAATGTGATGGAGCTTCCAAGCTTGCGGGAGAAGAGGCGATTCGAGCAGGTTTTACCGGAGCATTTTATTGTTCATATTGCCCTGGGTTTTCGGCTTAAAGCGGAAAGAACTTTATTAAGACCATGTTACAGGTGGGGAAGAAGCATCCCAGTGTGCGAGTGGTTTCCGACCAGGTGGAAGTCCCACCTATACCTTGGATTTGGCAAGCTTTTTGGTGGATATGGTGGAGACGGAAAAGTACGGTACTTTCATCATCGCCACCAATGAAGGAGAGTATATTTCCTGGTATGATTTACAAAGGCGATTTATGAAGAGGCGGGACTTTCCACGAGGTGATTCCTCGTCACACAGAGGAATACGGATTACAGGGCAAAGCGTCCCTTTAACTCAAGGCTTAGCAAAAGAAAAGCTTAGAAGAGAGGGATTTGGTGGTCTTCTATTGGAAGGGATGCTTTAAAGCGTTATTTGAGGCGGGTTAGAAGTAGAACAAGATATTTTCTGAAAGTAGAAAAGGGAGGACCTGTTTGCTGATTCGGCGGACAGGTCCCTTTCCAAAAATAAAGGGACAGAAGAACCCTGGTAGAAGGGAATGAAATATATTTCAAGCCGGAATAAAAATGTACCGGTTCAATTTGCAAAGACAGCGAGAAAAGATGGGAAAATATTTTGGAAGCAGACGGTTATCGTGGAGGCTAACGTAGATTTGACAGCGGATACCGCCTTTAAGGCTGGGAAAGTTCTTGGCCTATTATTTTTCGAACAAAGGCACAAAGGAGTGCCATTGTTATCGGTAAGCGATACCAGACGCTCCAGCTATATGTTTGAATATGCTCTTTCCGCAGGAATTACCGCTGGGGGAGCAGATGCATATCTGATGCATGTTACCACTACGCCTTCCGTTAGCTATATTGTTCGTTCCGAAGACTTTTCCTGCGGTGTGATGATTTCCGCCTCCCATAATCCTTTCTATGACAATGGTCTTAAGGTCATCAATGAAAACGGAGAAAAGGTTTCCGATGATTTTTATTGGAGATTGGAGGCCTATCTGGATGGAGAAACCGGGAAGTTCCTTTAGCCACCGGAGATAAAATCGGAAGAACTGTAGACTTTGCCGCAGGAGAAACCGTTATATCGGCTATCTGATTTCTTTTGGCTACCCGTTCCTTTAAGGGAAAGAAGATTGCTTTGGGATCTGTGCCAACGGTTCCGCATCTTCCTGTGCCAAGGCGGTATTTGATGCCCTGGGAGCGGATACCCATGTACTCTCCAATGATCCTAACGGCTACAATATAAATGCCAACTGCGGTTCTACCCACATGGAAGCCCTGCAGGAGTATGTGAAGAACGGGATTGCGAAATCGCTTTGCTCTTACTGACGGAGATGCGGATCGTTGTCTCTGTGCAGACAGTGACGGAGAACTGGTGGACGGGAGATCAGATTTCTACCTTTGTGGAAAAATATGCGGGATAAAAGGGCAGTTAAAGGACAATAAAATTGTAACTACCATTATGTCCAATTTTGGTCTTTACAAGGCTTTGGATGCGGTAGGACTTTCTCTATGAAAAAGACCAAGGTGAGAGACCGTTATGTCTATGAGAAACATGGCGGAAAAACGGTTATTCTCTGGGAGGAGAGCAGTCCGACACATTATTTTTATGCGTCATGCCACTACCGGAGACGGAATTCTCACCAGTATTAAGCTGATGGAGTGCTTTTTAGAGGAAAAGAAGAGCCTGAAGGAGCTTTTGGCGGAGTATCAGCTTCCATAGGTACTAAAGAATGTACGGGTGAAGGATAAGCTTTTTGGTGGAGCAAATGAAACTGTACAGGAGCAGTGAAGAAGGTGGAGGAAAGCCTGGGAGAGGATGGAGAATTCCTCCGTGCTTTCCGGAACAGAGCCTCTGATTCGTGTCATGGTGGAGGCTTCCAAGGAAGAGCTTTGTAGAGAAATATGTAGAGGAAGAGTTATAGTTATGAGAAAAAGGAAGGACTAGTCCTTTCCTAAGTTTATTGATAGAGTAAAAGGAAGCCCTGCAGAGCCTGGAAAAGCTTGTTTGGCAGTACAGGGTAGACTCAAAAATAAGAAGTGGAAGAGTAGTAGTGGAAAAAATACAATAGGAGGTAAGAATGATCAGGTAAAACGTTACAGAAAAATTTCCGATTTTCCGTTATCCGGAAAAGAACCTGGATGGATCAGGAAATCACTAAAGCACCGATTTGGTGTTCTGTGGATTTAAGGGATGGAAACCAGGCTCATGTGATCCCATGACCGTAGAAGAAAAAGGTGGAATTTTTCCAGCTTCTTTGCAAGCTTGGTTTTAAGGAGATTGAGCTAGGTTTTCCTGCCGCCTCCAGATTGAATTTGATTATTTACGGACTTTGGTGGAGAAGAATCTGATTCCGGAGGATGTTACGGTTCAGGTTTTGGTACAGTGTAGAGAAGAGCTTTTTGGAAAAGAAGCTTCCAGGCTCTTCAGGAGTAAAGAAGGCCATTGTCCATATTTATAATTCCACCTCCGTATTGCAAAAAGAGACGTGGTATTCGGAAAGTCCAGAGAGGAGATTACCGCCATTGCCCTTTCCGCTGTAGAGATGAGTGAAGCGTCACGAGAAGGATTTTTCCGGAGAGCTTCGTCTGGAGTATTCCCCGAAAGCTTTTACCGGAACGGAGATGGATTATGCTTTGGAAATCTGTAATGTGGTGATTTTCGCCTGGGAGAACCAAGGCGGAAGGGAGATTATCGTTAACCTGCCTAATACTGTCAGAGATGCATAGCCCCAATGTCTATGCGGATCAGATTGAGTTTATGTCCAAAAACATGAAGGAAAGAGAGCATGTGATTCTTTCCGTTCATCCCCATAATGATAGAGGAGAGGGCATTGCTTCTGCAGAGCTGGCCCTTCTGCCGGAGCACAAAGAGTCGAGGGAACCCTTATTCGGAAATGGAGAAAGAACCGGAAATGTCGATATTTTTAACTTGGCTTATAATCTTTTTCTCCCATGGCATCGACCCTAAGTTGAATCTGGAAAATGTTCGGGAAATTCAGGAGGTCTATGAGCGTTGCACCAAGATGAGTGTGCGCGATCGTCATCCCTATGCGGGAAAGCTGGTATTTACTCGCCTTTTCCGGCTCCCCATCAGGATGCCATCAATAGGGTGTATTGGCCATGCGGGAGCGGAAGAATCCCTTCTGGAAGTGCCTTATCTTCCCATCGACCCGGCGGATATCGAAGACAGTATGAGCCGGTGGTTCGAATCAATTCCCAGTCCGGTAAGGGCGGTGTTGCCTTTATTCTGGACTTTGACTATGGCTATAAGCTGCCCAAGGCAATGCAAAAGAGAGTTTGCAGATTATATCCAGAAGATTTCGGAGCTGGAGGGCGAGGTAAATCTGAAGAGAATTTTAGAGGTATTCCGGGAAGAATATGTGAGCCAAAGGCCCGTTATTCTTCAAGAATCTTCGCACCACCGATGTGGAGGGAGAGGGAGATTCTTACATCAGCTTTATTAACCTGACCTTTGAAAATCGCGGCGTACTGCGTGAGGTTTCCGGTCAGGGTTCAGGTCCTATCGAGGCGGTAATCAGTGCCTTGAATAAGGAATTCAAGCTGGCTTTAAAGGTTGTGGATTATACAGAGCATGCTCTTAGTGCAGGTTCCTCTGCGAAGGCGGTGTCCTACATTCATTTGGCAGAGGAAAATAGTGAAAAATCCGGCTTTGGGTGGGTGTTTCCTCCAATATTACCCGTTCCTCCGTTAGAGCGATTTTCAGTGCGATGAATCGTCTGCTTTTCCCGGAAGAGGCTGAGGCTGAAGGAAAGCGTAGAGTAGCGGAAGAAAGAAGCTCTTAAACCAAGACTAAGTAGATACAGAATTTATTAAAGTAAGCCCAAGTAGAATACAGAATTTATTCAAGCGAAACTAGAGAATACAGAAGGGAGAAAAGTATGCACATCGTTTACGGAGTCAATGAGGCCTTTATGCTGATTCTTGCGGTGTCACTTTCCTCTCTTCTTTGCATGCAGAGGAGAAGCTTCATTTTCATATCTTATCCCTGGGGATAGAAGAGGGCAAGAAAAGCTTCGGCAATATGTGGAGACGGAAGGGCAGAAAAATCAGCTTTTATGACTTGAAGAGAAATTTTTCCGAATGGAAGGAAAAGCCCTCGCCCTTTTTACCGGAAAAATTTTCCAAAGCTACCCTGTTTTGACTCTTTATTCCCTCCACACTTCCGGAAACGATTACCAAGGCTTTATACTTGGATGGGATACAGTGGTGTCCAACCATTTTGCCCCTTTATCATCTAAAGCTGGAGATAAGCTTTTGGGCATGGCCCGGAGCCCAGTATTTATAAAAAGCATATGAATTTTTATCCTTAGCGGAGGAAAGTCCCTACTATAATGCAGGAGTGATTCTTATGAATCTTTCACTGCTTCGGGAGGAAGGGATGGAAGAAAAATGTCTTCGCTATTATCAAATGAAGGAAGGTCAGCTTCCCTTTAATGACCAGGACATTTTGAATATGGTGGTAAGGGACGGATTCGCTCCTCGCCCCAGCGTTTTAACTTTTTTTCCAACTATGCTTATGCAAGGTATAGTGCCTTGTGTCGTTTTTCTCCCTGGTATCAGGAGCTGGAAAGCCAAAGAGTTATTCTAGGCAAAGGCCCATCCGGTGATTGTCCATTTTGCTGAGACGAAAGACCTTGGAGAGAAGGCAATCACAATTATTATCGCAGAGCCTTTTGACTATTATGGAAGAAAGTCCCCTTCCGTTGAAAAGGAAAAGGAAAGCAGGGCTATTTATTTTGCTACCATGTCCTAAATCTCCTGACTTTTGTATTCTAAGCTCGGGAGAAGGTGGGAGAGTTTTATTATCGTTCTATGGGGAAGGAAAAACTAATGTCCCTGATGCTATAGTGATTTTAAATTATAATGATTTGGAAAAATACCCTTCGGCTATATAAAGAGTTGAAGGATTTTTCCGTGTTAACGAGAATTTATATCGTGGATAATGCCTCCACGGATAGCAGCAGGCAGACTTTAGAGAAGCTTCAAGACCATAAGTGTAGACTGATTTTTGCCAAGGAAAATAAGGGCTATGGGGCAGGAAACAATCTGGCTTTTCGGGCCGCTTTTTCGAAGGATGGACTACTGCTTTTTGGCCAATCCCGACACCCGTTTTTCAGGAAGCTTACTTTGAAAAATGTTCTGTCTGTTTTTGCAAAAGGGAAGCAGGTGGGATTGGTCTCCGGCAGAATGAAGGACCTTACGGAAAACAGGCTACAGCTTGGCCTTTACAAAGCTTTTTGAAAAACCTTCTGAGCATGGGACCCTTTAGCAAGAGAATTTTTTCTTCCCTGCTCTTTTATCCTAAAGCCTATTTGGAACAAAAGCCCTATGTGAAGGTGGATGTGTGCATGGCTCCTCCTTTGTATTTCTAAAGAGGCATTTTCTAGAGACCGGGGCTATGACGAGGATTTCTTCCTTTATGAGGAGGAAAAGGTAATTGGTCAAAAGCTGAGAAGGGCAGGCTACAAATCCGTATCTTTGTACGATTTGTTCTACCTTCATGAGGACAGCGGTAGCACCAAAAAATCCTTGAAATCCTTGGTGCAAAGACAAAAGCTTCGGCAGCAGTCCGAGGCATTGTATGCCCGAAAATATCTTCATGCCAATTTTCTGCAAATGCTTATATTCAAGGCTGTGCAGGCTGTCATATTGGGAGAAACTCTTTTTATTCTCTTTTGCTTTCTAAATAAGCCGAAATCAAGAATGCTAAAGTCCTATTTTATGGGTGGAACTTGTAGAAAAACTTATGGAGCCGGAATTCTTTAGTCAAAAGAGAGGAATTTTAGTCAAAGAGAGGAATTGCTAAAATGCATTGTGTGATTTTATGTACTTATAATGGGGAGAAATATCTGGAAAAGCAGATTGCTTCCATTATGGAGCAGGATAGGGAGGATTTTTGCCTCCTTTATTCTGATGACGGCTCCTCCGACAGTACAAAAGCAATTCTTCAAAGCTTGCAGGAAAGATATGGAAAAAAGATGCTGGCATTCCCCAGGTCTATGAAAAGCGGAAGTCCTGCAAAGCATTTTCTATCTATACTTTCTGCCTTGGCCAAAGGAGAAGTGGATATAGAGAATTTAGAGTATATTTTCCTTGCGGATCAGGATGATGAATGGTTTCCGGACAAGCTCTCCAAGACGATTTCCGTCATAAAGGAGGAAGAAAGAAAGTTTGGGGAAAGCCTTCCTATCCTTTGTCATACAGACTGCTCTTTGGTGAATTCAAGAGGAGAGCTTCTTGCCAAGTCCCATAGAAGGTATCAGAAATTACCGGGTGCCTCCTACCGTTTTTTTCTCGCCTGCTTTACAAAAACCATGTACAGGAGCGTCTGTGGAATCAACAAAGCTTTGCTGCAATATTGCAAGGAAATTCCTGCGAAGTAAAGATGCATGACCATTGGCTGGCCTGTTGGCAAACTGCTTTGGGAAATTCAATATTTGTTCTATGCCAGCTATGCCTACCGGCAGCATGGAGAAAAATGTCTTAGGGGCGAAAAAGCAAGTGTGTTAAGGAATGTGAAGGTAGCTGGCTACGCTTTCTAAAGAAAAAGGATAAGCGAAGATACCATTCATTCTTCTTACCGGGCATTGTTTGCCCAGGGAAGGAATTGAAGCGCTTATTCGGTGACCGGCTTCCGGAAATCAAAAAGGAAGGTTTTTAGAGGCGTTCTTATCCTTAGAGGGAAAAAGTCGACTGGGGAAAAATTACTACCATGGCACTTTTTCGGCATTTACTCCTCATCCGCTATATAGAGGAATTGGGGACAATGTTGTTTTTGGATAGTTAAGAGTTTAGAGTCATATAAAACAATAGGATTTATGATTGCATAAACTCAGTCGATCGTTACAATCAGCAAATCGGTTAATTGTTAAATTAGTAAATTGGTAAACTCAGGAAACAGAGAAATCAATAAATTAAATGGCTTAGATTGGGAGAAAGGAGGGGTAATGGAGGAAAAACCAGCTACTTCCGTATGTATCGTGACTTACAGACATAAGGACTATATCGGAAAGTGTTTAGACAGTATTTATCCCAAAAAGGAAATTTTCATTGGAAATCCTTTTCTTCATGATGATGCCTCAACAGACGGAAGTCAGAGATTATCCGTTCTATCAGGAGAAATATCCGAGATACTTTTTCCTATCTTACAGACAGAAAATCAGTATTCTAGGGAAAAAGAAATATTACTGGAATTTTTTAATTTCCCCAGAGCCGAGGGAGAATTTATTACCGTGATTGACGGGGATGATTTTTACCTTCGAGAAGATAAACTGAAAAGCAGATGGAAGCCTTTTGCAAAAGAGAAGAAGAGGCTGTTCTTTAAGCTTCCATCCGGCAAAGGTTTTTGCTTCCGATGGTAGTGAAGGTCCTAAGGACTTACTTCGTCCCTATCAGGAGGGGAAAAATTCTGGAGGGCAAAGAACTTATCAATCATCCTAAGGGATTGCTTTTTCCTCATGTTTTTAGAAGATGTTTAATCGAAAAGCTTCCTGAGTTTTATTATGCCCGTCCGGTGGGAGACAGACCCATAGAATTGATGGCTGCATTGGCAGGGAAGGCCGTATACTTCGCAAAGGAATACACTGCCCATCGCTTTCATTTGCAAAAGCTCTTGGACGGAAAGGGAAAAGGACGGCAGCAGCAGGAAAAATATCTTTCGGAAATGAAGCATTGCTATAAGCTTTTCTAGAGGAGTCCAAAGGAAAATATCGCTTGGAAGTAGAAGAGGCTATCAAGAGACTTAGCTTTTCTATAGCGCTCAACCTTAGGGATTTTTCTGAAATTTACCGGAAGGACTATAGCGCCTATTTACAAGAAATGTCTTTTCCGGAGAGAGCTCTGCTTCGATTGGAACAGTTTTGTCCTAAGCTTTATCTATTGTACAGAAAAGCTTCGGTATGGAACGGAAGCGGTAAAAAGGAGAGTCTGTTCGGAATAGCGTGAAGCATTAAAAGAAGAATTCGTTTCGCATAGAGCGGAAGCAGTAAAAAGGAGAGTCTGTTCGATATAGGGTGGAAGTTATTAGAAAGAAGCCGTTTAGCATGCATCGGAAGCGGTAATATAGAAGAAAGCTGCTAAGCAAAAACACTAAGCGTATCAGTAAGTAAAAATAAGGAATTAAAGGAGAATGCCATGGGAGAAATCACGCAAAACAAAGAGGGGTGGAAGGGGAAGATCCTTCCGGCCTGGCGTTTCTTGGAGCAGATTTCTTACCAGGGTATACAACTGATTTTTTCCTGTTTCTCCTTCGGATTTTGGATACGGAAGAAGTAGGGCGGTAAGTGTTATCAGTATCTTTTATTACCATTGCCAATACCTTTATTCAATCCGGTTTTTTCAGGCGCTGATGCAGAAAAAGAAATCAAAGAGGAAGATTATTCTTCGGTGTTTTATCTGACCTTGGCCTTATCCGGAGGAATCTATCTTTGTTCTATGGCATCAGTCCCTATGTGGCGGAGTTTTATCATCTCCCGATTTTAGAGTCCCTTTTACGGCAAAATGAGTATTTTTGCTTTTTCCCGGTGCAGTTATTTCCATCCAAATGGCTTATGCCGGTAGGGCTTTGCACTTCGCCCCATTTTTAGCCAGCTTTTTCCTCCTCTTTCCGAGTGTTGGCGGTATTTTTAGCTTATCGAGCTATGGCTCTTTGCTATGGCTTATCAGCAGATTTCCTACTACTTTTTTTACCATGTTGATTCTATTTTTATGTCTTCCTTGGAGACCTGAAGCTTTTTGTTCCGGCTTTTCCTCCTTATCAAGCCTTTTTCATTTTGGCTGGAAAACTTTTTTTCCGGACTCCTGGATCAGATTTGGCAAAATATCTATGGCCTAGTCATTGGAAAAACGCTACAAGGTAGAGGAGCTGGCACTTTACAATCGAGGAGAAATGCTTTCAAAACTTCTGTCTTCCACCCTTTTCTACCATGATTTCCGGAGTAATGTTTCCTGCCTTTTTCCAAGATGCAGGAGGAAAAAGGATGCCTTACAGGAAATGGCCAGGAAAAACCATCTCGTTTTTTTCCTCCTTCCTCTTGTTTCCCATACTCTTTGGCCTGATGGCAGTGGCAAAACCTTTTTATCATCTTACTGCTCACAAAGAAATGGATAGGCATGCTTCCATATCTTCGCTTTCTTTCCGTGACTTATCTATTCCTGCCCCTTCACATGTGTAATCTCCAGCTCATGAACAGTCAGGGACGCTCGGATTTATTTTTGAAGCTGGAGATTATCAAGAAGATTTTAGGCATAGGCATTCTCCTCCTCACCTTCCCCTTTGGGATCTTCGTCATGCTCTTTGGGAAAAATGTTGGAGAAGTTCTCTGCCTGTATTTAAATGCTAAACCCAATGAAAAGCTGATACAATACGGCTTCTTCTCCCAGCTGAAGGACTGCCTGGCTTCCTTTACCGCATCTCTCCTTATGGGAGGAATTGTCTATCTGACTCAAGAATTGTTAGAAAAAAGAGGAATGACAGAACTATGGCAACTCATAGTCCTCATCCCCCTAGGAGCAATCTCAGTATATACTATTTTCTTTGCTGAACAGAAAAGATATCAAAACACTATTGGAACTCAATCCCTTAAAAAGAATCGGAGCGTAGCTTTTCTTTCTCCTCTTTCTCTCCGAAAAGATACACAAAGCACTTTAAAAAGCCTTCCTCAATCCTCAGCATCCTTCCCTAGCGGCACCCCTCGAAAATCCACCTCTTCATTTTCTTTCCTTTAAGCCTTTAAAGATACCTTTTCGATAGGCCTTTTCTGTAGCCTCTTCTTTTGAAAGTAGAGAGCCTTAATCAAAATTCCAGAAGAAGGGCAGGAAATCTAGAATTTTCAGCCCTGAGAGGAAAGTTTTATAAAGCAGGAAGATAGAATTTCTGGCAGAAAGCTCCACCTTAAAATCACTGTATTTTTCCCCTGCTGGTTCCGGGAGCCCACATGCTTACAAAGGGCAGTGGGCAGTAGTACACAGAGTAGCCCTTCCACTGGGCTCGAGGACAGGTCCACATCCTCCAGGTAGGCAAAAATGCTTTTCGTCAAAAGTCCGGTTTCTTCCAAAAGAGGAATACTGTATAGGGAAGTCCTCCGCAGGCGGAAAAATACCTTTTCAGCCTTAGTCCACCGGGAAGCCTCATCCTCTAAACCTCTTTGAAGGGAAAACCCTAAGAGACACAGTTCGTCCCCGGCATCATCCATCAGGCTGGGGTCATGCATCTTACCATTTTGGAGGAAAGGGCAAATACCTTTTTCTCCTCTTTTTCTTCCATGAAAAGCAGAAGTTGCTCCACAAAAATCCGAGCCACCTCCGTATCGTTGTTTAAAAGCAGGGCATAGCTTGCTCCTCGCCCCTTGGCCCAGAGAATTCTCTGGTTCACTGCAGTGGCAAAGCCTGTGTTTCTTCCGTATTTTGAATCAGGAAAAATCCGCTCCGGATCCCTGCCCATCCAATACCGGATTTGTTTTTCACTGTCGTCCTTGGAAGCATTGTCCACAAAGAATAGAAGTCCTGCTCTACTTTGCGAAAGCAAAGCAGGCATGCACTTTTCTAAAAATGAGCTCCATTATAGTTTGGTATAACGATGGTTGTTTTCATTTGTTTGTCCCTTAGGCATTGGGTTCAATGATATTTTTTCCGCTTCCTTAGCTACTTCCTTCTGGAGTCGGCTACACTTCTGGCATCCTCTGCACTTTGCTTGCCGGCAAACAACTATGATCCGTGGGATCGTAGTTCTCGTCTCTGGGATAGCCTGCATGATGGCATCCTTTTCGATGGGACCTTGTCCCAGGCGTCGGAATACACGGTTACGGGCGTTCCGTTCTCTACAGTTTTCGTAGACCCACTGGGAATCGATGGCTCTTAAAACGAATACATCCGCCGGAAATAGCCCCGATCGATAAAGTTGTAGTTGATGCATCAAAGCTGTGGGGGTCCGTTTTTCATACATAAGGAATGAACTCAAAAATCCCTTTATAGAAACGGGAGAGAACTGGGTGTAGCAATCCTTTATGGCATGAAGTGCCAACGATATTTCTGTAAATCTTGAAAGTACCAAGAGGGGTATCCGGTCCCACACTCACACATCATGGTTTTATAAGGAATAGTGAATTTTCCTTCCTCGTCCTTGGTCATTACATAGAGGGTTCTGGTTTTTTTATTAATACGGATGCTGTAGGCAGTCTGCTTACCCATAATCGGCTCTAAGTCCTTAAGGCAATACCCTGTTCGTTTAGGTAAATGCGATAGCCGCTTTACGACCTTCCAGCCTCTCTGGGCAACACCGTTTTCAAAGTAGTACTGGTTGGAATCGGGTCAAAGGCATAGCCGGTATAGGGGCTGTTGTCTGTGGTTTGGTACTAGGTTCTCCATTTTCAAAAATAGAGTCCCTCCTGATATGCACCGTCTAACGCCTTCCCGCGCTTTCCGCTAAATTCTACACCATTTTTCCATAGGCAAATCTTTAAGCCCACAATGTACTCTGTCTCCGAAAAAGCTTCCACAGGCTTCTCCTGCTTTTCGCCCAATCGGTTACGGTACCGTCACTTAATACCGCACGGTAGTAGATTTCTCCCATGGTATGGGTATAACCCTTAACTCTCAGCATGATAGAGGTAACGGTTCCCTTATCCGGTGTGGTTTCTCCGAAGCGCCCTAGGGACCCCAGGAGCTTGAGGAGAATAGGTACGATAATACCATCTTCCCTACGTTCTGGTGCTCCAGCATGATTCGCTGGAAGCCGTTGAGGCTGAAGGTAGAGACTGGTTGTCCTGGCTGTAGCCGTAGTCAATACGCTCTCCTGCGGAATTATAAATAGTAGGTAGCCAAGGAACCAGATTTAAAACTGAGTCAGCGGCCATATCGCCAGCACGATCGGTGGTCATAAAGGGACGAATGGCATCTACGGTAGCTCTGTTTTTCCAATGGTGCGGATTCTGCACGGTGGCATTATTCTTCCGCCGTTATTCTGGGAAGTACTGTTTGTATTCTCTCCGGCATTGCTGCTTCCGGAATCTGTATTTCCGGGGCTTAGGTCGGTACTATTACTTCCTTCTACAGGACCCTGAGAAATTGAGGGGCATTTTCTCTGTATACAATGGCGGTATTTTTCCGTGCCCCTACAGGATTTGCCAAAAAAGAAAGGGCTGTGTTGTGAAATACTCATTAGTGTAAGAATGGCAGCGAATTTTTCGCTTGATTCATAGTCAACCTCCTTAAAAATCTAATATACCTATGAACCTTAACACAAAAACGCAAAAAGAACTAGGGAGCATTTACATTTTCATGGGATTACTATAGAATTGTAAAAATCTCGACAGAATTTAAGGAGGAAGTAATGAAAAAGAAAGAAGAGCTCTACGTTACAAAATCAAGCTTTTCCTCCTTTGGAGGAATTTCTTCCCTATTTGGAAAAAGTTATGGAAAACTCTGTCTTTTAACCAATATGGGAGAATTTCATGAACAATTTAAAAAGAGCTTTCCGGATTTCTTTCCGTGGAAAATACGGAGCTTTTTGTGAATGGTCATGTCGCTTTTAGAGCTTTTTGATTGAAAGCCTGGGAAAGAAGGGAGAAATTATCACCACACCCTTTTTCCTTTGCCAGCACCACCCATGCCATCGTCAGAAATGGCTGTACTCCGGTGTTCTGCGATATTGAAGAGGATTTTTATACCATCGATGTAAAGAAGCTTCGCTCCCTGATTAGCAAGGATACGGTGGCTATATTGCCGGTACATGTCTATGGGCATATTTGCGATGTGGAGGAGTTGGATAGGATTTCCAAGGAATACGGTATTCCGGTGCTTTATGATGCTGCCCACGCCTTTGGGGAACGTTACCATGGAAGAGGAGTGGGAAGCTTTGGCTATGCCTCCATGTTTTCCTTTCATGCCACCAAAGTTTTTCACAGTATAGAGGGCGGTGCGGTTTGCATTGGAGAGAAAAATCCGGAGCTTTTGCATAAGCTTTATGCCTTGAAAAATTTCGGTATTATGGGGCAGGAAAGCGTGGAGCTTGTGGGCTGTAACGGGAAAATGAATGAATTCTCCGCATCCATGGGACTTTGCAATTTACGGCATATAGAGAACATATTAAGGAAAGGGAAAAAGCGGTACCGGCATTACAAAAGCCTGTTAAAGGACGTCCCCGGTCTTATTTTTCCTAAGGAGCAGGAGGGGGTGGAGAAAAACTATGCCTACCTTCCTGTACGGATTTTAGGAGAGGGAAGAAGAAATCAGATTTTCTCCTTCTGGAAAAAGAAGGCATTCATCCCAGAAAATACTTTTATCCTTTGATTTCCGACTATGATTGCTATAAAGGAAAGTTTTCGGGGGATGGCACGCCGATAGCCAAGAGAATTGCGGAGGAAATACTGACTTTGCCCATCTATCCTGATTTGGATTTTTCCGATATTGAAAGAATTTCCGTTTATTTTACAAAAGGAGTGCTCATGAAAAATATTCTGTGTACAGCCTTGGC
>BNJU01005393.1_pt1 | contig 16055 bp, 14 predicted proteins | sample 8539281 | NCBI WGS metagenome assembly BNJU01 (sample SAMD00202456, study PRJDB9452) | human saliva metagenome | isolation source: human saliva | place: Japan
CGGATTCCCTGCATGCCAGTACCCAGATGACAGCCAACACGAGGAGGCGGTTTCCATCCTCTCTTTTGGTATGGAGAATTTGTACTGTCGAGAGAACTGTCTCTAAGGATATTTCCCGATATTTATGAGTCTACGGAGCGGAGCTGAAGTTTTGTGCATGGCGCGATGTACCACACTATTCCGGTGCCTGCTTTATGTCACTCTCTTCTGGGAGGCCGTTCCGGAAACAGAGGAAGTGGGAACCTGTCGTCCCTATACTGAGCGGAAAAAGAAACTCTCAGTATGAAGGATATGAATACACTGGATTCTTTGGAGATTTTTAAAAGCCGAGTTACCTATTCTTTGAAAATTAGGAAGAATGAAGTCAAGACTCGTATACGGCGACCGTAGTTCCGTTTACCGGAAATACCTTGATTGTATAAAGCTACGGTTTCCGATCAGGACAGGCGCTTTTAAAGGCGGTGTATGACCGAGGAGAGACTTCCTATTTATATCAGCACAACTGCAAAGGACAATTGCCCTCATCGGATCGCCCTGAAAGGAAAGAGGAAGAACACCGATTTTCTTCGAAATCCATGGAAGAGCAGGTGAAAACTTCCCTATCTATGGGCTTAGGGTGGAGGCAGTGCAGCTTTTAGAGCTGTCTCTAGAACATGAGGATATCCGAATCCGTGTCTTGGAAACGCCCGTGGAGAAAGCGAAGCAGAGGCTACAGCCAGGAAGAAATGGAAAAACAGCTCTTAAAGCTCAAACAATTGCTTATGCAAGAAGCCTGCGAATTATAGGAGAAGAAATTACTTTACGCCTTAAATGACCTTAAGGAGGGATGCAGAAAATGAGGCTACCCTAACGCAGAATCTAGGAAATCCGAAATCGGAGATATATCAGTATCCGTTGAAAGAGAAGAACAGCTGAAATGTCTTAAGACAGAGAATATTCAGCGTATTTATTTAGATGAAGCTTTTCGGAGGAGGAGGAAATCCGGCGCTTTGCCAAGAAAAAGAAAGAGGATAGAGTCCGCGCTTTCGGAGATTAAGAAAGACAGGAGGATTCGGGAAGACTTGCCTTTTAAACACAGGAAATGAGAAACTCTCTTGCCTTTTTATTTCGTAAGCTTAGATCAGTACAGTCTTACAGGAAGGTGGAAAAACTTTCCACTCGTTTTTGATTATACGCTTCAGCTACAATACCTCAGCTTTAGAGTTTGGAAGGACTTTGGTAGAGACCATCACTTTCCCGATAGGCTGGTTACGGGAGGATAAGGTTTTCTTCTTTAGCTAAAAGGCCAGTCTTTCGACGGAGCCCTTACGGCCATCTTCCCATGATGGTGAGTGCCAACTGCATCAAGAAAACAGAACAGATGCACGAAGAACCCATATTTTAGATTAAAAGACAGACAAAATAAAAAATTGTCCTTTTTTTGTATTGAAATTCTGCTATAATCAAATCTTCAGCCGATATTTTTCTTTATTCGTTTTGGAAAAGAAATGGCGCACTTAAGCCGGATAGTCTTCGATTGGAGTTTACGGTGGAAGTAAAATATAAGTGGAAGAGGTTCTTCAGGGAAAGATAAATAAAGTTTACAGAGGCATTTTCATAAAGGGTGGAGGTAGAGAAATTGGGAAAGAAACAGTTTGGAAATAAAACTCTGGTGCAACTTTCGCCAGATTAGATCTTTAATAAGGGGATAAATAGAAATCTCTTCAGCAGTTTTGCAAGATTGTAGCATTCTTTAATGCTGCAGCTACAGGCTGTTTGAATTTATCGATAGATTCAGAGAGGAAAAAAAAGCTATCCAGTCTTATATAGTGCTTCTTCTTCACTTTATTTCCTATACGGTGCTGTATTTTCAGACGGGAAATCTCTTTTATATCTATTTTATACAGTTTCTTTTTTTTACTTTATCCTCTTATTTGGAAGCTCATCCCTTCTATAACGAGGTATTACTGAATAACCAGTGTCTTCGCTCTAGGCTGATTCACTTACTGGAGCTGGGAGCTAAGGCGATTAAACAGTTTGCGGTTACCATGGCGGCAAGCCTCTGACTTAGTCATTTCCTATATCGTGGATAAGTGTGGATTCAGAAGTTTCGTTATATTTTGGGGATAGGGATTCTGTCCTTACTTCTTGTTCTGGTACTAGGCTCGGTAAGCTTCAGTGCGAAAATGAGCGTAGTCTTTTCAGTTTTCGTTTTCAGGCATCGGAGTTTGTGAACTTTCCTTTGTTTTTCCATAGCGGAATCCTCTCGGAAAACCATAGGAGAAGGCGTCATCCATTCTGCTTGTGTTGCATTGCACATCATTTTGTGCTTTATAAGAACCCAAGTTCCGCCTGCTTTTATTTCCTATGTTTTATGCTCTATGTCCCAAGACCAGATTCTCTATCTCTTAGCAGGGAGGCTTGGTCTCCTTGGCAGGCGTGCTGTCATACGGCTTATTTCCATGTTCGAACAGGTTATGCCCTTATCGATCCTTGGAAGTGGCGGGAAGGCTATGATTACCCAATCTCTCTTTGCAATCGGTACCAGCGGATTTTTGGCTCCAGCCTTTTAGGGACTTCCCAATAAGATTCCTTATTGTGGAAATGACTTTATTTTCCGCTCTTCCGAAGAAATGGGAGGGTAGCCATTTGCCTAATCTTATCTGCCTTTCCTGCTTTATGCAAATGATGATGATGGAAGAGATCTTGACCCTTCTATAAACTTGTGGTTCTGGGCAAGCGCAATCGTGTCATTCAAACAGATTCTCACGATTGGAGGCGCAATTAGTTTGTACCTTCCGGCGTAACCTTCCTTTATGAGCTACGGCAGATCAGTTTGATCTCAGTTTATCGTATTCCTTATTTTCAGTCCCTCTCTATCATCCAAGGACAGGAGAAGTAGAAATGGAGGAAGATGCGGAAAGCGCAGAACAACAGGAAATGGAGTCGGAGGAGAAGATGCGTAGAGTTGATAGCGAAGGAAAAGAAGCAGAAAGAGCAAAAGATATAGAGAAGATAAATAAAGCAAAGAGAGAGACAAACGGAGAGTAGACGGAGGAAGTTCTTCCGAAACGAAACTTGCCATGATAAAGAAAGCAAAATCGAGAAATGCTCAGGATCATCTATCTCTTTGCCCTCATATTCTTTGCTATGATTATCTATTTTTTGTTTCATCCTGTTTCAGGCAGAAGATAAGATGGCAAGCCCTTATAACTGCAAAAATTGATTATCTTGCGCAAAGACAGAAATTCAAACGGCTGACAGCATGGTCATTGCAAAATCCGTGACGAAAGAGACGGAACAAATGAAGAATATTGAGGAGGCGCTGGCATCGCCCATCCTGGGGCTACAGCGTAAAAGGAAAGACCAGCATAGAATCTCAAATTATTACACCACAAGTTCCGGTATTAATCCCTACAGAGTTTAGAATGAGAATCAAAACAGAAAATCCCAAATTGCTTGGTCACATCTTTAGATGCGGATTTACAAAAGCTTGCCTATTCTTTATTGGACGGAAGAAAGGGAGCATAGTTTGTGTAGAACCTCCAGCGGAAGAATCTTACCATGGCATCCGCCCTTCCTTTGACCCAAATCAATTACAGGAAAATTGGGACAGTTTAATTTCCGAAGATATACGGACGAAATCTTAAATCACGCAACACAGGGACTCCATCCGCCGGATCAACTTTTAGCTCTTATGGCACTAATATATTCAGGAGCATCCGACTGACAGGCATTTCAACTAAATGTAAGGAAGTGATCTCCAATCCCGCAAATGTGGTGCACACTGCATAACAAGAGAGAGGTGCACGGGACCGGTGAATCTCGAGTCAGCTGCGCAGTCCCCATGTCAGCCTTTGCTTTTATCGGTTCGGAATTGATGTAAATCATCCTTCAAAAGTTAGCGGAAGATTTTTTAATAACAGGGACTTGTCCTTGGTCTTCCTTCCAAGGCAGGCAGTTTAGCTTGACAGCGGTTCTCCGACCTGGCTTAAGATGCAAAGCAGAATCGGACAGGCAAAACACTCTGCACTCCTCAAAACCTTGCATGGTTTCAGCCACCAGCAAACCACGGAACACTTCATTATCGACCATTCTTTCCGAAGTAAAATCAAAGAAGAACAGCGGTGCATCTTTCGAAGGAAGAAATCACGCGTGTCTTCTTCCGAGGCATGCTTTGAAACAATATGACGTTCAGTTGTTACGGGAGACGGCTCCGCTAAAACCAAGGCATATCAGGTTTGCGGAAAGACGGGATCAGCCCAAGTGAAGGAGGACGGAAAACGAGACCAATGCCTGGTTTGTCCGGCTTTGCTCCGATGGATGATCGAAGCTTGCCGTCTGTCTTAGGTGGAGACGGGGAGACGGGCGGAAGAACCATAGCGCCTCTAGCAAAGAGAACTTTTTGACTTGTATTTAAAGTAAAAAAGAAGGAAGAAGTATGAAAGGCTATTATCGTATATTTCTGAGTTAAAGGAAGAGTATCATTACCGCTTTTCAAATGTTTGAAGCCTCTTTGAGCTTTTGTCCCTATGGTTTCCTATATACAGTGAATTCAGGAAATACGGTAATAATCGATACTCTTATTACTCCTCGCCTAATAGGGTTCATCTTGCCAATAGTAGCACAGTATTTTGCGGCGGAAGTGGCGATGCATAGGACAGTCCTATCGCAATGCCTTATTTCATAGGTCCTGAATCTTCCTACAGAAATGTAGATGAGGTTGGTAGCGCCCTTTACTGACAAGGCTCGGTCGATATTTTCAGATTGAATCCACAGTAAATATGGTTTCACCCTGTTCTCTCCGTTCCCCCTTTTTATGTTCGGCGCAGTGATTATGGCCTTTCAGATTTCTCCCTCTATCTCACTGCCTTTATTCTGGTACTCCCGTTCTTCTTCGCTTATTTTCGGAATCATGCTGATAACGATGCCTCTTTAAAAGAAGATTCAAGTGGCGTTGGAGAAAATCCACAAAGCAGGTTCAGAGAATATTCTCCGGTGTCCGTAATTCGCGCATTTTGGAAAAAGAAGAGGAGGGCTTCAGAAAGTAATAGAACTATCACGGCCATGCAGGTAAAAGTGGAAAGATTTCTTCCTTACTGAGATCCTCTAAGCATGTTGATTATTCAGCTCGGTCTTATGGGAATTTTGTATTTTAGTTCTAAACTGGTGAACGACGAGCTTTTCAGGAAATGTAGTCGCTCTTACGAACTATAAGGCCAGATTCTTTCGGGCTCCTTAAGCACGAACTTAATCATCCTCATTTTAAAAGTCGCCAGTTTAGACCAGAGTGGAAGAGGTTTTGCAACAGAAATAGGCTGAAGAGACCTCTCAGATTATCAAGACAATCCGGAAGCATGGATAATGCAGAAAAAGAAATAATTCTGAAATAAAATTCCGCTGAAACCGATTTCCAATCCTCAAATCTTCCATGCGGAAGAGGAAGATAATGCACCTAATGATAAAGGAAGTGGCGTTCATTTTCAAAATGTCTCTTTTCTTATGGAAATAATGGAGAATATGCCATTTCCGATTTCTCCGTAAAAAGGAGAAGTTTAGGAATCATCGGAGGAACGGGTTTCAGAAGGATACTTAATCTCCTTGCGGCACCACGGCTACAGCGGGAACCCGACTCTTGGAAAACCGGCGGAACTATACAAAGGAGAGATCTACAGCTCTATAGCTGGTTCACAAAAGCAGTGCTACCGGAACGATTAGAGATAATCTTCTTTGGAAAAAATGCTCAGGATAAAGAGCCTAGAAACGATATGGCCTGTGAGAGGGAATTTATAGAGGAAAGGAAAGGACTGGAACTTCCTGTTACAGAGGGAGAAGGGTACTCGGAGGCAGAGGCAGAGGCTTGCATGTTGCAAGAGCTTTAGTAGGAGGCAAAATTCTTATCTTGGACGATTCCTCCGCACTCGATTTTGCAACGGAAGTTAAGCGCACTTTCCACCTATAAAGGGGTAGAGAATAAAATCATTATTTCGCAAAGTGGCCAGTATCCGAGACCTGGATAAGATCATCGTCATGGATCAGGGAAAATAGTCAGTGTGGGAAGGCATAAGAGCTTTGGAGACCTCCGATATAAAATCTATCTTTCCCAGCTTAAAAGAGTTATAAATGGAGGAGAAAAATATACAGGAAGGTCTTTCGAAGAATTTTGCAATATGCCAAGGTCTATGTTTTGGATATTTTATCTTTTTTTCCTCTCGTTTTGACCGTGGTTTTATTTGACTCTTCCTATTCTGATGGGAAAGGGAATCGACATTTGCCGGGAAAGGAAAGGCAGATTTTTCAGGCCTGTTCCGTATTCTTCTCATTATGCTTCAGTTTTCAAATACTTACAGTTTTTTTCAATGTGCATGAATCAGGTGAATACCTATTTGACTATATAAGCTTGTGGAAGACCTCCAGAAACTGTATTCATCATGCAAAGCTCCAATTTCTTACCGACAGGGAGAAACCCAGGGAACTCCTTAGCAGACTAACAACGGATATAGAGCAATTTTCCCAAGGAATTCTTTATAGGTTAAATCAATTTTGCAGGCAGTTCTAACAGTTATAGAAACAGCTGTCTTCCTTCATTTTTGGAATGGAAGATAGCGTTATCCTGCTTCTGATAACGCCTTTTCCTATTTTATTGCAGAAGTTTATTAAAAGCGTGCCTATATTTACTTTTCAGAGACAGTCAAGGAGAGGAGATACCAGGCTTGCAGCGCTTGGGGCAGTCGGCAATATCAGCTGATTAATTTTCAAAAGAAGAGGATATGGAGAAGCAATACCGGGAAAAGAATGAGAAATGTCCAGATCCAGTGTACAGATTTCTACAGTTCTCTGGTCAATCCTCCAACTCGTTTTTAAATACAGGGTTATGCGCTTGTTGCCGGAATAGGCGGATATCTCGCCATTCTCAGAATGCTTTCCGTAGGGAGTTTAAGCTCCCTCCTGGCTACTATGCCACCCAGTATACGCAAAGCCCTTTATGACATTACCTCTGTCATTACGGAGTGCAAAATTCTCTGCTTCCCTTCGCAATATTTTCCTTTTTGAATGAAAAGCCCATGGACAGAACAGAAGAAAACACAGGAACTCAGAACGGAAATCTGCGGAAAGTGGCTCTCTCCCATGTATTTCTCCTATCAAAAGGCAAGTTGATAACGGACTTTAATTTTGGAGGTGGGCCAAGGCAGACAATCGCGATTGTCAGGTCCTACCGGCCTGGAAAGACAACTTAATTAATCTATTAATGCGTTTTTTATCTCCCAATCGGAGATTTATTGGACGGCTTTCCTTATGAGAAGATTGAGGAAGCTTCTCTTCGAAGAGCCCTACGGCATGGTACTGCAAAACTTGGTTAAAGTCGATACCGTTTTCGAAAACATTCGTTATGGAAAAGACAGGCTTGGAAGAGGTAAGAGAGGCCCTGCAAGAGGCTGCCACCATTTTATCATGCAGCTTCGAGAGCTATGATACAGTTCTTTCCGAAGACGGCGGAAATCTTTCTCAAGGACAAAAGCAGCTGCTTTGTATTGCAAGAGTCATGCTGATGGATCCGGCTATCTTGATTCTGGATGGGAAACAAGTTCGATTGATACAACGGAACAGAAGGTACAGAGTGCTAAGGAAATGTTGAAAGGCAGAACTGCTTTTATTATAGCTACAGACTTTCCACCATACACAAAATGCGGATTGCATTCTTGTCACAAGAAGATGGAAAATATCATAGAGAAGGAAGTCACAGTGCGCTTCCAGGAAAACAACTACAGGAGCTCTATAGAAAGCCAGTTCAGCCAAGCTGAATGCAAATTAGGGAAAATTATGAAAATGAACATGGGAAAGCAATCTCATGTATAGTCATGGTATGTTTGTTCATTCTTATCAATGGCAGTTCTGTTTTTACGTATCATGCGGCAAGGTCCATGGCTTACCTCCCAAAGGGAAATACTTTGGCGGAGGAAGAAGCCTGGGAAAAGAGCATGGACTATGGGGAGATTATGACAACTATGAGAAGGTAGAATATATAGTAAGGATATCAGGACTATGGCCTTCACATTGAATTGGTTAAAAACCCTATTGAGAGTACAAATATGTGATTATCACCATGGCTTTACGTTCCAATCCTATGGGGCTAAAAGTATCTGGATGCTTATATTCACATTTGGAAACTGTATCCTATATATGATAGAGAGGTCACAGGAGAAAATGAGAAAACCGTGGTAAGCCTCAGCCAGTTCGAATCTGAGGATTTGGAAAAAACATAAAAGCAGTTATTCCCGCTATGGTGACGATATTGAATTAGGCTTGTGGAGAGTCCATGGGGCAGCAACATCCTTTCCCACCAAAAATCCTGAAGTAGATTTTGGTTGCCAGACTGCAATTTTTCTAATCCTATAGTTTAATCTAGGATACCGTAAGAACACCTCGGCATTCTCCTCCCTTTATAAATTGGAATACAAAGGTTTTTGGCTATGACATGAAAAAAACTCTCTAAGGATTAACATGAAGAGAAGTCAATTCCTATCTGCTTTATTCCATGGGTCTGAAGATTTGTTTATATTACCGGAGATTCGCTGATTAATCAAAAAGTGATAAGGGAGTTCTGAACTACATTTGTACAGATTGCAGGACATGCTGAATCCAGAGAGTTCTCAGTGAAGAAGGATATCGGAAAATCATTGAAGAATTCTTGAAAAATCTAGTACTTTAGGATAGGTAATGAAAGAATACTTGGAACGTATGAGAGTTTGTATAATGGTTTCAAAAGAGTTAAGTTAACAAAAAGAAAGTTAACAAATTTTGTCAGTTTTAGGAGGAGAAAATGACAATCATAAAAACCTGCTCCAAGTCCGTAAGGAATTTAGAAAAGATTCCATGCTTTCTCCCCCTTTGTCAGTGCGGAAGTGGTTTTGAAGTGCATGATTCCATTCTTTACAAGACTGATTAATCAGATGAAGGTGGATGCTTCCTTCCTATGATTTTGCGTTATGGTATAGTCCTTGTGATTATGGCTATGCTTTTCTTTTAATTTGCAGAATCAAGGCGAAATTATGCGTCTTCCGCATCAACCGGTTTATGAGGAGATTTAAGAAGAGATATGTTTCAAAAGATTCCAGAGGCTTTTCCTTCAATGTAATAATGACCGATTTGAGACTTCTTCTTTGAGATTTACCAGACATGACCACAGATCTCAAGTAATGTCCAGATGGCCTATCTGATGCTTGTGCGTCACGCCCTTTCGTGCTAGCACTGATGATTTTCGCTCTACGACTCTTCTTGGCTGGAAGATGGCGTATCATTCTGCCTCATGATTCCGTTTTGCCTCTCTTGCGATTCCTGATTGCAGAAGGCTGTGCCGATGTCACGACAAGGTCCTTTTACAAAGACTTCACTTGACGCACTTAAACGAGTTCCATCGAGGGAAAATGTGCGGGGGATGCAGTGGTAAAGGCAGCTCTCTGTAAGAGAGAGTACAGAAAAGAGGTTTAACGATTAGAAGCGGGAAAGAAAGCTTGCAGATAGGAAGTTCGTTCAGGCAGAGAAACTTGTTTTCGATTACGAGATGCTAATGCAAGTTCTGCACCTTTATAATTGGGAGTATATCTTGGCTTCGGTTTCTTACCTCGTTGTAATTACAGAGGGCTTAAGTCCTCGATGTCGGACGGCTTTCCATACTGACACCAAGCTTCAATGGTACGTCGAGTCCTTATGCTGGTTTGCCATGGTTTTGTTGTGGTTTCCATTTCCATCGAGGCTCGCGAATAGTGGAGGTTTTATCCGAGGAAACGTGACTTCCTGAAAATCCGGAAAACCCGGTCTGTGGAAGTCCTAAAAGCGGCTCCGTGATTTTCATCATGTCTCACAAATGTTCGAGATTTTGCCGAAAATGTGCTCCGATGTGGGAAGTGCACATTCCGTCAGAGCGCGAGCGGTGGGAATCATCGGCGGAACAGGTTCGCGCAAGTCGTCCCTAACCCGAGCTTATTTCCCGTCTTTGTGATGTAACGGAAGGAGAGTTCTGGTTGTGAGTGGATGTGCGGAACTATGATTTGACCGTACTTCGTGATCAGAGTAGCCGTGGTTTTACAGAAGAAATATCCTCTTTTCCGGAACGATGGCGGAGAAGTCTGCGCTGGGGAAATAAAAATGCACGCAGGAGAGAATATGAAGACGCACGCCTGCCAGACTTTCTCCGGCTGCTGAGTTTTATTGACAATGTGAAGGGCGACTATGAAAGTCAGTCATGTGGGCAAGGAAGCGATCCGGCGGACAGAAGCAGAAGCTATGTATTGCAGAGCAAACCTCTTAAAAACCGAGAGTCCTGATTTTAGAACGATTCGACTTCTGCGGTGGATACAAAAGACCGACGCCTTGATTCGAAGAGCTTTAGGGAATTTATTCCCCGATACCACGAAAATTATTATTGCGCGCAGCAAATTGCTTCCGTCCAGGATTCGGATCTCATTTTGGTAATGGTAGAGGCGCGTTATCGCAGGAAATCACGAGGAAGCTCATGGAAAGCTCGAAAGAGTATGGGGAGACCTATGAGTCACTAGAAACAGAAAGGAGGGGAAAAGATGGAGAATAGAAGAATCGATAAAGACTTTTCCGACTTTAGAAGCAATTCTAAAAACACTTTTTAGCTTTTATCCGGTCTTTTTGCCTCTTACACTTGTTTTTGATTGCTGGTCAATGCCGTAGTTTCTGACGATTCCGTCCCTGTTTCAGCAGAAAATCATCAGCCTCGTAGAAAGAGGACTGCTAAAGCGGCAGAGTGGGAGATCCGTTCCGAGAGCGATTTTTAATCTGAGCGCTATCCTGCGCAATTTTATGCGGTGTTCTTTACTGGCTGCTTTTATCTACAACTGGAATCTGACAATCACAAAGGCTCTTTAGCCTACAGACAAAAAGATGTTTGACGGCGTACGGGACCTTCGATTTCGTGACAGAAATAAGACCCAGGAGATATCGTGGAGTCATTACACAGAGCAGTACTAGACTCCATGCGGCGAAGCAGTTTATTTCGATTGTATTCCGCAAACACTGTCTTCCTTTATTACTATGGTGACGGTTGTGATGTTATATTACTCTCTTTAATCAGCCTCCTCGTTATTTTGGGCTCTGTACTGAGTGATTCGAGGTTATAGGAGATATCAGCGGAAAGTCAGGACATTTCTTTATGCATAACGGAAGAACCTGGCGAAGTCGAGGCTTCATCCAGGAAATGATGAACGGGCAAAGGTAGTGAGGTCTTTTAATCCACGGAATCAAGAGCGATAACCAGTTTTGATCGATTATAACGATGAGCTTTTCGCCATTTCCAATTCAGCAAACCAACGCTATTCCAGTGTAATTATACCGATTTACAGGAAATATCAGAAGTATTCTTTATGTTTAATTTGGCAATTCTCAGTGGTATTCTTTTAACTTATAAGGTGCAGGAATCTTTCTATCTCGGTTTAGCTCTCGGAAATATTTCATTATCATTCCAACCTCAATACTGACAAGGACAGTTTGCCGGCATGGTAGGAGACAGATTTCATCGAGTAGATGCTGTAGTGATGGAGGCATTGCCCGGAGCAAAGAAGTCTTTACCTTAATGGGTGGATAAGGAAGAGGATAGTCCATGTTAAATGCTTGTAAGCATTAAGGACATGGACGGAGAACTTGTGGAAACAAAGATCGCGCCTGAAATGCCGGGCATGGAAGGAGTAAGGAGGACAGCATATCGTTTCAGGGAAATCTTTTGGGGATGTGGAACTTCAGGACGTCGATTTCTCCCTACGATGACGCACTGATTTTAAAAATCAATGTCTTTGCCACTTGGTGAGAAGGGTAGCGCTATGAGGCCACGGTGCTGAAAAACCCTGATGTAATCTTCGAGATCAACTTTACAGCAGCATTCAAGGAAGATTATTCATGTTGGTTTTCGATGTCTCTTGATGTTTGCCTGGAGTCTTCGACGCTCTCTTGGGAATTATTCTGCGGGATGCAAGCCTGTTTACCGGTACCGTAATGGACAATATTCGTTACAGGAAAGCTCGATACACTCTGACGAAGAGTGTATTGCAGCGGCGCGTCTAGCCGAGGGCGGACAGTTTTAATCACCACAAGACTTCGAACGGATACGATACCAAGGCTTAGTGGTAACGGAGAAGTCTTTCTCGGGACAGAGACGGCTTCTTTCTATTGCGCCCGGCAGCGATCCACTTACGTTCTGCTTATCTTGGATGGAGTTCTTCCATTGTGCAGACAGGGGCCATTGTGCAGAGGTGCTGGGTCTTTGATGTCCGGAAGAACCGTATTTGTTGTGCATGGACTTTCCACGGTACAGAACTCCGATGTCATCGCGGGCCAGGCAGGGAGAAATCATTGAGAGAGTGTGAGAAGTTAATTTCGAGAAGAAAATACTACCAGCTTTGCTACGGAGCCTTTGAGCCTGGAATGAGAATGAATTTCTTGCCAATGGATTTTAGTGCAATTGAAGGCCAAAAGCAAAGTAGTTATGACAAAATTTCTTGCTTTTCAATGCTGAAAACCTGTGCTATACTGCAGTGGTTACCACAATATGCACAGTTAGTAGTGCATCTGATTCGTAATCAGAAGGTCACAGTTCAAGTCAGTTTGTGGCCGAAGATAGGAAACAGAGCTTGGCTTCCTGTTTTTCTATTTTTCTCTGCTATAATGAAAATAGTGATTAAATAAACATCTGCGTAAACGAGGCTAAAGCTAAGGTACAAGAAAAATAGGAGTATAGAGGAACCGGGAGTAAAGAATATATATGAGAGGAAGAAGGTAAAAGAAACAAGAAAGTGATGAGAAGAAGAAATACAAGGGAACAGGGAAGCAATCTATGAAAGGACAGAGTTAAAAGTCATTATCGGAATCGTTTTGGTCATTAGCTTTTACCATGAGCCCTATCTTGTCTTATTCCGAAACTTCTATTTCAACCCACTTCCTCAAAAAACTTCGTATTTTAAAAATGGAGAAATCCTTCTGGGTGCCAATATAAAAAGATACAAGTTTATGATTCTGGATCAGAAGCCAAAGTTCCTTTTGAAGAAAGCTTAAGCAGTTTGTCAGTGATGAAATCCGGCAATGCATGAAGTGGGTACAACAGAAGTGAAAGACGGGAAGGGTGCTTTTGCAGAATCCCAACTCTGTAACAATCAAATCTGTGTGCGCCACGCCACCAGCAGCGGAGTACGCAGAGAGAATGCGGACTTACCGATAGTTTGTCTTCCCACGGTTGATTTCACAGATCATCGTTAGATTCTATTCGTTTGGACAGAAGTTCTAACAGAACAAAGGAATCAGCTCTAAAGAAACAAAATGCGATTATTTTGCTGACATGAAATTGAACTATGAGGAAACTATAGATTACGAGGGAGGATTTATCATTCCTATGGAAGAGAGTTCTATATGTTGCCATGACTGTCAGCTGCCCATTAACGGCTGCTCATTTTTTGCAATCTCTTTCATGACCTATACTCGAAGAGGCTTCAAAACACACACAGATAGAAGAGGAAGCTGACATTCCAAAACGCCGGGAGAAGCCAAGAAGATCTTTTTGAGACATGACGCACCTTCGGTTTAAAAACAAAACAACACAAAATACTGGACTTAATACTCCTTTTTCCTGATTGCGGCTTACGAATTAATTCTGACCGCTCGTGCCACAAGCATCCGCACAAAAACGGACAGGGAACTTGAGCTCTCTTTCGGAAAAGGCTATAAACACCTCTACATCGGAATAGAAAGCGGTCTGATATTATCTTTAATATAAGGAGCATGATGTAGTGGAAGCGGGCGGAGGTTAGGGTCTAAAATGCCAGTATGATTTATGATGCGCATATCATGAGCAGTATCGCAGGAAAAGGAGGAGGGATGAAATGCAGGCCCTAGCCACTTTTCTAGTCGCACAAAACCAGGAATTTATCAATAAACTTTTCATGTTATCTCCTCCGATACACGCCATGTCAGGATGTATAAAGGAAGTTTCAGCCGGCAGCGGAACTGGAAAACCTAAAAGAAAATAGAAGACTATGGAACTTTTGGCTGGACAGGGCGGAACTATTTTGATTCAGCACAAAGTTGTATTCAAAGCGAGGTTAATTTATAGCGAAAGATGAAAAGTGCTGAAACATGAGCAAATGGATAGAAAGAATTTGGCGGGAAAGAAGAATCGATCTACAGTTTTCCTACAAGAACTTCTCCTGCCAGACGATGTTTGATTTAAATGTGTGTATAGGAGGCTGGAAAGAAGAAATATATCTGGATATTACACCAACCTCTTTTTGAAAGCCAGGAAAAGTTCCAAAAGGCAGTCTATAACTACATGACAGCTCAGTACAGATATATGAAACCGAGGTGTACAACTACCTATGATACTACGGAATCCGTTGTCTTTGAATGTAGAGCTAATTAGGTACTAGCTGTACTTGGACTATAAAAATGTTGTATTTACAAGGAAATATTACGGAAGCCTGAATATGATAGGGACTTTTGCATAGCCGGGACCATGTTATTTCTTCACATGGGGCACAATGCGGTAATACCATCAGGCAGCTGGAAAAGTCAGCTTTACAAGGCACAGTGTGAGTCGGACGGCAGCTTAAAAGAGCCGGAAAGCTCTTGAGCTGTCTTCGTCCGGATACAAGGCGTCAATATTGACCCGCCAGTAATGTCTTCAGTACCATGCTTCCCTATTCAAAATGGGCGCATTTTGCGAAAACAGTTGGTTTTCATTCTGGACTCAGCGCAAACAGCCATTATTTTTCGATGAACATGGAGAAAATGCGTATCGATATTCTCTGCTTTACAGGGCATAAAAGGACTTTTAGGGCCACAGGTATAGAGGCAGTTTTATTCTTCGGATGATAGACTTGTTCTATGAAAATTAGACCTTCAGTTTCGGAGGGAACGGAAGCCTTAGTAATGTAGAGACAGTTCCAGGTTTATGCCGGATCGTTTGAAGCCAGGAACCACCAGATTTACCGAGGAATTTTCGGCTTGCATGCTGCATTAAATTCAACTATAGCTCGATAAAACTAAGAAAAAGACCGAACAGAAAATGTGGTTTTTGAAGATAAGAAAATTTTCATTTTCAAGTTCCTCGGAAGAAAACATAGACAAGATTAGAAACATATTTACACGGGGTGCCGGATAGCGCAGAACTTTTACTACAGACACTGGCACTTTCAGCATATGAAAAATCAGTGAGCATGAACTGCACCTTACCAAGAAATTTCATGGAGCCCTTAGAAAAGCAAAATTAAAAATGTCAGGGAAAAAGATACGGAGATGCAGACCAGGTAGGTTTCCCATCCAGACGCTAACAGAGAGAACTATCCGTACGGCTTTTCAATGGTACTGTGATGACCCATGACAAGAGTCAGCCTGCGCCCGTCCGCCCGCAAAACCATAGGACTTATCCGGCAAGGACGATTCGTTTTTCCTTTGGCTGCAAATGGATGAAATAAAGCTGTTGATGCTCTAAAGGAATTACTGGAAGAAAAATGATTATTAACAGAAATTTTCTGAAGATTATTGTGGACAAAGTATTGCCAAGTTTGGGGAAAAAAAGTATTATATATATGATTGCCGTTGAAAATATAGTATCGCCACCAAAGCTCCTCAGATGCATTCTTGAAAAGCAGAGAAAGATTGAAGTGGAGCATGAACTGTGGGCTGGAAGCGGCATCCTGTAAATCAGGCTATATGACCATTTGCAAGCTGCTTGGGGCACCAGGTACTAAAAGAATCCACTACGAAAACATGGCCTCATTCAAAATATCAGCGCCGCGGCTCCCTATGCCAAACAGCCTTGTATTGTAGATACTTGATACCAGTCTCTGTCTGCTTGCTATCCAGCGGACATAGTTCAAATGAAGATTGGTGAAATCTGCTTCCACGGTAATAGAAGATATTTTTTTTATCCGATTCTTGCTCCCGAAGTATGTATGCTGGCGAAACAGACTATGTTTACCCAAGGATAAAGAAGGAGTATCATAACAGTTGATATTCATGGCTTCTAAGTTCGGTGAAATACGAAAGAATGTAATAGCAATACTTCC
>BNJU01004102.1_pt1 | contig 16046 bp, 9 predicted proteins | sample 8539281 | NCBI WGS metagenome assembly BNJU01 (sample SAMD00202456, study PRJDB9452) | human saliva metagenome | isolation source: human saliva | place: Japan
CAGGTACAAGGGAGAGCTAAGGTAGCTGCATCATCCCTGTTAGCGGTAGCATTAATTAATAAGCTTATCGTTTAATAGTTTTATATGATTTACTAATTATGAAGAGCTCGGAACAGATATTGGAGATTTGATCTGTATAGAAAAAATTGTTAGGGAAGATGAATAAATGGCATTTACGATAGATGTAGATGAGGGAAAATGGAGTAAAGAAGTTCTTCAAATCCTTCTTATAGACAGAACAACAAATAGAAATATCATCTGGGGAACAGATGATTATGAAGCTTTTGGGTAAAGAGTATAATTCGCACTATCCGATTCTGTTTGAGCTAATAACCGGTAAAAATTCATGTGTTATTCAGCCGAGAATATTAAAAACAAAAGAAAGTCAAGGGAATAGGACAAAAGGAAAAGCGGAAGTTTTTACCCCGAGCTGGGTTTGTAATACACAAAATAACCTTGTGGATAATGCTTGGTTTGGGTGTAAAAATATTTTTAATAGAGAAATTGAAAAAGGTTGGGAAACGAACACAGAAAAAATTAAATTTACTGATAAAGGGAATAAAACTTGGCAAAAGTATGTAGATGAAAAAAGACTTGAAATCACTTGTGGCGAAGCACCTTACTTAGTTAGCAGATATGATGCGGTTTCTGGGCAACCGTTAGAGCTGAAAGATAGAATAGGTATACTTGATAGGAAAATGAGAGTTGTGTGTGAAAATACTGTCAGTGATACGGAATGGCTGAGATGGTCTGAAAGAGCTTTTCAGAGCGTATATGGATTTGAATTCCAAGGAGACAGTCTTCTTATTGCAAGGGAAAATCTGCTTGCTTCGTATTGTGATTATATGGAGGATAAGTTAAATAGGCAACCGACAGAACAAGAGTTAATAAATATTGCAAAGATAATTTCATGGAACATATGGCAGATGGATGGATTTACCTATACTATTCCGTATGAAGAGGTGGTAGAACCAGTGGAACAAATGTCTCTATTTAATTTTGTAAAAAAAGATAAAAAAAGATTGTGCATCGTAAAAGACTGGAGAGCAAAGAGAATTTGCACTTTTCAAGACTTAGTAAATAAAGGTGGTAATTAAATGGATAAAATGAAAATAGAAGCAATAGATAAGCTTGACGGAATTATAGTCGGTCGTGTAGATCCTCACATTTATGCTTTTACAACAAATACTGTGCCGAATTATCTGAAAATTGGCGACACATACAGACCTGTACCTCAAAGATTAAACGAGTGGAGAGTATCCTTTCCTGAACTTGAAAAACAGTATGAGAATAAAGCTGTTATTGATGAAGAAACTTATTTTAGAGATTTTGCTATTCATCAATATCTTGAGAAGGATTTGAATAAGAAAAGACTGAAACCTCAGGATCTGGAAGATGGTATCTACTACAGTAGGGAATTTTTTAAGGAAGTTGAAACAGGTGATATTGACAGTGCTATTGAAGACATAAAAGAAAGTTATCAAGCGAACTCAAATAAATATGAATATTATAGTTCTAAAGACAGACTCCCTCAGACATATCATTATCAAAGAGGCGAGAAGTGGGATTTAAGACCAAATCAAAAAGCTGCTGTAGATAACTTCATTCAGGCTGTGAACAATGGACGCAAGAATCTACTCATGTATGCAGTTATGCGTTTTGGAAAATCTTTTACATCACTTTGTTGCGCTTTAGAAATGAAAGCTCAAACTGTTTTAGTTGTGTCGGCTAAAGCAGATGTCAGGGATGAGTGGAAAAAAACTGTTGAAAGTGCAGGTAACTTTTCAGATTATATTTTTATAGAATCATCTGATTTGTTGACTAATGAGAATGTGATTTCAGAAAAGCATTCAGAAGGAAAGAAAGTAGTTATTTTCCTTACCTTGCAGGATCTTCAAGGGGATAATATTAAGGATAAACATAAGGCAGTTTTTGGAGAACAAATAGACCTTCTTATTGTTGATGAAACACATTTTGGGGCAAGAGCGGAATCTTTTGGAAAAATTTTAAAGAATGCCGGATATGATAAAGCGGATGAAAAGTATATCAGCAAACTTGAAGATGAAAATATAGATTTAGTAAATGCCGATGCAGAAATAAAAAAAATAAATGCAAAAATTAGATTGCATTTATCAGGAACTCCTTATCGCATTTTGATGGGAAGCGAATTTGAAAAAGAGGATATTATTTCTTTTGTTCAGTTCTCAGATATTGTGAATGAGCAGGAAGAATGGGATAGGAAATATCTTAATAACGATGATGTAAATGAGTGGGATAATCCATATTATGGTTTTCCACAGATGGTTCGTTTTGCCTTTAATCCGAATGAATCTTCTCGTAAAAAAATGGAAGCTCTTAAAAGAAGTGGGGTTACGTTTGCCTTTTCTAAACTATTTGAGCCTAAGTCAATAAATAAAGATGTAAAAAATAATGGACATAAGAAATTCATAAATGAGACTGAAATATTAGATTTGCTTCAGGTTATAGATGGTAGTAAAGAAGATGAGGGCCTACTTAGTTTTTTAGATTATGACAAAATCAAAGAAGGTAAGATGTGCCGTCATATGGTAATGGTACTTCCGTATTGTGCTTCTTGTGATGCTATGGAAGAGCTTTTAAGTAAGCAAAGAGATATTTTTAAAAATCTTGGTGAGTATGAAATTGTAAATATATCAGGAGTCGATGCAGGAAGAATATAAAAAAACCAAGTGATATAAAGAATAAAAATAAAAAGAATGTGAAGATTTGAATAAAAAGACTATAACACTAACTGTTAATAGAATGCTCACTGGCTCTACTGTTGAACAGTGGGACACTATGCTTTATTTTAAAGACACATCATCTCCACAAGAATATGATCAGTCAATTTTTAGACTGCAAAATCAATATATAAGAACATTGTCTAGTCAAAAAGGATTTATTAAAGAGAACTTGAAACCGCAAACACTACTTGTTGATTTTGATCCTGATAGGCTTTTTAGAATGCAGGAACAGAAATCGCTGATTTATAATGCCAATATAGAGGAAAATGGAAATAGTAAGTTAAAAGAAAGAATCGTCGAAGAACTTAGAATATCTCCAGTTATTATGATGAATCATAATAAAATTAAACAGGTAGATGCAACTAATATATTAGAGGCAATTAGTGAATACAACAATCAAAGAAGTGTATCAGATGAAGTTTTAGATATTCCGGTAGATTTGTCAATATTAAATGAGGAAACTATTAGGAAAGCTATTGAGCAGCAGGCAGAATTCAATTCCAAGCAAGGACTTACAATAGATCCAAACCAAGGTGAAGGTGATGAGCTTGATATTGATGCAGCTGTTGAGGAAGTCAAAAATTCTGAGGGAAATCAAGAAAAAACGGAGGGTAAGGATTACACTGAAGAAAAAACTGATAAGGAAATAGAGAAATTAGAAAGTCAGATTAAAACATACTATCAGAGGATTTTGTTCTTTTCTTTTTTGACAAAGGATAAAGTGGCTTCGCTTGATGATATTTTAAGCGTGATTGATACGAATGAAAATATTAGACTATCCAAAAATTTATTCTTAGATAAAGGCGTCATTGAAAAGATAAGCAAAGTAATGAATCCGTTCAAGCGTAGCAGGTTAGATTATAAAATACAAAATATTTCATTGCTTGCTTGGGATGAATCGGTCACACCGCTTACAAGAGCAATGACATCTATTAATAAATTTAATAGAATGTCTGAATCAGAGGTTATTACACCATTTAGGGTGTGCGATGAAATGACTCGCTTGTTACCTGAAGAGAGATTAAAAGAGATTGTGTCTAATCAAGATAAGTTGCTCGATATAGCAAGCAAATCAGGAGAATATGCAGTTTCCTTATATAAGAGATTGACATCTGAACTTGGATATTCACACGAAGATGTAAAGGATATTATTTACTCAATTCCGACATCATCTATTGCGTATGAATTTACGAGAAGGTTCTATGAGATACTAGATATCAATGTTGAAAATATTGCAGCAAGGTTCAATGCTAATGATTTAATTAATGTGAAAAAAATGATAAAAATGAAATAGATTATGAGGAAATAAGTGTCATATTAAAGCAGGAAAAGCCATTTGAGAAAAATTACATTAGAAGATGAAATAAAGGCAGGTGAGCAAGAAGTGAGATTCGGAGCAGTAATAGGAAATCCGCCATATCAGGAAAAACAGCAAAGATACTAGCGATAAGCCAATATATAACTATTTTTATGGATATTTCATATAACTTGTCAGATTTCGTATGTTTAATCACTCCTGCTAGGTTTTTTTATTTAATGCTGGGAAGACCCCCAAAGCGTGGAATAAAAAAATGCTTTCTGACAAACATTTTGAAGTAATAAAATATTATCAAAAAAAGTTCAGATGTATTTGCCGAAATTAATTTAAAAGGTGGTATATCCATTACTGTAAGGGATATTAGTAAAGAGTCGGAGCCAATTGGAACATTTACATCTTTTTAAAGAGTTAAATTCAGTGCGCAAAAAAAGTAACAAAGCTTATCCGATTTCTCTTCTATAGCTGATCAGGTGTATTTGCAAAAACAAATTAAACTTGAAAAAAAGCTATATTCTGACTATCCTGATTTTATTAATATAATTGGAAGTGGGGGAAAGAAAAAAAGATTAACAACCTCAATCTTTAACCAAATACCTATATTTAGTAATGAAAAAAATAAATAATAATTATGTTCAGATCTTAGGGGCTTATTGAAAACCATCGTGTCTTTAAGTGGATTGATAGAAAATATTTGGAAAACCAAACTAATTTTGAAAGGTTTAAAATAATTGTGCCAAAGTCTAATGGAACAGGAGCAATAGGTGAGGTTTTGAGTACACCCCTAATCAGGGGAACCCCTAATCGGGTATACACAATCATTTATTAGTATATTTTTCTTTAGATAGCAATAAGCATGCAATAGCTGCTTTAAAGTATATTAAAAGTAAATTCGCTAGAACGTTATTGGGAACGCTAAAAATTACGCAAGATAACAATAAAGAAACATGGGCAAATGTTCCAATGCAGGATTTTTCGGAAAATTCTGATATAGATTGGTCTAAGTCAATACACGAAATAGATTTGCAATTATACAAAAAATATAATTTGAGTAACGAAGAAATTCGATTTATAGAGAGTAGAGTTCAATCTATGGAATAACAAAATCAATGTAGGATATGAAGAAGATTCAGGAATGATACAAGATATTATCCTAGACTTTGCGGATACCAACGAAGAGATTCAGGGCTATTACTAGAATGCCGACTACGACATTGTGTGGCATAAGAGCCTGCATGACGCGGTGAACGTTGCCGCTCTTGATCTCAACACCAATTACCGTGGCAGTCAATATGCCCAGTACCTGGCAGTAGGCTGCGGTGTGTGCTGGCGGTGTCGTCGGAGCTGCATCAGAACCTAACGGGTTAGACGCCTGGCGAGAGAAGTGGTCTCCTCGCCAGGATTTTAATATTCAAGGCTTTAGCTTGTTGAGCGCGAGAAACGAACGAAACATAAAACCACCCACTATTGAACTGCGTCCCAAAACTTGGACGAATTTAATAAAGACCTAGGCCACTAAGGACTGATTCCGGAACTCTTCCGGGGTCAGTCCTTTTAGTTTAACCTGACGCCTTTGTGTGTTCCAGTACATAACATATGCGTCCAAATCAGCTTTGAAAGAATCAAAGCTAGGCCACGTTCTTCCTCGGAAGAACTCGTCTTTCATATGGCCAAAGACTTGTTCGGTGGCACCGTTGTCTATGCAGTTACCCTTTCTGGACATGCTCTGGACAACTCCTGCATCTTCAGTCGCCTGCACCATGCGCTTAGGTGGTATTGCCAACCCATATCGCTGTGCAGAATCGGAGCTGTGCCTTTAGGTAACTTCTTTAAAAGTTGATCGAGAAGAGCTTTTTGCTGAACCATGTTTGGACCTCTCGCTGTGCTCCATGCAACAATCTCTTTGCTTCCAAAGTCATAGACGGGAGCAAAGTATGCTTTGCCCCACGGCTGCTTAAACTCCGTGACGTCGGTACCCATCTTCTTCCACGGTCCATCAGCAGAAAAGTCGCGTCCTATGGTTTTGAGAAAGAAAAGATAGTATTTATTAACGTAGGAGAAATTATTGGAAGGCTCTATGATGAGCTGCTTGAAGATACATAGAATCCTGATTCAGAAGAGTCATTGCATGCTTTAAATATGCTATGTGTACGTTTGGTAATATTTCTGTATCGTGGGGATACAGATTATTTTGGGAAAAGTGTTTGCGTACTAACAAAAGAACACTAGAAGTGTAGGGATGACCTGTAGGATTCCTGACAAACTGCTAAGATTACTGTGTTGAAGCAAGATTGAACATATGAGTTTTGTGTGAGCACATTTATATTAGTACAGTCAAATATTTCAAATTATGATATTTAGTCTCGCAGCTAGGATGGCAGATGAGTTATCTCGTATGTTATGTATAGAATAGTCTACTCGTTAACTTTTGCATTCGTGGCTTTTCAATAACTCGTTATATAATTAGTGATATCTAATATGAGTTGCAAGCTGCAGGCAGGATGAGTGAAGTCATGATTTACACAGAGCTACTGAGCCAGGATGCGCTTTCTGCTAACGTGTATACGTTTCTCGTGAAAAATGATGCGACTCTTAACTTATCTTCTGATTGCAGAGATTTTGTCGCTGAGGTTTTTCTATGCGAGGTCTGAGTTTTCCTCTTTTATCAGAAGATGTCTCATTGAGGAATTGTTGAATAAGGAGATGTGCAAGTGACGAGTTTTGATTCCTTCGATAATCGTTCAAAGATTCTTAAGGATAATCTTGTTGCAAAAATAAAAGCTGGCGACAAGATGGCAGTCGCTGCTGCTTATTTTTCAATCTTTGGCTTCCAAGAGCTTAAAACGCAACTTGAGGGTCTTGAGGAGATGCGTTTCCTCTACACCGCTCCTACCTTTCTCAAAGAAAAGACAGACTATAAGGCGCGTGAGTTTTATATCCCGCGTCTGGGCCGCGAGCATGGCGTAGCTGGAACAAAGCTTGAGATTCGTCTCAGGAATGAGCTCAACCAACGTGCGATTGCTCGAGAATGTGCAGATTGGATTCGTAAAAAAGCGTCCTTTCGTTCATTTATAACCCAGGAAAATGTCCCTTCCTTTCTCGAAGTTGAGACTGTAGATGATTCCTATGTTTACCAAAATATTGAAGGAATTACAGCCACAGGTATAGGAGCTACTCCCGGTAGTTCGCCGTTTACTTGTATCACACGCCAGGGCTCAGAGACTGCTAAGCAATACCTTGCACTTTTCAATCAGGCTTGGTCTTCTGATGCAGTTACTGAGGACGTGACCGAGCAGATTATCGAATCTATCACCACTATGTACAAAGAAAACGCGCCCGAGCTAATCTATTATTCGGTGCTTTTTGACATTTTTTCTGAGTTTCTCAACAATGTAGATGAAGACGACCTTCCTAAGGAAGCGGCGGGATTTAAAGACTCACTTATCTGGAATGCTCTCTATGACTTTCAGAAAGATGCGGCTTTGGCTATTATCAATAAACTTGAGACTTATAATGGCTGTATTTTGGCAGACTCAGTTGGCTTGGGAAAAACCTATACGGCGCTTGCTGTCATCAAGTACTATGAGGCGAGGAATAGAAATGTTCTTGTGCTTTGCCCCAAGAAGCTTTCTAATAATTGGATGACGTACCGTAATAATCAGCGCAACAACCCTATCGCAGATGATCAATTGCGTTATGATGTTCTTTATCATACGGATCTTTTGCGTGAACACGGAATTAGTGAGAGTGGAATTGATTTCGCAACTATCCGATGGGAGAATTACGACCTTGTAGTCATTGATGAATCTCACAACTTTCGCAACGGCGATCGCTATGTCGTTAAGACTAAGGCAGGAGAAAACCGCTACACCCGTCTTATAAATAAAGTTATTAAGGCTGGTATTAAGACTCGTGTTTTAATGCTTTCAGCTACACCGGTGAATAATCGCTTTCTCGATTTGCAAAACCAGCTCGAACTTGCCTACCAAGATTCTGATGTGAGATGGAAGGATGAGATTGGCCTTAGAAACGACGTAAAGACCACCTTTGCGCAGGCACAAGGAGTTTATGGCGCTTGGTCAAAGCTACCACCAGTGCAACGTACTACTGCAGAACTTATGGATAGGCTAGACCCGGACTTTTTCAAGCTGCTCGATCAGGTGACAGTAGCACGCAGTCGCTCTCAGATTATGCGTTACTACGATGCTGAGGCTATTGGCCCCTTCCCAACAAGGCGAGATCCTATTTCAATCCGCTCCGAACTCTCGAGCTCTGAGCATGTGGGCAGCTTTCCGAGATTGCCGAGACCTTGAACAGGCTCTATTTGGCCAATTATATCCCATCTCTCTACATTCATCCGTCCAAGATAAGGAAGTATCAGGAGGAAGGTCAGATTGGTCTTACTGGTCGAGAGACTGGCGTGAGACGCCTTATGGCGGTAAATCTTCTGAAGCGACTAGAGAGTTCTGTTTGGTCTTTTAGGCTGACGCTAGAAAAGGTGCGAAACTCTGTTGCAATGCGTATCAATCTTGTTGACGAGTACGAGCGTACACCTAATAAGATTCGCGAGGGTTTAGGTAATGTGGATGTACCTGATCTTGACCAGGATGACGAGGGTTCGCTCGAGTTTACGGTGGGTAAGGCAGAGATAGCACTTGAGGATATGGACTGGCTCCGCTGGCGTGAGGATATGAGGCGAGATCTCGAGCTTTTGGACGAAATTACTCACATGGTCGATGCTGCGGATCCTGAGCATGATTCTAAGCTGCTCGATCTTAAGAAGTTCATTACCAAAAAGATTGCCGAGCCCTTCAACGATGGTAATTTCAAAGTGCTTATTTTTACTGCATTTTCCGATACTGCAGATTATCTTTTTGAGTATGTTTCAACCTGGGCAAAAGAAAGTTATAATTTGGATACGGCAATAGTCACAGGTGATGGATGCAAGTCCACTATCAAGGATGTACCGAATGACACTCAATCCATTCTTTCATGCTTTTCTCCCAAGGCTAAAGATCGTGATCTTATTGCGCCTAGTCTTACTAACAAGAACATTGATATCCTTATCGCAACCGATTGCATATCAGAAGGCCAAAACCTACAAGACTGCGATTGTGTGGTAAATTTCGATATTCACTGGAACCCAGTTCGTATTGTTCAGCGCTTCGGCCGCGTGGACCGCATCGGTTCCATCAACGCGTCTATTCAGCTTGTTAACTTTTGGCCAGATATAGAGCTCGATGAGTATATCAATTTGCAAAGTCGTGTCGAAACTCGCATGAAGGCGGTTGTAATGACTTCCACAGGCGATGACGACCTACTCGATCCGGGTGAGGAGGGTGATCTGGAATACCGTAGACATCAGCTCGAGCAGATGCAGCAGAAAATCGTTGACCTCGAAGACGTAACGGGAGGTATTTCCATTACAGATCTCGGTCTGGACGAGTTTAGGACAGACCTTCTTGCTTGGTTTAAAGAACATGGTACAAAAGATTTACCACCTCATGGGAGTCATGCTGTAGTTAAGGGAGATGTCTCTGGAATCATCTTCGTGATGCGAAACGTGAATCAAGGTGTGAATGTGAGTAAGGCCAATCGTTTTCACCCCTTCTATCTAGTCTTTGTAGGTGACGACGGTTTATTCGCTATGGACAGCTTGAAGCAAGGGATACACTCTCTGCTATACGTACGCTTTGCCGTGGAAAGGTGGAGGCAGATTTTAATCTCTGCTCAATATTTAATAAGCGCACCAAAGATGGTAGAGACATGAGGGAGCCTACAAAGCTCCTTCAGGTTGCTGTGGACTCTATAATCCAGGTCGATCAGAAGTCTATCATAGACAGTTTTTTTGATACTGGAACTTCTCTCATAGGAGAGCGCGGGGCTGTGAAGGGTATCGATGACTTTGAACTCCTCAGCTTCTTGGTAGTGATCTAAATGCTTGATTTGCCCTCCACAACAGAGGTTTTCCAAAGAATTCCTAAAGAGGCCTTCTACCAGCATCTTAAGCTTGATAATAAAACTAGGCAACAATTTGTATCCGGTGTAAAGCGAATAGCAGTGGTTAATATTATCCGGGCGGGAACAGCTAATCTTTCGGATGGTGAACGAGTACATGAGATTCTAGTTCTTGAAATAGTGCCCAAGAAAGAGGTTGTGCCAGAAGAGGTATTACTTGCGATTGCTAGCGCCAATTCAAATCCAATAGTGCTTGTTGATACTGGATCTGGCCTCGTGAGCGCAAAGATAAAAGGACGCATAGTTTCAACGAATGAATTGAGCTCGCTTAAGCTCCAAGGCACAAATCTAGATGAGGCATGGAATTCCTTTGTCTCACAAGTTGTTTTCCAAGAGGAGAATGGTGTTGAAATCGAGAAGCGTCTTGCTAAAAAGATACAAATCGAGATACTTGAGCACGAAATTGAGGTCCTTGATAAGAAGAGCCGTAGGGAACGGCAACTAACACGGAAAAATGAATTATTTTATCAGCTTAAAAATAAGAATGAGGAACTTTTACGGCTTAAGGAGGACAATTGATGGAGAAGATCACTACCCAAACTTCCAACCTTACCCAGGAGAATATGAGAAAGATTGCAGAAATATTTCCTGATGTTATCACTGAGGTAATGGATGAGGAAGGCAAGATACGAAGAGCAATAGACTTCGATATTTTGAAAGATGACCTCTCTGATTCGATTGTCGATGGATATCGCGAGCGTTATCAGTTTACTTGGCCTGGGAAAGCTAAGGCGAAGCTTGAGGCAAGGATTCCTACTACAAAAACCATGCGACCCTGCCAAGAGAAATCTGTTGATTGGGATACGACTAAAAATATCTACATCGAGGGGGATAATCTCAAGGCGCTTAAAATAATGCGTGAAGCGTATGCTGGGAAGATTGATACCATTTATATGGATCCGCCTTATAACATAGGTGCCGACGCAATTTATGTCGACGACTATTCATCAACGTTTGATGAATATGTCGCAGAAAGCGGAGAATATGACGAAGAAGGAGGCCGTCTTGTCGCTAATACTGAATCCAATGGCCGATTTCATTCTGATTGGTGTTCGATGATTTTTCCTCGATTGCTTATCGCTCGTGATTTACTTGCTCCAAATGGAGTGTTGTTTATTTCTATAAATGACGCTGAATACGGTAATCTTCGTAGTATATGTGATGGAATTTTAAGGTATGCAGGAACAATTCATTGTCAAATGAGTACCACACAAGGTATGAAGGTACGCGCTGCTCAGCAAGGAAATATCGTTAAAAACGCTGAATTTGTTGTAATGTACACTAGAGATGGACATAAAGATATCGCTCGTAATACTCCTCTTTATGACTTACGTCCAGACTATGATGAGCATTACTCTCTTTATCTAAAAGATGACGGCAGCATTGGAAAGCTTTCAGAGCTTTACGACTATCGTTTTCCAAATGATTTAAATAATAAAAAACCACTGAAATTAGGCGAGGCTTACAAAAAGAGTGCTGAATTTGCTGAAATTGTACGTTCCCATCTTGCTGAAATTGTACGTTCCGATAAAGTACCAGAACTTATTACGGAGAATGACATTAAGCAGGGTAGGTGGACTGAAGTGATCCACAATAATCGTACATATATATTGACTCTCGATTCAAATGGAAAAATGAGACAATTGCTACGACTCAAGGATTCATGGGGGCCTACTGATGGTTATTATGGCGAGGAAGGGTTGCGCAAGATTCGAGGCAATTGGTGGGATGGTTTCTATATTGATATGGGTAATGTATCAAAGAAGGCGATACAGTTTTTAAGAATGGAAAGAAACCAATACGCTTAATAAAGCAGTTAATTAAAATGAGCTGTCCAAAGGATGGTCTTGTGCTTGATATCTTTTCAGGATCGGCGACAACAGGACATGCAGTAATGTCTTTGAATTATGAAGACGGCGGAAGTAGACAATTTTTATTAGTTCAATATCCAGAGCAAATAAAAGAAGGAGAATTTGATACTATTTGTGATCTTGGCGAAGAACGACTGCGTCGTTCCGGAGGCAAGATTGCATTGGATGCAGCAGCTGTGAGCAACCAGCTTCGCCTTGGAGAGGAGCCTAAAGAATTGCCCGATTTAGGCTTTCGCGTACTTCGTATCGATGATTCTTGCATGAACGATACTCACAGATTACCTGGTGACTACAACCAGAGTACGCTTGATTTATATGTAGACAATCTCAAGCGCGACTCCTCTTCACTTGATCTTCTGTTCGAAGTGCTTCCTAAGTTCCGTATCCCGTATTCTGTACAGATTAAAAAGGATAGTATGGGAGGTTGCACTGTCTACAATGTTAATGATGGACAGCTTATCGCGTGTTTTGACTCGCGGGTTTCTATGGAGACTATTGAGATGATTGCTAAAGAGAGACCTCTCTATGCAGTCTTCCGCGATGCGTCTTTCACAAATGATTCTGTAGTGGCTAACCTTGAAGAGCTCTTTAAGACATTCAGTCCTGACACAGTTCGCCGTGTTATTTAGGGAGTAAGTCATGCAACTGAAGTTTAAAAAACAGCGATATCAGGCTGATGCCGCACAAGCGGTTGTGGATGTTTTTTGCGGTCAGCCGAACCAAGGGTCGATTGCTTACATGCGAGACCTTGGAAACCAAGGGCTAGTTACACTTTTTGACACTACTGAAGGCTATGGAAATGCACGTCTTGAACTCGGAGAATCAGATCTTCTCAAGAATATCCAAAAAGTACAAAGAGTCTTCCAGATAGAGGAGTCATCCTCATTGGTTAAAGGTCCAGGTGCAGTATCTCTCGATATAGAGATGGAAACGGGTACTGGTAAAACCTATGTCTATATTAAGACAATGTATGAGCTTAATCGTCTTTATGGATGGACTAAATTTATTGTGGTTGTGCCCTCCATTGCTATTCGTGAAGGTGTAGCCAAGAGCTTTGAGGTTACTTCTCAGCACTTTTTTGAGGAGTATGGAAAGAGCATTCACTTTTTTGTATATAATTCGTCACGTTTGAATGAGATTGACTCATACTCACAAAGTCCTGACATCAACGTGATGATTATCAATATGCAAGCCTTCAATACCTCTATGAAAGAAGGAAACTCTTCCAAGGAAGCTCGCATCATGTATTCCGAGCGCGATGAATTTGGCAGTCGCCGCCCAATTGATGTGCTTGCTGCGAATCGCCCCATCGTCATTCAGGATGAACCACAGAAGATGGGCGGTGCCGCTACCCAGGCTGGTATCAAGCGCTTTGATCCTCTCTTTACACTTAATTACTCTGCCACGCATAAGAAAAAACACAATTGTATCTATGTGCTCGATGCTCTTGACGCATTCAATCAGAGGTTAGTAAAGCGTATTGAGGTCAAGGGCTTCGAGATGAAGTCTATGGCAGGTACGGACGGCTATCTCTACTTGCAGGATATTCTCGTTTATAAGGATCGTGGTCCCGAGGCAGTGATTGAGTATACACGTCTCAATACGACGGGCTCCATAAGAAAAACGGCAAGTCGGTTTTCTCAAGGTGATGACATCTATCCAGTATCTGGAGAGCTTGAGGCATATCGCGAAGGCTTTACTGTGGTAGAGATTGTGCCAGATCAGAATGGACATCTCGGTTTTGTCCGATTCTTGAATGGCACAGAACTTTACCGTGGACAAATCTTTGGTGATACCAGCGAACGTGATATTCGTCGCGTACAGATTCGGGAGACTATTAAAAGTCATCTCGAAAGGAAGAATCTCTTTTCTTGCGCGGCATCAAATGCCTTTCACTCTTTTTTATTGATAAGGTAGCTTACTATCGCGTCTATGACGAAGATGGCGAGACAGGTCTTGGTGAGTATGGACAAATCTTTGAGGAGGAGTATGAGACTGCAGTACATGAGTATCTTGATGGAACGCATGTATTGGCGCCTGCATATCGCTCCTATCTCGAAAGTATAGATTCACATGCAACTCACAAGGGCTATTTTTCTATCGATAAAAGAGGGCTCAGTATTGACTCCGCTGTTAAAAAAGGGAGTGATGAGTCCGATGATGAGAGTGCCTATGAGCTTATTTTAAGAGATAAAGAGCGTCTGCTCTCTTTCGATGAACCCACACGATTTATATTTTCTCATTCGGCTCTGCGTGAGGGATGGGACAATCCCAACGTCTTCCAAATTTGTACCCTCAAGCACTCGGACTCGGAAACTGGCAAACGTCAAGAGGTTGGTAGAGGCCTTCGCTTGTGCGTTAACCAGGATGGAGATCGCCAGGACTTAGGAGCGCTTGGTGAAACTGAATTGCAGCAGGTAAATATCCTTACGGTTATTGCGTCCGAAAGCTACTTAGAATTCGTAAAGGCGCTACAATCCGATATCTCAAGTACTTTACGCGAGCGTCCCAAGACAGTTACTGAGAAGCTTTTTACAGGCGTTACTTTACAAGTGGATGAGTCGCTTTCGTATACTTTCACGGCAGATGATGCCAAGGAGATTGTTCGTGCTCTCATTAGACATGATCTTATTGACAATAACGATAATCCTACAGAGAAGTTCCGTGAAGAAGGACTCTCCCAGCTTCAAGACAGTGACCTTAGTGAGCACTTGGATAGCATGGAAAAGGGCATTTGTGCTCTCATCGCTTCTGTTTACGATGCCCATGCCCTGGATGGTTTGGTCGCCAATGGCTTAGAGTCAAAGATTCGCGAAAACCCGTTGAATGAGAATTTTAAAAAAAATGAGTTCCAGGAACTTTGGAAACGAATTAATTCCAAGCATGCTTACACTGTTGACTTTGATGATGAAGAATTAAGGAACAAGTCTATAAAGCGCATTGAAAAAGAACTTGTGGTAGGCAAGGCAAACTACGTAATTAAGACTGGCATACAAAAAGAACAACAGTCCCGCGAAGACTTAGCTGATTTCGGTGGCTTTACATCGATACGACGTGATGAGCCACACGAACTTACGCTTAGCGCGACCACTGTTACTTATGATTTACTAGGCGAGATTGCTCGCTACGCAGCTATTACTCGCAGGAGTGCGGCAGCAATTCTTCAGGGATTAAGTCCCGAGAAGTTCGATATGTTTCGGTATAACCCCGAGGAGTTTATCGCCAAGGTTGGTAGGGCTATCATTGCTGAAAAGGCAACAATGGTAGTTGATCATATCACCTACCATAAACTTAATGAGACATACGATGCTGAGATCTTTACTGAGCGTATGCCTGAGAACATGACTAGAGCATTGAAGCTTAACAAGTCCATTCAGGACTATGTTTTTTGGGATTCTGAGGTTGAGAAGGAGTTTGCTCAGGATCTTGATATTGCAGAAGAAGTAGTGGTGTATGCAAAGCTACCGCGCTCTTTCCAAATTCCCACGCCAGTGGGCAACTATGCTCCAGACTGGGCCATCGCCTTTACGAGTGGTGTAATGAGGCATATCTACTTCATTGCAGAGACCAAGGGATCCATGGACACCCTTAACCTTAAGGAAGTCGAGAGTGGAAAGATTGCCTGTGCAACCAAACTCTTCAATGAGATGAGTACTGAGGATATTCGATACGGAATGATTCACGACTATGATGATTTGCTTAATGTTGTTAACGGAACGAGGTAAGGGCTAGAGAGTAGAATAATAAAAGCTACTATAACGTAATCACATGTCTATTCCAATCAAATCTTGGATGATAATAAGGGAGTTCTGAGATGTAACGCACTTTCGTCTAACAGTGGTCTTATATTCGGGATTTGTTGATTTGTTTATTATAAGCATCCGACCAGCTTCCTTATCACACGAAAGAACTCTGGTGTAAATGTAAAGGGAGATAGAAGTGCTTAAAGCAAGACTGTTTTCGCTGATGGTTAACAGCGAGTGATTACTTTTATGACACAGCTGTTGAGTTTCATTTCAAGCTTAAGGATGACTCGAGTCTTTTGTGGGTCCCGTTATCTTTGCTGTTGGCGGCTCCGTT
>BNJU01005618.1_pt1 | contig 16027 bp, 27 predicted proteins | sample 8539281 | NCBI WGS metagenome assembly BNJU01 (sample SAMD00202456, study PRJDB9452) | human saliva metagenome | isolation source: human saliva | place: Japan
AAACTACTTCAATTCCCTGTATTTTAAATTTTTCGACATCTGCTTTTAAATCTTTTTATCGTTGTTCTGGATATTTCAAGTTCATCACATACTTTTGTAATATTAAGCCCTTCTGTATCAAAAATAATATTAACTTTAAAATAGTTATCTGATCTTCTATTGATAATTTATGAATGTTTTCTAAAAATGTCAAACAGATTTTTGAAATCCTGATTGAGTGTCAGAGAAATACTATTTTTATCCTTTTCGGTAATTTTGTAATCAAGTAATCGTAAAAATGCTGTCAATATTATTAATATAATATCTGGCAGCCCGATCTGACACTATATTTCTCAGATATTAATTTGAAAGTATATTTTTCCCTTTAATAAGATTATTTTAATATCTCAGTTTCCTATAATTCAACATATTCTTCACCTTTCTATAATAATGATACCTTAATAAATTGAAAAATCAATTTAAATAATATTTCAAAGATATTTGAAAAATGTTACCTTTTTCTTTTTCTATTTTTCCTAGTAAATAGAAAAAGCCAGCCTAAAAGCTGACCTTTCGTATTGAAATTTAGTCAAATTAATAATTATTTCTATCCTTTTACCACAATATTTACCAGTTTATTTGGTACAACAATTACTTTTTACTATTTCTTTTCCTTCGATAGCTTTCTTTATCTTTTTCTGAATCAAAAGCCAGTTTTTCATATTCCTCTTTTGGAAGTCCTATTTTTGCTGGTATTGTTTCACGTATTTTTCCATTTATCTGGACAACAAGATTCATTTTATGTTCCTTTGTCAGTTCTTCCTCAAATGTAGGCCATTTCCTCCTCAAAAAGTAAATGTTTTATTTCCTATAATTTCCACAGTTCATCAGCAATATGAGGAGCAAAAGGTGCGATTAGAGTATAACCTTGTCCAGTACTTCCTTCCATATTTTTCTTTGATTCTGTTGAAACATCATTTTTATCAATTACTTCCTGTAGCTAAGTAGTCATATCATTCAGCAGTTCCATAACAGCTAGCAATCGCAGTATATAAAGTGGAAGTCATCCTCTATGCTTTCAGTAACCTTCTTAACTGTCTGATGTAATTTTTCTGTATTTCTTCATCTTTTTCATTTCTTTTATCAAATCAATTCCATAATTATCTTTCTTTTCCAGCATTTTTATCAACAAATTCAAACGAATCTGAAAATAATCAGGAATCAATCTGTTTTATAAATCTGTAGCTCCTGCCAGCCCATTTACATTCCATTCAAGTTCTTTTTCAGGCGGTGCGGCAAATAATGTAAAGACTCTTGCAGGATCTGCTCCATATTCTTTTACAATTTCTTCAGGATCTACTCCATTATTTTTAGACTTACTCATTTTTCAACTTTTACAGTAAGTTCTTCTCCAGTTGATTTAGAGAATGCTTTTGTGTCCTTTATCTCAACATCTTTAGGAAAATAGAACTTTCTTTCATTCTGTGAATAATATGAAGGCCCTAGAACCATTCCCTGTGTAAGCAGTCTCTTAAACAGCTCATTTGTTTCAACAAGACCCATATCTCTCAATGCTTTATGGAAGAATCTCGCATAAAGAAGGTGCATTACGCATGTTCTATTCCACCAATATATTGATCCACAGGGTCCAGCTGTCTGCATTTGCCTTTTCAAAAGGTTTTTCAGTATTATGTGAATCGAGATATCTCAAATAGTACCATGAAGAATCAACGAAAGTATCCATTGTGTCAGTTTCCCTTCTACCTTTTTTTCCCATTTGGCAGAATCACATTTTTAAATTCCTCAGAAGTTTCAAGCGGATTCCCTTTCCGTTAAATTCAATATCAGTTGGCAATTTTGCAGGTAAGTTTTCCTTTTCTTCCAAGTGAATATTTCCATCTTCATCATAAATTACAGGAATAGGAGTTCCCCGAGTATCTCTGTCTGCTTATTAGCCAGTCATCGTAAGTCTGTAATTTACAGTTTTCTTTCCTTTTCCTTCTTTTTCAAGTTTTCAGTTATTTTTATTTTTGCTTCTGTATTTTTGTCCCATCAAATTCATCTAGATTAACTAGAATTCCGTTTAAAGTGTATGCCCTTCCATGTCTTCAACAACTATTTTTCAGAGTTTTCCGTCCTTATCAACTGGTTTATAACTATTCTTATAGGAAGGTTATATTTCTTTGCAAGAAAAATCCCTTTCATCATGTTGCAGGAACTGCCATAACTACCCTGTTCCATAATCCATTAATACATAGTTTCCTATCCATAAAAGGTACTTTTTCATTATTTACAGGGTTTTATAACATAAAGTCCTGTAAACATTCCTTCTTTCCTTGTCTTCTGCTGTACGGTTTATTTTATCCTCGTTTATCATTTTATCAACAGCTTCTTTTAATGAAGGATTTTCTTTTAAGACAATTTCTTCAACAAGCGGATGTTCAGGTGCAATTACTGCATAAGTTACACCAAACAGGGTATCTGCCCTTGTTGTAAACACAGGAAGTATAACTTCTCCGTTATTTCCTATGTTCAGATTGCTTTCTTTATCCTGGCTGTTACTGTCAAATTTGTAATCAAGTACAAAATTTATTTCGCTTCCTGTAGACTTTTCCAATCCAGTTTTTTCTGCATTGCAAGGACTTTATCAGGCCAGTGCCCCTTCAGTTCTTCATGTCCCTGAAGCAGTTCTTCTGCATAGTCAGTTATTTTCAGATACCATTGTGAAAGTTCTTTCTGTATTACATCTGTTTTACTGTGTCTCCAGCATTTTCCATCTTCAACCTGCTCATTTGCTAAGACTGTATTGCAGTCAGGACACCAGTTTACATAAGATCTCTTTTTGTAAACAAGTCCTTTTTTATACATCTCTATGAAGAACAGCTGATTCATTTATAGTATTCAGGAGTGTATGTACTTATTTCCCTGTCCCAGTCATATGAAAGCCCCATTAGTTTAAGCTGTCTTCTCATATTATCGATGTTTGCTTTTGTCCATTGCCCAGGATGTGCCCCATTATCAATTGCGGCATTTTCAGCGGGAAGTCGAAACTGTCCCATCCGAATGGATGCAGTACATTGAAAAGCCTTTCATTTTTCTTTATATCTTGCAATGGCATCTCCTATGGCGTAGTTTCTTAAATGCCCCTACATGCAGCTTTCCAGAAGGATAAGCAAACATTTCAAGAGTATAGTAGTTCTGTTTTCCCTCTACTTTATTTTCACTTTTAAAAACATTCTTTTCCTGCCATTTTTCCTGCCACTTTTTTTCAATTTCCGACGGTTTGTATTCTTTTACCATTTGTATTCACGACTATAAAAGTCTTTTCTCCTTTCATTCTTATATACTTCCAGTTTTAATTTAATATATCTTAATAACTCTTTATTTATTATACAGTATAACATTTTCAAGGTTAATTTTTCAATGATTGTTATATATATATTTTTCCTTCTTTAACTTTCAAAAATCTCATTCTTAGATAACATTGCTCCTATATTCTTAGCTTTACTACATCTCTTTCAATCGGATAATCCTTGCTATGATTTCCATAAATTATAAAAATAGATAGAGTAAGTATCATTTAAAATTTATATACTTATTACTCGAGAAATTTCTTTTCTAATAATTTCTTTCTTTTTCTTTTGACTTTTTAATCTTTTATTATGTTCTGATTAAAACTGGCATATTCACTATCTTTTCAGGAAATTTAAAATTTCTCTCTTCTCTATATTTTAAATCAGAATCTCAAAATAAAATTTAGCAGCTATAGAAGAAATGTATTTTTTATAGTTGTATCGTCAGGCTTTTGATTTCAATTCAATATGAAAAAGATAATAATTTTAGTATTTTTTCTTGTGCTAAACATTGATCTACTGATTTATATTTCATCATTAAATGAGAAAAATATTAACTCATATTTCTATCAGTTATTTATCTAAAAGTTATTTGAAGTACGTTGTAATTATCTGTATCCAAATCATACTTTGCACTCTTTTAATTTTGTTTCTTTAAATTCTTTTATTTTTACATTATTATATTCAGGCTTAAAATCTTTGTAATGTATTCTACAATGAATTAAAAAGTCCTTATCCTCAAAATCATTCCTCCTCGCATAAATCAATAAAGTCTGATAAAAGATTATCTGTTTCTCAAGTACACTATTAAACGTTTTCTATTTCAAATTCTCCACCTTTTCTTTAATTTTTCAGACAGTTTTTATTATGTAAATGAAATACACTTATGTCACTACTCTTAAACCATATTCTTCATTAAGTCCATATTCTTCCATCTGCTTCTTTATTAATTCTATCCTTAACTTTTTCAAAATAAAAGCATATTATCAATTTCCTCAGTAATAATCGGACTATGTGTACTAATAAATTTTATTCCTTGTTTTTGATAAATAGTTTATAAGTTTTTATTATTTTTCTCTGATTTTCAGGATGTAAACCAAGTCAATTTCATCAATGAAAATTATATCTCCTTTTGAGCTTGATATTTTATATACAAAAAACCTGCTAAAAGTTTTACAGTTGAAGAAACTAAACCCATATTTGATTCACATTATTTTCAGTTTTATAAATAATCTGATTTAGATTTTTATTAATATTTCACCTTCAACTATATTTTTGAATATCGATATCTTTTACAAGATTTCTATAAATTTTGTTTCTTCCTTATTTTCATATTCTTCTAATTGGTTTGATCGTATAATATACTCATTTACAGGTTCTGAATATCTTGAGATATTTTTAACAAACTCATATCTTGAGATAATTCCAAATTTCTTAAAATGTTCTATTTTCCAATAGTGATTATAAAACAAAATTGCCACTTCTCTCAGCAGGATAAATTTCTGCATCATCTTTTATGCAATTTTACTAAGTAAATATCTAATCAAATATGTCTTCTCATTTTCTGTATATTTATCGCTAATATTCTTATACTCCATCAAAAAATCATCTAATAATCTTCACTATTAAAATAACTTTCTTTTCCTCAAAAGTAATTTTATTACCAACTTTTTAGTTATTATAATTCAGTTATGATGTTTCACTTTCATAATTCTCATTTTAAAATTTTCTATCTCTTCACTTAAATCTATCTCTATATAGAAATTTTTGAAAAATCACATTTGTAGGAAATATTAGTGGTAATTGCTTTTGAATCAAAACTAACTGTTTTTCATAATTCGCTTTAATATTTCATAATTCAATATACACTTCTTCTTTTATAAAATCCTTTTAAAAATTAAATACTGTTAGTTACTTGAAAATTTACTTTTTAAATAACAATACAAATAAAATTACTCAAATAAGTCTTCCTGTGTATTCTTCCCAATTATCAGATTGATTCCTTTTTAAATCATTAAAGATCTATCTCTCGCTTTTCAATAGGACATAAATTTTTAAATTTTATTATCATAATTGTTTCCTTTCTAATCTATACCCAAAATTCGGACCTCAATTACCCATTTTCCATTCTTCCTATTAGCTTCTAAAAATTTCTTTTTCTTCTACATATTTCCCATTTTTCAGTCATTTTAGCCAATTCTTCTTCCAACATTTCCATTTGATTTCAACCATTATTTTAAAATATTTTTCTATTGCTTTTTCATCTTTTTCTGAAATTGACTTTGAATATTCTTCCATTGTTTTTCCTGTTTTTCTTAAAAGCTGCTTCAGTTTTTTGAATTTTCCTCAGCTTTTTAGCATTTATCAATACTATTTATTCTTTATTTCGTCTAAATTAACAGAAATCCAGTTTAACCTTTACATAAGCCTTATTTTCCGGAAATATAATTTATCTTTTCTATTTTCAATTTTATAATACTTAAACATTATATCCATCATTTTGAAAATATAGTCTTCTCCAAAATCCATTCATTAATTCTTTCTAGTCATTTTCCCCATTTTTCCCTTGAACGAAGCTCCATTCATCATTTTATTCATCAATCAAACATTTCTTCTTTTGAATATATTTTTGCTCACTCTTTTCAATTTGTAAATTGTAGTCCTGAATTACATTTTGAGAAATTTTTGTAGATGGCTCTACTCTATCTGATATTTTTCCTGCGTAAAAATTGATAAACTTAGCAATATAAACAAACTTAAAATTATTTTTCATATTAACACCATCTTTCTTTATAATAAAACTTTTCTGACATTCTCTATTAAAAACCTCTATTATTTGTCCAAATACAACTACTCTAGCCTACTTCGTGCATTTCAGCCAATATTATTCCACCAGCAACTGATACATTCAGAGAATTTATATGTCCTTTAAGGTGTATCTTAACTACTTTGTCACAATGCTCCTTAACTTTCTTTCTCATTCCGTTTCCTTCACTTCCAAGAACAAGGCAGACTTTATCAGGATAATCTTCCTCATAATGAAGTTTTTCCCCGTCAGCTTCCGCTCCATAAACTTTGTATCCATATTTCTTAAATCTGTCAATTGTATCTGAAATATTTGTAACCTTTACAATATCAACATGCTCTATTGCTCCAGTAGATGATTTTACAACTGTTTCAGTAACCTTTACATTGTTTCTGTCCTGAATTACAATTCCGTCAGCTCCCAGAAACATTCAGCACTTCTATATTGCTCCAAAATTTCTTGGATCCTGTATCTGATCTAAAATTACTACTATTGACTTGTCCTTTGAAAGTATTTTTCCCAAGAAAATCAGCTAAATCCACATAATAGTCAAACTCTGAAACTAATGCAACTACTCCTTGAGGAGTTTTCAGTTCTTCTGTCTGTATAAAAATATTTTTTATATTTCTTTTACTTGCTAAATTTAAAATTTCTTTTTATCGTGTCTTTTTATCCCTTTATACACTTCTATCTTTTTCTACTGTCTTATCTGATCTTAATATCTCGAACTGGATTTATCCCTATAATTTTTCCATTTTTCTTTCCAAATTATATCATGTATAAATAAATTTACGATATATTTGCTCCTTTCTTGTTTTTATCCTCTAACTTTCCATCCGTCATTTGATTTTTACTAACTCAGCTTTCCATTTAAAATATGGTAGCTTTCATTTTTTATTTCTTATATTATCTTTTTATTACTTCTTTTTGCAACAGAATCTAGTCTATCCATTACTTTTTCTGTTCTGCTTTTTGAAGAATTTTTATACTTTTTGAACTCTCTGGCATTTCTCCATACTCTTTTTATATACTCTTCATCAACTCTTTTTCCTATATTTTTTCAAAAACCACTTTCTTCATCTAACACTTCAGTGTTTTTATTTCAATTTCACATCTGCTTTTATTTGATAAAAAGTTACTTTTTGTAACTGTTGTTTCCTATTTTCAATTATTATTCCCATTATATCCCTTATCATTTCGAACACGACTTTGAAGGTAGTTTTCTCCTTCTCCCATTTTTCTTTTTCATATCCTCTTTTACTTCTCTTATTGTAGACTGCTTAACTTCATCCATATCTAAAAATTTTAAAAGTTCCACTATTTCAGCTGCATTTTTATCCATTTCCTGTTGTGACATTTTTACATTTTTTCCTTTTTGTTGTACTGTATTGTGCTGTAAATCAGTGAAAACACCAGTAAAAACAAAATTGCAATTTTTTTAATCATTCCTGCCTCCTTTAATATTTTTATTTTATTATAATCTATTTACTGCTCTACTTTATTTCTAAAAAAATTAATTTTTTCAGTTTATTTTCATTTTTTTCCATGTTATTATACAAATAACAAAAAAATCAGGAGGTTATTATGAAAAATATATTTACTTATTATTATTTGCTTTATGCTTTTTCAATGTTCGGTGCGAATGCAAAAGGAAGGACTTAACAACGAAATTACATCAAAAAGTAAGTTTCTTCATGACTAAAAACAGCTGGAAGATTCAATTAAGAGAACGCCAGTGACAGTGTGAGATAACAAAGACACTCAAATATACGTTTATACAGATGTGAATGACATGCTAAACAAAGAGAATAAATTTTCAAGTTTCATGTTTGCTGATGATATGCTAATTTCTTCTGTATTTATGACTCCTTCTACAGAAGCAGAACATAAAAGTATTTTAAATTCTTATATGAATTTTTTCAAAACTACACCGGAAAGTAAACTGAAAAAAAGTAGAAAACAAAAAGGTAAATGCAGTTCTTTACTACAACAATGCAATGCTTCTTCTTGTATACTATGATAAAAGTACTAATTCAACTGTTGCTGTAACTCAATTGGCAAATGATGAACTTATAAATATGAGAATTGAAGAAATCAAGAATGCAGAGTAACAAAGTCTTTTTTTACTATTCTAAATTTTTATAAAGGACATATTTCTGAAAAATCCAGTAATTTCAGAACAAAGTCAATAAATGGGAAAATAATAGATATGAAACTATTAAATGAATAATATAAAAAAAGGACTACCTTAAAAATTAAAAATGATGTAAAAAGCTGTATCAAAAGAAAACTTAAAAATCATCGAAAAACTATATTTTAGTAAATGAATAAAATATAGTTTTTATGTATCATATTTACATTTTTTTCTATGTTAAGACAGTCCCTTTTACTTTTTTTAATTTTTTAGATAGTCCTTTTATATTATATTTTCTTTAGTTCTTTATATATAATTTTCCATTTTCACATAATGCTGACCATTTTTCTTTATATGCTCTTTTTCTTCTTCAGTCAGTTTTCTTACAACTTTAGCCGGACTTCCTAAAATAAGAACTCCCTTCCTCATAAGGAATTTTATGTATTACAAGAGCTCCTGCTCCTACCATGCAGTCAGGTGCTATTTTTTTGCTCCATTTAAGATTGTACTTCCCATTCCAACAATGACATTATCTCCTATTTCACAGCTGTGAAGTATGGCGTTATGACCTACCGTCACATTTTCTCCAACTATACATGGAAGTCCAAAAATCCGTGTGTACAGTGGCATTATCCTGTACGTTGCTATTCTTTCCTATTGTTATTTTCTCCACATCTCCTCTTATGACTGCACCAAACCATACATTTTACACCGTCATGAGTTCCACATCACCTATTATATCTGCACTTTCTGCAATAAAAAAACTTCACCTGTAATTTCAGGCTTTTCTATCTCCAAGCTGATAAATCATTCCTATTCCTCCTGTTAATCTTTTCTGTAATTTTTCCCAGAAACAGTTTTCATTAATTAATATCATTGTATTATTTATTCTTTTTCTTCATTAATTTAATATACATTTTTTAAATTCTTCATCTTCAGAAAGTTTTTCTCCATTAAATCCGGTCTATTTTTCAGTAGTCTTCTCAATGGATTTCACAGTCTATACTCATCTATTTTTGCGTGATTCCCACTTCTTAATACTTCAGGAACTCATACCCTTCAATTTCAGACGGACGCGTATACTGAGGAAATCCTAAAAGTCCATTATAGAAGGAATCTGTTTCAAAAGACTCCTTTTTTTATAACTCCTTCTTTTTATTCTTGTTACCGAATCCATAAGTACAAGGGAAGGCAAATCACCACTGCTGAGAACATAATCTCCTATTGATATTTCTTCATCGACAAACTTGTCAATAACCCGCTGATCAAGACCTTCATATCTTCCCGAAATCAGTACTATTTCTCAGCAAGTTCTGTTACCTTCTGGTGATCAAGTCTTTTTCCTGCGGAGAAACAAATACTGTATATGGCTTTTCCCCGTCACTGTATTTTTTTCTTATTCCAGTAGGCTTCAGGGTTTTAAAACCATTCCTGCTCCTCCACCAAACGGAATATCATCCATCTGGCTATGCTTATTTCCGCTATAATCTCTTATATTTACAATATTGAAATCTATTATTTCCGCATCAACTGCCCTCTGAATAATTGTCTGTGACAAATATAGCTCAAACAGTTCCGGAAATAAAGTTAAAACAGTAAATTTCATTTATTCTTCATTCCTTCTATTAATTCTACTTCTATCCTGTTATTTTTAAAAATCAATCTTTTTCCAAATTCATCTACTAAAAGGTACCATTATTTCCTTTTACTCACAATATCTTCGATTATAAGTATATCATGGGCTGCAGTTTCCATTACATCAGTAATTTCACCTATTTTTCATTATTGGAAAAACTTCAACTCCAAGAAGGTCCTCTATGTAAAACTCGTCCTCATTTTTCAGGCAGCAAATCTCTTCTTATTTTCATTTGAAATCCATTCAGTTCCTTTAGCCTGATCAATATTCCCAATTTCTTCAAAGTCTACAATCAGTTTCTTGTCATTCAGCCTTTTTAATATTTTTTATTGTAAGAAGTTTTCTTTTATCCTCTTTTTCAAGCAGAACTCTTTCACCTATAATTAACTCAGTTTCTGCAAAAAAATTGAATTCATTTTTACACTTCCAAGTAAGTGATGAGTTCCTATAATTGTTCCTATATTTATTAAATTTTCCATTCCTATTCCTTTTCTATTTTTATTTTTGAAATTTCTGCTTCCTTCAGCTATTTCTTTTTAGCTCAGAAAGAGACATTTCATCAAAGTTGGCGGCAACAGCAGATATAATTCCTTCAACTAAAGGTGCATCTGCAATTTCAACTTTAACTTCCTCTTTAATATCTTCTACTGCTTTTGTCGCATTAAATATAGAGCTTCCCTATATCTACAAATACTAAAAACCCTTGACCTTCATCTGCTCTTCTTATAGCATCTTTTAATTGTGTCCACAGTTGCTCCATAGACTTTCTGATTTATATTTCCTCCATTTTCAATTTTAAAATCCTCCTGCTGCAGCAGTTTTTGCAAAATTGATAACTTCCTCTGCTAATTTATTGCTATGGCTTACCACAACAAGCCCTACTAATCCATTTCCTTTAATTTCCATTATTTTTAAAATTCTCCCTTCTGCTGTCATAATTTTTCTGTCCAGTTTTTAAATAACAGTTCTTATTTCATATTTCCTACTAAGTTTTCCTTCTAATTTTCTCCTAAAAGCCTATCGAGTATTATTGAAACTGCACTTCTTACAGATAAGTGGTTATATTTTAGTTTTTCCTCTTACCGGCTCTAAAATTTTATATGACATATCCATTATGTCATTTGTCAATCCCCATCCAGTACCAAAACAGTATAAGATAAGGTGTTTTCATCCTCTACCATTTCTTTTCCAAGAGCATCATATGACACTGTATTTGGAAATATTTTAGCTGACGTTGTTATTACTTTAGGAGTTTTTCCTTCAATTTCAGCTATTGCAGCCACTGCTGATTCCACTGAATCAGATAAATCTGTATTTTCAAAGGCTTCCTTTCCTGTTTTTTTATTAAATTCTATCCCGTCCCCTTCAGTCCAGTAGTTAATTATTCTGTTTGTAAGTTCCTGCTGGGCATCCACAGGAGTTATTATAAAATATTTTTATATCATATGTTCTGCATGTTCTTGATATATCGTGAATATCAAAGTTTGTAACAGATGTCACACAACATCACTATTTCTGTTATAAACAGGATAGTGTACAAGTCCAACGTAAATATTATCTCTCATTAGTCTTCAGAATTTTTCCTTTCCTTTAGCTTTTTATTTTTCCTTATCCTTAATATATATTTCTTTTTCCAGTTTTAAGTTCCACACAGGCTATAATTCCATTTTTATATGATCCTGTATCAATACAGTGTACATCATTTACATAATGTTTTATCTTACCGTCCTTGCTGGGGAGTATGACCGAAATATATCGCCTTTTCCTGTCTTGTTATTCGTCCAGAAGTCATTTCTGTCCCATATAAGAAATCTATGTTCCTGTTCATCTTCACTTTTAGTAGTGTCAAATGCCGCATGGACAAAATAAGTTTTTTCTTGCCTGAAATCATTATGGGAATTCTGTCAAGCCAGTCCACAAACCATTTTTACACTTTTTATCCCTTCACGTTCCAGCCATTCTTCAAAAGTTAATGTATCTTTACTTTCTGAATTATTGTAAAAAGGATTTCTGAGTTTTTCCCCACCGTTACGGTACCAGTGATCATTATCTCCTGATTCCATTGCCTTTATAAGCATATCCTCATGATTTCCCCTTAGATGCTTTATATTATATCCTTCTTTTTCTAAATCATAGTATTTTTTATACAGTTCATATGTCTTGGGTCCCCTGTCACATGAATCCCTCAATATAATAAGCAAATCTTTCTTTGTAAGCTTTATTTTATCCAGCAGTTCCTCAAACATTGAGTAATGCCCGTGTATGTCACTTGTCAGAAATATTCTTTCATAATCATCTTCATTTATCTTTTCAATTTTCAAATTTAATCACCTTTTCATTTTTATTGCTTAAATTCTACCTTTTTTGACTTCCATTGTCAATCAAATTTATACAGTTTTTCAAAAATTTTCTTTACTATCCTTAGATTTTTATATATAATACTAAACAAGAGGTGATTGTATTGAAAGTGTCAATAAAGGAATATATGAAGAGTCATAATGTATCAAGACAGACTATTTACAACCGTATAGAAAAAGGGACTTCTAAAAACTGTAAAGGAAGGAAATAAAAATTTACATTGTAAAAAGAATTTTCAAATAGTCAGAAGGCTTCCAAATCAAAATCTGAAAAAATTTGATTTCAGTGAAATAGTGGAATATCTGGAATTAATAAAAGTTCCAATGAAATGCTGAAAAATTTTTGATTACAGTTTTCTTCGTAACCGTCTTTCCTCAATTGAAAAGGCTCTTATTGACTTCAGAATGGATATAAATAAATCTAATGAAATTTTTATCTCAGAAATTTCAGCATTTTTTTCAGATAGATATTTCTGAAAAGAATTCAAAAATATTGAAACTAAAATTGACAATCTTGAAAATAGACTGGAAAAATATTTTTCTTCTGATGATGAATATTATGAAAATATAAAAATCATTTTTGATGAAAAACTTCTATCTGTATCTGAAAACAAATCAAAACTTGAAACTATAGAAGACAGAGTATCACAATTGGATGAAAAACTTGAAGAAATTTTTAAAAAGAACCGATAATAACAAGAAATCATTGAATATTTTTTTAAAAGATAGAAAATAAAGTTTCAAATTTTTTTAAAAATTTTTATTCTATCTATTGCATTTATGATATTTTTAAGTGTAAAATATATAATATAAATTCTAAATTAAGGGAGGAATATTTATGAATTTTATGATACTAATCAGTATCGTCATTATCGTTGTTGGTTTCTCTCTGAAACTGGATGTTCTTGCTGTTGTTCTTACCGCCGGTATTGCTACAGGACTTGCAGCAAAAATGGATATTTTAAGTATTCTTGAAATTATTGGTAAAAGCTTTTGTGGACAACAGACTTATGTCTATTTTTCTAATCAGCCTTCCAGTTATTGCAGTGCTTGAAAGATACGGGTTAAGGGAAAGAAGTGCAACATTAATTTCAAGTCTTAAAAATGCCACTGCAGGTAAAATTTTAGGACTTTACATGATTATCCGTTCTGTTGCCAGTGCCTTGTCAATCAGAATAGGTGGACACATACAGTTTATCAGACCTCTTATTTTCCCAATGGCTGAAGCTGCTGCAAAATCTCACAAGCAGAATGAGTTAACTGAAAAAGAAACTGAAGATCTGAAAAGTCTAAGTGCCGCTATTGAAAACTACGGTAACTTCTTTGCTCAGAATATTTTTATAGAAGACATCTGGACTACTTCTAATTCAGGGAACTCTACAAGAAAGTGGATATAATGTTTCGCTTGAGGATCTTTCATTATTCTCAATTCCAATGGGAATTGTTGCCATAATACTTACTATTGATTCAGGCATATATCTACGACATCATGTCAAATAAAGGAGGTAATAAATAATGGACTTAAAAGCTTTTTTACAAATTTAACAGAAATTATTTATATCCTTTGTGGACTTGTCAGCATTAACGTAGCAATTAGAGGATTAAAAATGAGAAAAGCAAAAATCGGAACATTTTTATTCTGGTTTCATTTTGGGAATTATATTTATTCTTGGAAAAACTATCCCATATGCGGTTACAGGTGGACTACTTGTAGTTTTAGGATTAATTACCGTAACAAATCAGTTACAGGTAGGTACATTTAAGGAAGTTACACACGAATTTAAAAGTAGCTCAAAGTGAAAAATTTAAAAATAAAAATATTTATTCCTGCTGCATTAATTGGAATTTCAGCTTTCCTTATATTACAATTTAAAATTGGAAAAGTTACTATTCCATCAGCAGTTGGTATAGGGTGGAGGAGCATTAATAGCACTTCTTGTGGCTTCACTTATTATAAAACCTAAGTTCAGCGAAACATCTGAAGATACTTCAAGATTATTAATGCAAATTGAGACAACTGCTCTTTTACCTCAGCTTCTTGCGGCTCTAGGGGCTGTCTTTACAAAAGCCGGAGTTGGAAAGGTAATCGCTCAAAGCATTTCATCAGTAGTGCCTTCAGGTAACATTGTTGTAGAGTGTATTTATGCAATTGGTATGGCATTATTTACTATGATTATAGAAATGCATTTGCTGCATTCTCAGTAATAACTGTTGGTATTGGAGTTCCGTTCATATTAAAACATGGAGGAAATCCTGCCGCTATCGGTGCAGTAGGAATGACTGCAGGTTACTGTGGAACTCTTATGACTCCTATGGCTGCAAACTTTAATATTGTTCCTGCTTCCATCCCTGAAATTAAGGATAAAAACAGATTATTAAAACCCAGTTACCTATGGGACTTACAATGCTGGTTATACACATTATATTTATGATACTGTTATTTAAAAGCATAACTGTAGCCAAGAAAGGAAAATATTATGAAAATACTTGTTACAGGTTTTGATCCTTTTGGAGGAACCTATAAATCCTGCTATTGAATCAGTAAAAAGACTTCCTGATAATATTGCAGGGGCAGAAATTATCAAACTGGAAATACCTACAGTTAGAAAAAAATCTCTGGAAAAATAGAAGAAGCTATAAATGAACATAATCCTGATATTATTCTTTCAATTGGTCAGGCAGGAGGAAGATTTGATATTTCAATCGAACGTGTTGGAATCAATCTTGATGACTTCCGTATTCCTGACAATGAAGGAAATCAGACTATAGATGAACCTATTTTTCCTGATGGAGAAAATGCTTATTTAGTTAAACTGCCTGTAAAGGCTATGGTTCAAAATGTACAGAAAAACAATATTCCTGCTTCTGTTTCCTACACTGCCGGAACTTTTGTATGTAACCATGTTTTATATGAGTGTTCTGTATCTTATTGAAAAATATAAAGGTAAAAATCAGGATTTATTCACATTCCATTCTTACCTGAACAGGTTGTGGATAAAAGAAACACCTTCAATGGAATTAAGCACAATAGTAAAAGGACTTACTGCGCTATTGAAGCAATTGTTAAAAATGACGAAGATTAAGGAAGTTGGAGGAACAGTATGTTAGTTTCTAACATACTGACTTTACATTATAAACTGGGAGAATAAAATGACAAAATTGTTTGTACGGTTCTTTAAGAAAAGGGATGTTTTAATCATCATTATCTTGAAGGAATTGCTGAATATAAGGGATTATTTTTATGTAAAAGGAATAATTTTTACTCTTACAAATCAAAAATATCCTGCCTTAATTTTATCTGATCAGAATGCAGAAGGCAAAACCTGAAGATTTTTACAATAGGAGAGCTATATGAACTTTCTGACAAGTCTTCAGATTTAGATAAAGTATTTAAGGATATGGATGAAATGGAAGGATATTACGGAGAAAATGTTGAAAAATCATTATGACAGACTTCTTCTTGATGTATATGACAGTGATTATAAAAAGCTGACAAAGCTTATGTCTATGTATATAATCTTAATAATCCTGAACTTAAAGATACTTTAGGTGAAAAATTAAAGATAATGATTTTCTTAATTTTTATACTCCTCAAAAATAAATGAGTTAACTTGATTATAAACAAAAAGCCCAAAATATACTAAACCATAAGGCCAGTATAATTAGGGCTTTTTCTTATTATATAAACTATTACTTTTTTCACTAAATATCCAACTTAACTCTTCTTATGTCAGCACCTACACCATTAAGTTTTTCTTCAAG
>BNJU01000787.1_pt1 | contig 15944 bp, 24 predicted proteins | sample 8539281 | NCBI WGS metagenome assembly BNJU01 (sample SAMD00202456, study PRJDB9452) | human saliva metagenome | isolation source: human saliva | place: Japan
GATGATGCGTAGTCGGCATGCTCCTGCACACGCTCATGTGCATCTTGAGTCAGGACGTTACATATCTGATGTCGAAAAATAAACCCAAAAAACCTAGGGTCCGAACCTTTGATTAAAAAGACAGCGTTGGAATTGACTCAAACTAACAGTGCATCCAGTTTGTACTTACTGCTTAATTTTTGCTTTAATATCTCCTGATATCTGGAGAGTTACTAGGCGATCATGACTATGATACTTTCTGATCCCCTGTAGTATCTGCAACAACATCTGATCTCCATATTGAGTGTTTTGATGTCTGACACCTTAGTTGTTGTATAGGGTGTTAAATTGTTATGGTGCCGTAGATTATTTCTGCATGATGGTATCAGCGAACCTCCCAGTTGACAGTGAATAGTTCATTGGTGGATTGTTCTGCTTCTAGGGCTTGTGCAGCATTGTCAAGATAGGTGTCTGACTCATTGCGGAGTTTGTCGCGCTGGCGGCGGTATTCGTCGTCTGCCTCTTCGGCCTCGGCGTCTCCATTGGCGTGCCTCGCGGGTGAGTTTGAGTTGTTCGGCTGTGCTGGAGGCTTTGCGTGCAGCCTTAGTAGCGGTGGATTCTTTGGCGTGGAAGTCTCGAATCTTCGCGTCAAACGTAGCCTTAAGATCAAGGCGCGCAGCATCAATGAGAGCTTCTTGTTGCAGGTAGAAAATTGCGTTACGATCTTGCACGTCTTTGGCAAATTGACTTCGTAAAGCATCAATCGTTTCACTGAAACCATCGGTGTTCACGGCTTCCGGGCTATGTTGATACAAGTGAGGTCAAAAGGTCACGGATCTGCTCGTGGTCCATGAGCGTACCGTCTTCAAAGAAACCCTGCCAACAACAAATAGGTCTCGCGTAGGTTCTGGTTACCAGCCTGCATGGTAAACGTCGTTTCGTGAACGGTGAGCCGACCAGTCTTATTTCGTAGTCGCCTTGCTATGGCAGTAACACGCACTGAACCCTTGATCTGGAAATGTGAGCCGAGCCGGGGTGTCTTGTAGCTTTTTGCGAGTCAACCACCCATTGACACAGTTCACTGGAGTACCTGTACTGGTGGGCACTCTGCGTGGTTCGGTCTTGAAGAAATACTTCCAACGGTGATGTTGGGTGTGGAGGCTGAGTGAGCGTGAACCGTGTAGCGGTGTCGTTGAAGGTGGCGATACCAGACAGCTCATAGCGCGTAAGGGCAATGAGAAGTCGCTCGAAAGCGTTCAAGACGACGCCAGTTTGAGCATCGTAGGGACTTGAGTTTATCGCGGACCTTTGGATCAAGATTGTCGAAAACCTTCTTGCGCGTTCGCTTCATCTCTCGGTTGATCTGAGAGGCATAGCGCTTCAAGATCAGTAAACGCGGCGTCAATCTGCTCGGCGGTGGTACATCGCTCCAAAAATCGCAGCAACATCAAAATCCAGGCCGTCCTCGATTTGCCTGAGTACTTCGTCTGAAAACCCAAACACGGAGGTGAAGAGCTGGAATTTTCGGTGAGTAACTGAAGGATGCGTTCTTCGGCGAGGTTGCCTTTTGTTGGAGAAGTTTACAACGACAACATTATGTTTCTGTCCAAAACGGTGACGCGGCCAATCTCGCTGCTCAACGCGTTGGGAGATTCTACGGCAGGTCGTAGTTGACTAGCATTGAACAGAATTGCAGGTTGATGCCTTCGGCGGCGGCTTCGGTGGCAATCATGAGGCGCCCGCGCTGACGGAACTCATCAACGAGAGCTTTGCGCCGATCAGCGGCAGGTATCCCAGTGACGAGGTCACTGCCACTGTTCTCTCCAGCCATTCCCGATAAATTGCGTTGGCTTTGGCGTCGGTGTTGGTGCTGTTAAAACAAGACAAGCCCTCACCCCAACCCTGCCTCTGCCAGGGAGCGTGCCAGATATTTCTGGGTGACGGTGGAATCGGTGAAAATAATCGCTTTCTCAGGTGCGCCGATCTCGCGTAGTTTTGCAAAAGCCTTGCTCAAGAGCATCAACCAGCTTGACGGCTTTCTGGTTGACAGTAATGGAGCGTGCGAGTGCAGCGTAGTCACGGAGTTCCCTGTGCCTCGGCTAGCATCTCAGCGTGTTCCCTCGATCCCCAACAGATTCGGGCGAGGCGGATGTGTTGTTGGCTTCTCCGCTCCTCACTGGTCAGATCTGGATCTGCGATGAACGCTCCAGCGTCGTTGCGGCGTTTACCACCATTTGCCTCAGCCTCCAGACGATTCGCGATGCTCTCCAACGTGGAAGCTACCGCGCAGGAAGACGAACCGAGACGTTTACGGAGAATGAGAGCAGATAGGTGCGTTGAGACTCTAGCGAAAGCCCACAGAAACGGGCCGTTGCAAGTAGGAATTGATGAACTCATAGAGTTGGATCTCATCCTCACTGGGGTGAAGGCAACGGTCAGTGGCATTCGGGTGGTAAAAGCGAATGTATTTATTCGCGTCCTTTCGAAGGGTTCGCTTTGCGATCTGTGCAACCCTAGCTGCAAGGTCATTGCCCACCCCGTCGGGGTTGTTGATATAGCGTTCTTTGAACGTTTCCAAAGAGCGGAAATAGTCGGGAGCGAACACGCTCACCAACCCATGCAGTTCCTCGCCGGTTTTTGTAATGGAGCAGCCGTGAGCATGATGGTTTTTGTCGCACCACGGCAGATCCCTTGCGACATTCGATGCAATCTTCGCCTGCCCGTTCCAATAGGAGCGCAGCCGGTGCGCCTCATCACATACCACCAGATCCCATGTACGTGTGAGACTAACGTGTTGAGAATTTGCGAACTCATAAGAGCAGATAAGAATCTGTGCTGTGTGCCCTGATTTGTTGAGTTCATCAAGGCTGCCGCGTTCCAACAGGAACGCAGGTAAGGCAAATTTCTCGTTGAGTTCCCTGCCTCACTGCTGACGCAAAGATGACGGCGCAATGATTAAGATACGGCGCTTTTGCTCAGCCCAATACTGGCTGATCACACCCAGCCTCGATGGTTTTCAAGGCCCACCCTCGTCGGCCAAAAATCACACCAGAAGTAAACGGGTTTGCAAAGCAACAACGCGGCGTCGACCTGGTGGGGCTTGGTTCTACCTGTGCATCAAACAACAACCCGGCTAGGGCGACCCACATGGTCCGAAGCATAGGGAACGGTCGAGTTCATGGGCGTAGAACTTGGCCTGATAGTCGCTGAGAGCACCAGCATTTACCTCCATTTAGATACCCCCACCGCTCAGGTGCACTGACTTTGTAGTCCACGCCAATGGCTTGGAAATGTTTGATTGCAGCGTTGATTTTTGCGTTCTCACTTGGACGGCGCTTGGTCGGATCCAGACTGCTCTTGGTTTCGCGGATCAGATAGAGGTGTTCAGTTCCGTCTTCGATCTTGATGATCGCCCAGTCTGCGTTGTAGTCACCAACTGGTGGGAATACGAAACTTGTCAGGCAATTTCATAAACAGTTTGATGTCCTCCCGCCCATCCAGGTACTGGGCGAACTGCCGCTCCACCGCAGAGTCCAACACAACGTAGTCGAAGTCGGTTTTCTCCGTGTGTGACCTTGTAGAGTTGATCGATGAATCGGTCTTTCTCGTCTAAGCCATCTGCCTGCAGTTCACGAAGCTCATAAATGCTGCCTCCAATTGGCTCGTATTGGATGCCATTAATGAGAGCATGGGCCAGCTCGGTTTCACGCAGTCTCAGACCATCTTGATGTAGTCATTAGGGTTTGTGAGGAACTCGCCCAAACGATCTGATCCAAGCAGGATATCGATAATAGTCTTACGTGTCAGAGAGGTTGTTCCTGGAGCTGCATAATGATGTCGGGGAGGGATAGGATCTCTTGAGAACCCTCATTGCGTAAATCGAGAATAGATCCTTTAGGGCCGCCACGGGTCAGTTCCAGTCCTGTGCGGGTCACTTGAATTCGGATCGGGTCAATGGACGGGCTTCCTTTGATGCGTGCCACGCACCGCTGGACCAAGTCGGTACGGTTCAAAGCTACCCGGTAGGTCGTGCGGCTAGTGATCTTCTCCCAGAACTCTTCGAACTCGGGAGTGGCGTACACCTGTTTGTTGAGTTTACGGACCACTCGCTTGCGTTTGGGTTTAACTATGGTCTCGATCTTGCAGCCATTAACAATGTTGATGATGTCATCTTCGTAGTCTGCGTATTGAGCGGGCAGGTCAGGGCGTGAAATTGAGCTGTTCAGGAACCCAGGTGCCCATGACTTCACCGGAATCATTGATATAACCACGATCATGCAAGAACTTCCAGATCTTACCCGAGCGCCGCGAACCCAACCTGGATTCTTTACCGTCTTCCATGATGGGTAGGTGGGCGAACTCGTATGCCGCACAAACCCGATCGCCACACCCGCCTTCGTATATTCATCTTGAAGGGCAGCAGCAAACGCCTGATATGACTCATTGGCCACCACGGTTAGCTGCGCAAGTCCACGGTCGGAAACCCGCTCACCTTCTTGGTTGACGGGTAGACGCAGGCCACGCCCAATGGTCTGGCGACGCTCAGTCTCCGAGGCCATGTCACGTAGCGTGCAGATCTGGAACACGTTGGGGTTATCCCAACCCTCACGCAGAGCAGAATGGGAAAAGATGAACCGCACTGGCTCATCCATACTCAGTAGCCTAGACTTATCCTGCATGATCAGTTCGTAGGCGTCATTATCAGCCTTCGTCTTACCCGATGAATCCTTAAACACCATTGGTGCGCCTTTACCCTTGCCTTTCATTTGAGCAAAGTAGCCAGAGCGAGCATAAAGCGGATCAGCAGGAAGGAAACGTGCAACATCAGGGAACTTCGTCATTTCCTCCCGGTATAGTTCATCAAACCAGCTGGCAAAATCCCCGTTTGCATCTAGATTGTTATTCCCGGTTCCAAGGTAGGATGCGACCTTGTCGATGAAGAACAGGAAAAGAACCTTGATGCCGCGGGCATGGACTTCAGTTCTTTACGGAAATGCTCGCGGATTGTCTCCCGAATCATCTCCCTGAAGACAGCATCCTGGTTGGAGCCGATCTCTTCACCAACACGCAAGATCCCGTAGTTCGAGAGTTCAATCTGTTCGAGAGCGATGCTGATATTACTGATACGCCAGTTACCCTCATATGCTGGGTTGCCACCCGACAGGCGCTCTAAATAATCCCCTTGAGAGGCCTTGACCTTGCGCTTGGCGTATGAGCCGTCCTTATTCCGACATACTAACTCCAATTTCGCACTATACGTTGGTTCCCTACGCACCTCTAGCAGCTTCACATACGGCTTAGCGGTGTTACCGAGCTCCTGGGTGTCAGCGACCACGATGGTTTTCACTAGACCTAAGTTGTGAGCATCCAACGGGTCGAGGCGGTACACCACGTTGCGAGTGGTGCGGTGGGTTGCTGAGTAGCGCAACGCATACAACGGATCCAGCTCTGCGACTGCTGACTGTGCGAGCAGAGATTCCATGTTCTGCGGCTCGTCCATGATGATAATCGGGCGGGTGGCACGCAGATAGTCCAGCGGACGCAGACCTGCAAGTTTATCCCGACTCTGGTGGACGATGCGAGTGTTTTTATCCCCGCGCAAGGAATCAATCGTCATCACCAAGAATTGCAAGCTCGTGGCAGTGGCAAAGTCGCGCACTTCTTCGGCTCGTTCACCCGCATATACTGTGGCATTCATGTTGATTTCTGGATACAGGTGGCGGAAATGCTTGCGCATCAAGTTGATAGAGGTTTTTACACCTTCACGGATCGCAACTGAGGGTACCAAGATAATGAACTTGGTGAACTGGTAACGCTTGGCCAGCTCGAATGCGGTGCGCAGGTAGACGTAGGTTTTGCCCGTACCAGTTTCCATCTCAATATCGAACCGCAGACCATCAAACCAGATCATCTGTGATTTCCAGACCGTTACGGTCTTGGACACGGCGAAGGTTGGACAAGATAGTGTCCTCATCTAACACCAGATTATTTCCTATAGCACCAACTTCGGCCGCAATGTCAAGCTCGCGTTGACTAGAAAGTTCACGTAGGTCAGTCAAAGACGGCTGAGCAGGAAGTAATCTAAAAGGAGTTACTAACTGATCCGCATCCGCTGGCTGACTATCGAAGAGATCAGTGACCGCTTCAATTGCCGATGTTTGATAAGGCTGGTGAGGATCAAACTGAAAACGCATCGAAACCCATACCCCTTACGCGGTCCACAAGTCCACGCCGTGAGTACGGCACTCTTGCACTAGGTTCGTCTTTAGTTCGTCGTCGCCCTGGAAAGCATCTTCTAGGATGACGAGGCGTTCGGGTTCGAGAGCGATGAGCGATCGCAGCTGCTCCAGTGTGGGTTTCTTATGTTCATTGAGGTAAGCCATCACTAAGCCATCCGCGACGCTGAAGGCATGTAAACCAGCCACATCCACGCTCGTGACCTGTTCTGTGAGAGAAAATCCAAGCTTGAGAAGAACCTCAGTTAGTAAGGCCTCTGGGCGGGCATTATCATCAACTGACCCACCCATCTGCGCAAACAAATCGGAAAGGTCATCCACATTCAAAGAAGAGTCAGCACGCCACTTGGTGAAATTTGTATCCACCAACCTGTACGCACGGAAACCTACATCAAGGGGCTCAGCGCGGATCTCCAGCTTCGATGCTTCCTCCTCTAGATCTTGGTACCAGCACGGCGAATACGCTCACGGGAAATATCCGCACTAGTTTCAAATCCCTGCTCACGCACTACAGACCCTGTTGGAGTTGGCTCCGGCAGCTGAACAGAGATACAGTGCCGATTGCCGCCATCCTCAGCATTGAGCTGCATAATGGCATGGGCGGTAGTGCCGGAACCAGCGAAAAAGTCAAGGATGAGGTGGTTATCGTTGGGGAAAGTCAGCACTTGCACAATCGTTTTATCAGACGTGTCGGTTTAGGCGTATCAAAGATCGCCGTGGTATGGAACAATGCGCGAATCTCTTTTCGAGCCTCATCATTATGGCCGGCAAACTCATGCGTCCACCATGTACTGGGAACAGTTCCCTGCTGCACCTCGCTTTAAATATCTCTTTAATTGCGGTGCTCCAGTGCCGTTCTTACCCCAGTAAATACGATTTTTATCAATATAGCGGTGGAGAGTTTCTTTAGAGAACGCCCAGCATCGTCCAGCTGGCGGGCTGCAAACATCACCTGTATTGAGGGTTAGCGATCGAAGTCGTTTGCAGCGTTATATGTGCGTACTGAGAGATCACCTGTACGATAGGGTCCTTGACCATCTCCATCATCATATTTGTAAGGCTTATTATTCTCGGCCGTACGTGGAAATAATCCACGCATAAATGCATCTGACCGGCTGAATAGAATAATAAAATCGTGCATATCCGAGAAGCGCTTCGCATCATTTGCTGGAGAGTATTTCTTCTGCCAGCAAATATTTGCATAGAGCATATCGGACGAAAAAAATTTCTTCCATCACCATGCGTAGACGGGGTAATTCGTCATCATCAATACTGACGGCAATAACCCCATCCTCCCAGTAGCAAATTCTTTTGCCAGCTTCAGTCGCGGATACATCATATTGAGCCAGTTCGAGTGGAAACGTCCTGCCGATTCGGTGTTAGTGGAGAGTTTGCCATCGCCGTCGCGCTGGCCGGTGATGTCCAAATAGGTGCCAATCGGATCGGTGTAGTCATCTTCGTAGACGAAGTCGTTTCTGTGTTATACGGAGGGTCAATGTAAATCATCTTGATCTGCCCATAGTAGTGCTTCTGCAGCACTTTGAGTACTTCCAGGTTGTCACCCTCAATGACCACGTTCTGTGTTTTCTCCCAATTCACGGAGTTGTCATGGTCGGGTGCGAGTGTTGCTGTGGTTGGAGTCTGGGCGGCGCGAATCGCCTGTGTCTTTCCCGGCCAGAACAAGCCGAAACGTTCATCCTCTGCAGCGTCTTCGCCGAGGAGCGTTTGCAGAGCTGCAACGTCAATTTTGCCATCAGCAATCACTTCAGGAAATAGCGATGCGAGCTTCTGTGCAGCCTCACTCTGGAAGTTAGGTGAGGAGGCGGGAATTTTGTTGATTTGGTCGCTCATTGTGTACTCCGTTAAACCTTTGGTGAGGGATTGGGATGTCATGGTGGGCAGGTATCAGGCATCGTCGTCTCTACTTTCTCCCATATATAAACATGCCTATTCAATAGCTTTCCCATCATCTGGGGGCAATATCAACCTCGGTAACTCACTCAATCCGTTTATCGACAGACGGATTCATGATCGCTTTCATTACTTACAACAACTGCACTCTCTCCAAAGAAATTATGCGGTTCACCCATCAAAAGCATCCTGTACATACTCGTTATGCCGCGTGCAACCCATCTCCGTGCGCCAACTACGCCATACTTCCCACCTAATGGAAGTAATAAGTATTCTGAACCCTAATATACAACTAATACATGAGGATGTTCCAGGGGTGATATACCAGAGCTTAAAGCCGGGATGAAGCGTAGTCGGTGTACTCCTGCGCACGCTTGCGCGCATCCTTGGTCAGCGCCTTATTCTCCCTCAGGATGCGCCCGGCATTTTCCGCCATAAACTCTAAATACTGCTGATCGCGGGTTTTGCGCCAGGCTGTGCGCGCCGCATCCAGCTGCGCAAAATCGCGGGAGATCTGCCGCTGCATGGTGTAACGAACCCACATGAGCACCAGCACCACACCCAGCGGAATCAGGCAGAACCAACTATTCCACAGGGCATAAATACCTATCGCCAACGCGGCGAGCGCCAGTTGAATCGGGGCGATAGACACAATATCACTTCTACGCTCGCGCTGATTCTTCACCAAAGACTCACGAGCGGCCTGCCGAAAAATCTCACCAAAGCTCTCGGGATTGCGCCCTTTATTCATTGAAGACATTCGCCATCTACCCCGCTTTAACAATCTATAGACATTGTTTTTTAGAAAAGTTTCACGTGAAACGCAGAATCTACGCACCCAACGAAGAGCCGATAAATTCCCACGCATGATTCACCGAAATCTCGGTGCGCGCCTTCACATCATCCGGGGAATAGCTGAACGACGCCGCATGATCCGCCCACTCGTGCATGGGTACATCGTTCCAGGAATCCCCAATCGTGTGGGTTTCATACTCGACAGGTTTCAGATACTCCACAAGCCACGCCAGCCCGGTCGCTTTTGTGCACCGCGGGGGCACAATATCCAGAAAATCCTGGTTCTTGTGACAACCACGGCATCACCGAATTCCTCAAGAATCCAGCGGTGAGCGCGCTCGCGAGCATCGTCTTCAGGAATCCATAGGGGTACACCCACACAATCTTGGGTATCAATCTCGGACTCTGCCAGCGGCAGGAACTCGGGCAGAATATTAGTTGAAGACCCCACATTATCCGCCAGACGATAGTCATGGGTTAAAGTCGTGGCAAAAAGAGCGACCCCTGGCTCTTTGTGAACCGCTCATAGCAGCGCGCGCACCACCGCAAACGAAAGAGTCTGTGCATGGAGGATATTGTACTCGCATCGGTCACAACAGCGCCGGTGTACAGCACGTTGTAATCGAAGGTAACATCAGCTGTATCAAGGGCAAGTTTCGTGGCGAAAATGTTTGCCCGTCGCGCAGACCGCAAGATTCCCCGGCCTGCTGCCAGCGGTGAATAGCCCTGCATTCGCGGGCTCGATCTCCTGGTCAAAGAGCAGAGTTCCATCCAAATCGAATGCCATCAGTTTTTTCATGGGTGTCCTTCGGTCTGGGGGCTAAAAATCACGGGATGCGCGCCCGGTACAAAAGTCTACCGGAGCGCACATCCCGCTGGTTTGCTTGTGGTCACTCGGGTTTACTGGGGAGTGCTAGAACCCAAGGTAGGCACCAGCAATACCGACGGCGAAGAGACCGAAGATAATCCAGATGGCGTTAACCCTCTTGCGCAGCAGCCACATGCACAGGAAGCACAGACCTAGTGCCGCAAGCCCCGGCAGCAGCTGGTTGAGGATGGACTGGACGGTTACATCCACGTGTGTACCGTCAGCTTTTTCGTATTCCGTGAGCTTGAGCGGAATATTGATGCTCGTCCACCGGTACACCAATGCACCCATCACGAACAAGCCCATGACCGATGCGCCCTGAGTAATTTTTCTGCAGCGTGTTTCCGCCTGCATCGCCCACGATTTTGGGTGCCTTTTTCGTAGCCGTACTGGAAACCGTACCAGCGAGTGGCCCAGCGGATCGCGGTCATTCCGAAGGAAGAAGATGAGCGGCCCCAGAATATTGCCCGGAAATTGCGAAGGAGGCGCCGATAGCTGCCAGCACGATGCGCGCGGTACCCCAGTAAATCGGTCGCCTACGCCCGCGAGCGGGCCCATCAGGCCAACCTTCACGTTGGTGATGGCGGCATCGTCAATGCCTTCTTTACCGGCTGCTTTTTCACGTTCCATTGCGGCAGTCACACCGATAATGGGGGATGCCACCACGGCTGGGTGTTGAAGAATTCCAGGTGACGGTGAGCGCTTCGCCTGGTCTTCTTTCTTGGTGTAGAAAACGCTTGATCGCAGGGAATCATGGAGACCGCGAACCCGATGGACTGCATGCGTTCGAAGTTAAATGAGCCCAGCAGGAAGGTGGAGCGGATGTACGTGATAATCTTTGTCGCCCGGTGAGGTCGGGAACCCCGGTGGTGACTTTTTTTCTTGAGTGTTATCAGTCATGGTTCTCTCCTACTCAAGCTCGTTGTCGAGGTCGTTAGCTGGGCGTGCGGCCGCCGGTGCCGCCTGGCTTTTATGAAATATGGGGTTGAGCTGGGTGTACAGCAGCCCCAGGCACGCCCCGATAATGCCGATAGCCACCAGGCCGAAGCTGCGCCTGGCCGGTGAGAGTAGCGGTGAGGTTTCCCACAACGTCGGTACTGACACCATTGAGTTTAACCGTCCGAGAGACGGGGATAGCGGCCGCTGTAATGAACCCGAGGAAGAAGAACGGCATGAGGGCTTTTGACCTCATCATATAATAACCATGGCGAAACCAACCACCGTAATCATGCCGCCGGCGATGCGCAGGCCCGTGGTAATTTCACCCGGGATGGAATCCAGCCAGCTTTTAATAGTGTCAGCGTTAATGAGAGAGACCACTGCGGTGGAATAGCTACGTAACCCCTTTGCAGCGCCATGCCGCTCATGTGCATGAGCTCAATACCACGGAAATTCGCTGTCTGCGCGAACCTGTCGGCTTGGTGCTGGAAGAACACGGTAATGGTGCGCACGAAAATGGTGAGCACCCTGCCCGGTTGCGGCGATCGGAACGGCAACGGCAATACCTTGAGCCACATCACAGTGACCGTGAATCACCACAACTGCTGCGATGGTGGAGGCTAGGGCTGCATCGGGTGCCATTGCCGCACCCACGTTCATCCACCCGAGGGCGATTAGCTCAAGGGTGCCGCCCACGATAATGCCGGTGCCCGGGTCGCCCAGCACAAAACCCATGAGGGTACATGCCACTAGGGGACGGTGGAACTGGCGTTCATCCACCACGGATGCGACACCCGCAATGAACGCCACCACAATGACGAGAATAAATGCGAGGGGACTCATGAGGCGAGGCCTTTCTCTTTCAAAAATTTTTTTGCCATATCGACGGGGGAGTGGTTAGGAAGCTGCTGCACGTACAGTTTGACGCCGCGTTTGAGAAGCTCACGGTATGCGTCGAGGTCTTCTTCGGATGCGTAAACCGCCTCAGAAAGCTGCGTCATCCCGGTTTTGTAGGTTACGCCGCCAACATTGACCTCTGGAATTTCAACGCCTTCATCTATCAGACGCACCACATCGACCGAGGATTCTGAGCACAAACATGGTTTTCATGCCGGTGTATTTGGGGTTGTTGTATACGCGCCCCGCTTTAGCAATATCGAGCACATTGGTTTTGACCCGGCAGGCGCCACCTGCAGCAGCAGACTCTTGCGGAGGTTGTCGTGGGCGGCTGCATCCGATGCGGCAATAAAGGTTTGCGGTGCCACATAAGAACCCAGGTGCCCGCGACCTGCCCGTGAATCAGGCGGGGAGTCGATGCGCGTAAAAATAGCGTCCATATGCCCGCCTTCAACCTGCTGTTCTGCGGGTATTTCCGGTGCCGCCGGTGTTTCGGCGGGTTTTGTCTCTGCGGCAGGGTTTTTCGTCCTGTACCGCTGGTTGGCCTCTTGAAAGAGCGAACACCTTTCACGCCCGCCTTATGGGCTTTGGCGACCAGGCCCTTGAGAGTCGCATTTTTGCGACCGGCGCCGCTGATGACTTCAATGAGCATCGGCACGTTGACGCCTGCGACAACATCAATATTTTCGTGTTCTGCCGCGAATCGGGCACCCGCATTATAGGGACTGCCGCCGAAGAGATCGACGAGAATAAGGGTTTCTTCAGATCCTGCTTCCGCAACGATGTGCGTGTACTCTTCGATCAAATCTTCCGGACCCCTGCCCAGGAAGAAATGTCACCGGATACACGTTATCGAGGGTTTCGAGGATCATGCTGGCGGTCTTTCAGAAGAGCGGGCGCTGACTCCCCATGTGCCGCCACAATGATAGTGACCATGATAGCTTTCTTAATTGAACGAACAGTGTGTGTTGTGCCCCTTGTGAGGGCAAGACCCTTTCAGAATATCACGGTATATCATCAAAATGAGAGATATAGCATAGTGGTACGCCGGTATTTTAATGACATGATGTCACATATTTAATAATAGTCTTTAGACTGGAAGACCGGGGCCTATAGCCTGCTATGTAGGCGATGTTGCTGGGGAGCATGGGTCTGTTGATATTTATCTCACACCCACTTCACCGTAGATATAAAAAGTAAAATATACATTTTTCTATATTATTTTTATAAGTTTAATAAAATTTATCTAATTAATAATATTGTTTCTCGAAATAAGCTGATTATTATCCGTAATGCATAGAGGTTTACTTATTGGGAAACAGACCCTGCCCATATAAGTCACTGTTCTGTCCACTACTGAGCAACAGCTTGATGTTGGATAACCCCAGACCCACCCCTCACGCCCACTTCTTGCACAGTAGCCCTGAAGGCTATGCTGCTCTATCTGCTGAATCTGAAGAAACCTCAACCTGAGCGCTTCGGAGACTGGACTGACCAGTCAGCTGTACTATACGAGGACTGATACAACACCGCTGAAAGTTTCTAGGTTCTTGGGAGGATCATACTGTGCTGCTACAGTTCTGTATATCCTTTAGTTATTACCCTCTTCAGCTTCACCAACTAGTAATAGGGTCTATTTTTATTCTTCCAAAAGGGTAATAAAGACTGATCGAAAAATATATAGTTTTTCATATCGTTAGTAATAGCAAGACCTAAGTCAACAAAAACATACCCCTATAGTTCTCTCTATATATTTTCCCAAATTCTCATTGAATATTGCGAATATTTAATTTTATGGTCTTTACAAATTTACTTTTCTTTACGCACATCAACTATATCAAATTTCAAATTAATCCCTTGTATTTTTAAAACCTTTGTTTAAAAAATACTAATTGCTTCTTTGACAGATTCTAAAAATAGTCCTCTAAATCCGTAAAACTCTTAGTACTAAAATTCAGTAAGAAAAAAATTATTAGGATTCGATTTTAGGCCTATGAAGGTACCTTTCTCTGGTAGCCCCCAAGATATTTGATTGCTATTAGGAATTGGTATGATAACTGAAAATATTTTTCCTCTTTATCTTGGGGTAGGTAATACCTCTTTTATATACCCCAAGAAAGCTCTTTAGTACATTCTTGAGTTTCAAGCCAATAAATATTAGTCGGATTTATGTGAAACTCTATGACCCAATCATTTAGTTGCTCATGAGAAAATCGTGGTTTAATGTGATCAAAAATTCTGAAGATTCTGCTGTAAGATATGACTATACGGAAAGTCAATAATAGTTCCTATAACTGAAAAATTTTTAATTCCACAATATAAATAACCCTATCACTACAATTAATTTGTTTTCTATTAACTAGATCGATATTTTGGATACAATAACTACCCTTTCCTGAAATTATAGTATATATTACTTTAAAGGCATGTGTTAGAGAGGTGTCTGTGCCAGGATTAGGGCGGCTGGAGATAATTTACTCAAGTAACTTAGACACATTATTAATAAGGTCGGCAACATAAGGTACACAAACAATTTCAGAATGAAACGTATCACCATTTTTAAGGTGGCAAGTAATTTGCTTTCCATCAAATTGGACATTATCGACTTCATCCCTCTGCCACGGTCGGTCAGGTTCCGAGACAATTAAATAATAACGGTCTTGTTCTTCAAATAAATCAATAGCAAAAATGAATCATTATCTCTTGTTCGGTACAACTCAAAACTTCCTAATTTGTCTCCATTGGTTACTATTTTTAGTTTGTCATCGCCCCAATTACGTGCATTAAACTCTTTAAAAATCTCCATTATCTTTTTAAACAGGTAGTTACCTGTTTTAAAGTGACTTATCACATTAACAACATCACCTGAACTCAGTGAAACTTTCAAAAATTTTTCCGCTAATAACTCAATACTAGATACCAAAAATCTTCCGCTTCAGGATCCATGTTTTCAACATACAATAGTCCTTCCTCAGTTAAAAAAAGGTAATTCACATATAATATGCATATAGCCCATTCGTGGCACATACTGATTGCAACGCCATCTAATAACATTATTTCTTCCCGTCTAACACTTGCCATATTTAATAACAATATTGGTTTTTCCGTACTTTGCCCTCTATAAATTCTCGATAAAATTTATCTGATCAATAATATTGTTCTTCGTGAAAATAAGCTGATTATTATTCTTGTCTGTAACATGTATAATATCTTTGATTTTTGTGCTAGGCTGACCTAAATCTCCAATAATAAAAATGTTAAAATATTAGTTGTGTAAAGATCTTCATTCGTTAACTCCCACACCATCTCAGACCCCGAGACATGGAATATGTCCGATCCGGCGGTATTTCGGATTCTCCACCGTGCTCCAAGAGAAAATCCATGAATCTGTTCATCTCTTCATCATTCATAGTTAGTAACCTTTATTTCGTGGCAACCGGAGGGAAACAAGGGCTAATGCTTATTCCTTATCATCCACAGCGAATGCTTGATAAAAATACCGGAGAAAAACAAGTTCAGCAATGGGTACAGCGAATGACAAGCACAAGAATGAGTACTTCACCGGCGGCACCCGTCAGGGAGAGTTGAGTTAATGTTATCCAGAGTCGGCAGTATATAAAAATAACCCCTAGAAGAGAAAATAAAACCCAAATATATTAATAATACAAACCCACACGGGGCGCAGATTATTTTTTACAGATTTCCACCCAAAAATATGACAGAAAGGATACAACAGATATATAAATAGTATTGCGGCGGTCGCAAATACCATAAGGTACTCTAGCGAATAGAATAAATCATCGGAGTACTTACTGTCGCTATAGGATTGCACATCGTTCATGAACGCCAGCAGCAGTATAATAGCGCCCACTATGTGCAATACAATAAGAGGCCCCACGGTGCACAGTCGCACGAGATAAAGGCGGGAGTATTTTTGAACTATCGCAGCATACGTTGACGGCTGTGCCTCAAGTGCAGCCGACGCTAAAGGCTGCGAAAAATTTGGTGACGGGGCCATATGCTGCGGCGGGTCTGTGTTCATTCTGCGTGCGCTCTTTCATCCAGGTTCTCCCGCTACTAGTGTATACAAAAAGGTGAAACCAAACTATAGATTTGATTCCCGCCGAATAGCCTCTTGACCTGCTTATACACCGCCTGTACAGTCTTGAAGGTTCACATGTGAGCGATGCCGACTACGCGCAGGTGAGTGCACAGTTTGACGAGAAGGAACTGGCGGAGCTGACCTTTGTTATTACCGTTATTAATGCGTGGAACCGTCTCAGGGTAGCCTATGCGACCGACCCCGGAAGCATGGATAA
>BNJU01004770.1_pt1 | contig 15939 bp, 21 predicted proteins | sample 8539281 | NCBI WGS metagenome assembly BNJU01 (sample SAMD00202456, study PRJDB9452) | human saliva metagenome | isolation source: human saliva | place: Japan
GAGCAGCAACACGATATGTGCGAAGTAATATAGAATCCTTAAAGGGCATTAGTTAGATGCCAAGTAATCCCCCTCTTATATGCTACTTTATAACTAACTATTGGTGTCCGATAAAACTTTTGGGAGTTATCTGTGTTAGATAAAATAGGCTTAAACTTATGATTTCATTAATTTATTTGGCTATTATAGGGCTTTCCTTGTCAAAATAAGCGCATTTTATAATGCTTACAGTTTAAAACTGAAACCAAGCCCATGGATAAGTAAAACGGCTGCAACACCGATAGATAAAGAGATACAGAGCTTTCAGTTTATTTTTACCGGACAGCAATAATAACTAACTTTTTTTCTGAAGAAACTTAATGTTCTGTTTAAGTAGCTTGTTGTAAACTTAAAGTATCTTCTATTATTTGAGGTGATGTTTGGGGTTTGAAAAATCATTAATACCAAAGTTTTTTTCTTTAATAATATTGTCTAATAAGAATATATTGTCATTTATTAAGCAAGATAAACCTGTAAAGAAATCACATATCTTATTGTGAATATCCAGACTATCTACAAATCTTGCATCAATATCCATTTCTAACTGTTCTGTACTATTTAAGTACCACCTAATAATAGGTCGTTTATCTAAGAAAAGGGTTATTATCTCATTACAGATATTGTCCTCTATACTCTCTGCTAAAACCCTTAAATCTATCTTCTATTGAAAATAAAGATGTTTTACAGATATATTTATAAATATCTGTCAATGTCCCTTTTTAAGATGTAGAGCAATTATATCTCTGATATAATCATCATGAGTATAATATAAATGCTTCTTTATTTGATACCAGTCCATAACTCTCTCTTCTTCAAAGTCTATTAAACGTTTTTTTCTAACTTATTCTAAAAATTATATCCAGTAACTTCATTATAAGCCATCGCTCTTTAATTTGTATATTTTTGTTTTTTTAGATTCATTATATAGCATGGAATTTTCCCCAAATCGTTAAATCACTATATTAAGTATCTTAATGCGTACAAAGATAAATAAATATCGATAAATAGAAGTAATTGTCAACAAGAAATTACACGATTAATGAGACTCTTGTCTATGATTAAAATATAATTTATAACACTATATCACATTGATAATCAAAAGAAAAAGAGGAATATCCTTGCGAATATTCCTCTTATAACACTCAGTGATTCCGTTGGGGTCTGTGCTATTTCTTGTATATTGCTGCAAATAGGATTTTACAAAAGTCCTTTGTTCGTGCGGTATCACAATGGGTACACATTTTTTTAAAAACATCAAACAAATATCAACTTTCCTATTAAAGACGATAGGGTTCAGTCCCCATTGTTAAAATATAAGTACTCATACAATGTGTAATATTAAGTTCTTACACCCATACAGCGCTGGAGTATTTCTCGTCAACCATTGGGTCTTGGCTGATGTAATTGCCAATCCTCGAATCATAATACCTGGACCTATTGTAATACAGCCCAGTCTCCTCGTGCTCATACTGTCCTAACTGGCGGAAAGGAATGAACTGCCTGCTGCCGTGAAGGTTGCGGAGATTACCATAGATGTCATAGTCTGCCTGCCAGACAACATTACCTTTATCATCGCATGCCTGGACAGGACGACCGATGTGGTCGCTGATGATGCTGTAATGCCTGTCACCAACTATCTTGGCTGTAGGGACATAGCTGTCACTGTCGTAAACCCACGTGATGAGATTCTCAACTGGTTCTGGCCTGTCAAGTGTGACCTCACCAGTCTCGGTAACAATCGTGTTCGGACGGTCAGCTTCGGCATAGTCCCACTCGTGCAGGATGACATCACCATCCCAAAGGTAACGATACACACGTCCGTCAAAGACTTTCTGAAACGCCTATCAGAATGTATCATCTCTAAAAGATGACAGTTCAAGAATAATGCAAGACTACTTCTCTAACATTAATAGCAATTCCTCTTTCGAGCTATTATAAGGCGGTTTCCATGTCTTTACTTCTTGCTCTATGATTTCATCATATTCCTCATTCGAAAATTGCTTTTTCCATTGCAATCTGAAGAATGTGTCTTATATGAGCTAATTGGTCCAGAGTCTTATTCTCTCTAAAACCCAATAACAGAGCTAAAGCCGTCTCTTCTATCCCATAGAAGCCTGACGCAATCCTATCTATATAACCTATTGTGATATTAAGAGTGGACAAAATCTCTTTACATTCTTGTTGATTTAATACTAAGTTACTCATCATTTATAACGTTTTACAAACTTCGTTGTTTTAGGATCTAATTCAACGTCTCCTTTAATTTTATATTCTTCTACACCTAAATTGTTCTTTCTAAATTCAACACGACTATCATCTATATCGAAATCTATATAATTTCTCGTGTGATTAGGGGATGATATTTTAAATTTTTCTGCTGCATCTGCCATACTTAAAGGTTTTCCTTTAGCTTTTACAGCAAAAACAGCATTTTGGTCACTTGCTATTATTTTCAAAGTCTCTTTGATACCTTTAAATCCTTTGTTACTTGTGTAATGCCGTAAACGAATAATAGCCCATCCAAATATATCAAACCGAGTATTACAATCCGCCACATACCCATACAGCGTAGGATTTCCACCTGCCAACCTTATCGGGTCTTGGCTGATGTAATTACCAATCCTCGGGTCATAATACCTGAACCTGTTGTAATAGAGGCGCGTTTCATCGTCCTCATACTGTCCCAACTGGCGGAAAGGAATGAACCGCCTGCTGCCATGGAGGTTACGGACGTTACCGTAGATGTCATAGTCTGCCTGCCATACAATATTACCATTATCATCGTATGCCTGGACGGGACGACCGATGTAGTCGCTGATGATGCTGTAATGCCTGTCACCAACTATCTTGGCTGTAGGGACATATCTGTCACTGTCGTAAACCCACGTGATGAGATTCTCAACTGGTTCTGGTCTGTCAAGCGTAACCTCGCCAGTCTCGGTAACAACCGTGTTCGGACGGTCAGCCTCGGCATAGTCCCACTCGTGCAGGATGACATCACCATCCCAGAGGTAGCGATATACTCGTCCGTCAAAGACCTTCTCAATGCGTCTGCCTAAAGCATCATACCTGAACGTTACGGTTTTGCCGTCAGGGCGTGTTACACTCCTAAGCATACCATTGCCCTGCCACGTATAGGTATAGTCACCACTCTGCCAAGCAAGGAACTCATCCCGCATTCCAGCATCAAGGGATGGTCCCGACCTGCGCATGGTCTTCAGCACAAGGTTGCCATGGCTGTCATAATAATACCGCCACTTCCTGTCCTCACGCAGCTGTCCACCACGACCATAACTCCTGTCCGTACGGTCGGGACTATCATACACGTTACCCATTGCATCTGGGTTACGCCACTGACAACTACCGTCACCATAAACAGCCCCTGACAGAGAACCGAAAGTATCATAATCGTAACGGATACTTCTGCGGTTTATTGTGTCAAGCGTCTGCAGAAGACGAAGATTATCACCCCAAAGGTATGACTTATCAAGCAGTGTTTGCCCATTATTACGGACACGCTGATGCGCAGGACGACTACATTGTCATACTGCATAAGTGCGCTCCACGCAACTGACGATGGTACACGAAGTTTCAATTATGAATAGACATTATCACAACATAGATCCATCCTAATGCTGGTTTTTCCGTTAAATGCAAAGATTAGAAATAGTACAAAGGTTTATTTCCATCTTCTACACACAACTTATTCCCATACTGACTGCTATTTGTAAATTATTTTCATACAGCTCAAAACCAACACATGACCTTTTGGCTTTGAAAAGACACCCAATTGACTTGCAAAAGATGCCCTTTTGTGGTCTAACTAACGCCCTTTTGAAGTCCAACTAAGCATCTTTTCTTGCACGACTCCATAACCAATTGATTTACTGTCGGTTGCAGACTTGCTTTTTACACGTGCTTTTGCCTTTATCTGTAGATGTTTTATCCGAAATTATGTCATGATTTTTCAATATCTTATCTCCAAATTTTCGAAGCGTTAACATGAAAAGGTTTTCTGTGTCGGAGGATGAATAAAACAGACAGCCAAGACGGCCTTGGCTATCTATTTGTTTAGCGCATACCTTTGGTTCTTCCTTTAAAAGCTATACGACAAGTGTTCACGCATTTAATGGAAGTCCCCAAATGCTTAACCCTCCGTTCTAACTAAATCTTACTTAAACAGCAAAAGGTGGTTAGTTGGAGTCCAACAAAGCCTTATTTGGACTCCAACTAACCACCTTTACTTGCATAGCAAACAAAGTTCTCAGCCTTAAGGCTATATGCATGGCATGGCAAGCGTCTACGTTTTTAACATAAGGAGTTTAGATGTATAGTTAAATAGCACGAACTATTTAAGCGTCCAATTCTCCAGCGAAGAACAGAAATCTTCAAAACTAGGAGCTATTTCTATCAATCCTTCTTCAATTGAATACTCATGATAAAATACTTTAATTACTCCCGTTGATATTTCTATCCAAATATCATTGCCACATCCATCATCAGCAAATGGGATGTGGGTCTTGACTAAATAATCCATTTCAGAATCATTTTGTAATTGAGGCTTGCGATTCTTAATAATATCGTCAAATTTTAAGAAGAAACCTATTTCTATTTTATCCCAATCACCTTTTGCAACAGGGTAAAATGTATGTCTAAACATCATTGCTTGCATTGGGAAAAAGACACCATCGTAAGTTAGATATAATTGAATAAAACTATTTATCTTATCACAATTTGTCCCCAATAATCGTCTTATCTCCACTTCAGAAAGACGAGAATCTCTACCTTCATATAGTAACTTACTATCTGTAAATGAAATCATTGTTTTATCTTTTATTATTTATATCCATTTTTTTAATCTTCGTTTTGTTGCTTCATCTATTGCTTCTGGTGTATTGTACTTAAAGCCCATATCGTCTTTAAAGTCCTTTGCACCTCCTACATGCCCTATTCTATGAGGATCTTTCTTTACGATTTGCATTGTCATCTCATTTGTTTTGGGATCATAGGAAACATGGTGAACCCTATATTCATCAGACCATACATCTTTAATTTTAGTCTTTCATATACTGCAACTTTATCACCAGCATGGCTACCCGTTGCTTGTATCTTAATTGTTCCTCCAGGATTCCCAGGTGTAATAGTTGCAGGATGCAAGGCTTCTCTTATAAAAGAAAGATGACCCCTTAGTCCAAATCTATCTACCCATATATTAGTATCTATCACATACCCATACAGCGTTGGATTATTACCTATCAGTCTTATCGGGTCTTGGCTTATGTAATTACCAATCCTCGGGTCATAATAGCAGAAGCGGTTGTAATAGAGGCGCGTTTCATCGTCCTCATACTGTCCCAACTGGCGGAAAGGAATGAAGTCACGAATGCCTTTTATGTTTCGAAGGTCACCATAAATATCATAGTCAGCCTGCCAAACAACGTTACCATAACTGTTGTACGCTTCCACAGGGCGACCCATATAGTCGCTGATAATCGTGTAGCGTTCACCGTTCTGTATCTTTGCCACAGGAACGTACGAGCCTTCCTCATACACCCATGTGACAAGGTTCTATATTGTTTCATTCCTTTATCAACCGAACGGTTGATTTAAACTATGTCATTTTCTTATACTTATATGATACATCTAACAAGAAGTTAATCAAATCATTTTCAGGATAATCAAGTAAAAATCTTGGATATGAAGGTAGGTATTTAGACTTATTTAAAACTGCCAACATTTTTTCTAACTCTAACTTTATATTAAATAACATAGTCATGGGCAAACCTTCATCAGCACATTTGCTGATTCGAGAGTCCTCAATCTTCTTGTTTACTTTTTCTAAAGCCACCATAATTAGTTTATCAATATCCATAACTTAAGTATTAAGATAGTGAACCATATTTCCATGGTTCAAGTATAAAAATTTGATTTGCACCGCCTATGTATTGAGGTCCTTCGTTTAGCTGAGGAGCAACCTTACCTTTAATCATAGTTGTTTCTGGTTTTATTTTCCATTGTTTAATTCCTGTCATTGAGTTCCATTTTTGGGGTAAAGCAAGATTTGCTCTATTTGTCATCGGTCCAAATGTATCTGACAAAAACTGTCCCATAGGTTGTGCATTTCCTCCAAAGAATCTTATACCATACTCGTTGACACCTGCCTTCTGAACTTTTATTGTTCCAATCTCAAAAGACTCTAAGATTTCTTTACGCTTTGCTCTAGAAACTCCCATTTCTCTTAAGTATTGTGAAGCCAACTTGACACCCTTAAAACAATCATCGTAGGGATTGGGGACATCAAATGTTTTATGTGACAAAGAATGTTCAACACCTTTAACATTACACTCTGAAAGACCCCAAATGTCTATAAGCGTATTACAATCCCTTACATACCCATACAGCGTAGGATTATTTTCTGCTAATCTTATCGGGTCTTGGCTGATGTAATTACCAATTCTCGGGTCATAATAGCGGAAGCGGTTGTAGTAGAGGCGCGTTTCATCGTCCTCATACTGTCCCAACTGACGGAAAGGGATGAAGTCACGGATACCTTTTATGTTTCGAAGGTCACCATAGATGTCATAGTCTGCCTGCCAAACTACGTTGCCATAGCTGTTGTACGCTTCCACAGGGCGACCCATATAGTCGCTGATAATCGTGTAGCGTTCACCGTTTTGTATCTTTGCCACAGGAACGTGCGAGCCTTCCTCATAAACCCATGTGACAAGGTTATTTACCGGCTCTTCGCCCTGCATACGAATACGGCCGAACTCATCAATGCTATGCTGCGGACGGTCCTTTTCCTCATACTGCCACTCCTGCACCATCACGTTGCCGTCCCAGAGGTAACGGAAGACGTGATCATTGAAAAGCTTTGCCGTGCGACGCCCAAGGGCATCATACTCGAAGCGAACAGTCTTGCCGTAAGGAAGCCGCACCTCTTTGAGCATTCCGTTGCCATACCATTCATAGGCATAGTCACCTGTCTGCCATGCAATATGCGTGCCACTTTCCTCCGACACCTCGCGGTTCGGATGCTGTGTCAGTCCACGACGTGGAGTCTTCAATATGAGGTTGCCTTCTACGTCATAGAGATAGTTATAATGGCGGTCACGGAGAATCCTGCCACCCTTGCCGTGTACGCTTGAACGCTGTAGGATGCAAGAACTATATTTAGTAATATTTTTAACACTTTGCGGTATCTATGCGTTGCATTTTTTTCCACTTTTTATATTTAATATTAATTATAAACCCACTATCATATGCTTCTATTAAAATCTCAGAGAACTCTGTTGCAATTTTTTTATCTTGATTATCTTATTATCAAAAATATTCCCAGCTATAATTTTTGAAGAAAACCTATTTCCTCTGCATTCAAGATAATTACAGAACAATCATCAGAACCAGATGCGTTTTTTTCTGTTGTTCTTTTATAACAGGAGTTTCTAAAAATATCTATATTTTTTTGTCGTTGTTGTATAATCTGATGAACTCACCATCTTTATCTTTGAGATATAGCAAATTAGGATTCACAGAAATAACATTATCCATATTTAAATGACATATCTGTATAATCTCAGAATTAAGATCTTCTTTTCGTTGGGAATTCTTCCCGATGTCTTTCTGAAATACTTTGTTAAATAGTTTCATCTGGGATGAATCGTTCTCCGCACTCATTTCTGAAAAAATAAAACGAGAACTAGATATTCCCAAGTGATACAACTCATTCGCCAAATGATTTAATTTATCTATATCATTATCAAACCATTTATACTCACCTTCCGAAATAGAATAATACCTTTCATACCAAACAATCCAAGTAATTGTTATTGCTAAAACATACTGCTTGAGGTACGGGCTATAGCCAACTTTGTAGTACTTATTCTTATTTACTTTAATTTCTTCTAACATATGAAATTACTTTATAATTCTTGTTATAGTTACATTTCCCTTTGGTACCTAGTCTATTATACCTTCTGATATACCACCAGAGGTCTTCCCTCCAGCTATAAACAAATCATTAGCACCAGAAATTCCCGAGCTTGCTGATCTTAAGTTATAATTTTGAGGATTTGAAATATCTATTCTGTACATGCCTCCTTTTCCTTGCCAACCACCCTTAGGAATACCTAAAGCTTCTTCTATTATAGAAACATCTCCATTGGCTTTCTTTAATAAATCATCTATCTGATTGCTTGGAGAAACAAACTGTCCGTCAGGTCTTCCAACCATAGATGAGTTTTTAACAAATTGTTCATAACTATCACCAGGAATGAGAAATGAAGCTCCATTCTTAAAATCAGAACTCAGCTTGCAATCTGATAATCCCCAAACATCTACATACTTATTCAAATCTCCCACATACCCATACAACGTAGGATTATTTCCCATCAACCTTATCGGGTCTTGACTTATGTAGTTACCAATCCTCGGGTCATAATATCTGAACCTGTTGTAGTAGAGGCGAGTCTCATCGTCCTCATACTGTCCCAACTGGCGGAAAGGGATGAAGTTACGAATGCCTTTATGTTTCGAAGGTCACCATAAACATCATAGTCAGCCTGCCAAACTACGTTACCATAGCTGTTGTACGCTTCCACTGGGCGACCCATATAGTCGCTGATAATCGTGTAGCGTTCACCGTTTTGTATCTTTGCCACAGGAACGTACGAGCCTTCCTCATAAACCCATGTGACAAGGTTATATACCGGCTCTTCACTCTGCATACGGATACGGCCAAACTCGTCAATGCTATGCTGTGGACGGTCCTTCTCCTCATACTGCCACTCCTGCACCATCACGTTGCCGTCCCAGAGGTAACGGAAGACGTGACCATTGAAAAGCTTTGCCGTGCGATGCCCAAGGGCATCATATTCGAAGCGAACAGTCTTGCCGTAAGGAAGCCGCACCTCTTTAAGCATGCCGTTGCCATACCATTCATAGGCATAGTCACCTGCCTGCCAAGCAATATGCGTGCCACTTTCCTCCGATACTTCGTGGTTCGGATGCTGTGTTAGTCTACGACGTGGAGTCTTCAGGATAAGGTTACCCTCAACGTCATAGAGATAGTCATAATGGCGATCACGAAGAATCCTGCCGCCCTTGCCGTATTCCCTGTCCCTACGGTCACGACTGCGGAAGATGTTGCCTGCGGCATCAGGCATACGATAGTTGTCCGTACCGTCCTCATAACGGGCACTCATCAGACTTCCAACCGCATCATAGGCGTAGGTTGTCCTACCTCCCGTGATTCCGTCAATCACACTCTGCAGACGTCCTGACGCATTCCACGCATAGCGGCGGTCGTAGCCGTCCTGACGAAACGAACGGCTCTTCTGCGAAATGACATTGCCATAGGCATCGTAGGTACGTGTCATACGGATGCCACCAGAGAAGTTCTTCTCTATCTTCAGCCCCTCGCTATCACGTACAATCTTCTCTTCCCAGTTCTCACCACCACCACCAGATGCCGTCACACGGGCTGAGCAATCCGTCCTCATCAAAGCTATTCTGTACGACCGAACCAAGCGAAGTCCTTGTCTCTATACGGTTTCCAAGGTCATCATAGATATTCTCTACTGTAGTACCCTTGTCACCGGGCAGACCACCGCTGAAACGCTCCTTGACAACATGGCCGCCCTCGTCATACTCCATAGAAACGCTGCCCGTAGCATTGCGTGCCTCAGTAAGTCTACCGAGCGCATCATAGCTGAAAGCTTCTATCGTGCCATCACTGAAGCTGCTGCGTGTCAGCCGTCCCCGCTGGTCATACTCGTATTCCGTCCATCTGCCACCATCCCTTTCCTCACGGATGACGCGTCCAGAGCGGTCACGCATATACCTACGGTGCATGCGGTCAAAGCCCATCTCACCGATAATCTCTCCACGGAGGTTGCGGTCAAAGGTATATTCCTCACCATGCTCGTTGGTAAGCATACGGAGACGGTCCATACGGTCATAGGCAAATCACAGCACGCTGCCGTCCTCACCCTCACGCTGGAGGATGTCGCCCATTGGCGAATACTTGTACTTCACACGGTGAAAACCCTCACTCGCCTCTACCACATCCTCATAGGAGTTATAGCGGAGGTTCGTCGTGCGTTTGCCAGTAGTGATAGAAGTAACTCGGTTCAAGCGGTCATAGCGGAATGTCTGTCTTGCACCTGCAGAGGTAAGTACAGAGAGGACATTACCCTTATGATCATAGTTCCACCGTGTTCCCACTCCCTTCTCATTCTTTACAGAGACAAGGTTGTTCTGCTCGTTGTATTCCAGTTGTACTGTCCTGTCATCAAGACTTACAGAAGACAGCAGTCCACGCGTGTCATACTCAAAGAAGGTAGCTCGATCGTCGGCTTCTATGACGGCAGAGAGCTGTCCCTCTCCGTTGACAGGCGTACCGTCTTGGGAAGGTTCATGATAAACAAGGACACGACGGTTGCCTAAGGCATCAGTTTCAGTTATCAGTCTGTCTTCCTTCATCATAGGCACGTGTTTCCTCCGTTCCATCAGGATGAATAACACCTGTAAGATTACCACGTTCATCATAGCAGTAGCCAGTCATACGTCCTTCACCATCCCACTCACGGTAGACCTCATTATATTCTGTATATTCGTAGCGTTCACGTACGCCCAGCTCATCTTCCACAGAAGTAACAAGCTGTTCAGGGGTGTAACGATAAATCGTTTTCTCGTTCTCACCATTGACAACTACGTTATAGCCTTCTTCTGGGTGATATATTCTCAGCAGAGAATATCATAGCGATGGTCATAGGAGCCTCGTTGTTAACGTCGAGTGTTTCCTTGTAGTGAACGATGTAAGCATTCTTGAAAGAAATCTCTCCTAAAGTCATAAGCTATCTCATTTAAAACGATTTTAATACCCTTTTATATAGGTTACTCCTTTGTAGTTGTTCCATTGTTTTCCCAATGCACCATATCATAAGGGTAATACGGATTATCCTTAAGGTCGGAGTCGTCGATGTTCATTATCTTTGCAATAGCTGCAACCTCCCACGCCCAATAGCCTCGGTAACAGTTCTTCTTCAAATGACTATTATACCAAGGTGCATTTTTGTTTAGGTTATACCATTTCCCTATATAGTCTTCAAGCGCTTTCTTTGCTTCTTGAGCATCTGATATCTGTGTTAACTTGAAAAGTCCTTTGTACAACTTTGGGAAAGCAAGCTTATCTGCATACGCTTGCTCCTCATCTTCTTTCAATCGAGAGTTCAGCAGAAACCAAAGTAACAGGTCAGGTGTCCAGACCGGTGATTTTGCTTGCTTATCCATTTGTTTTACATAATCAATCAATTGTTTGAAGTTTTCATCGGGAATATTTAATAGTAGCCCCAATGACACATAATTCAGTATGTCTGCATAAATCGGATTTCTTTTATTAAATGCTTGTAAGAAATAACCCATAGATTTCATATAAATATGCCGCAGTTCACCAATTTTGGCATCCATAGAATACTTAGATTGAAAAATTAAGATATAACTATAGCTAATGGAACGGTACATATACAAATTTATATCTTGTGTTGTATCAATTTTAACTATAGTTTTTTTCATTATATCCAAATCTTCTTCTAAAACTTTTTTTCAAAAATCCTTTTCTAGTCTTTAATTTGTCTCTGATAGGTTTATCTTGTTCCTGCTTAGAACGGTTAAAGAAGAAATCAAATAATCCCATAATTTCTTATTCTTTCAAATGATTAAAAAATACTATCAACTAATGCTGACCCTCCCATACTACCTAAGATTCCACCAGCTATTCCACCAACAACTCCTCCAATCAGTGTTCCAACACCGGGACATATTGCTGTACCAATAATTGCTCCTAACTCTGCACCAGCCCAGCCACCCGCTGCTCCACCAATGGCAGAGCCTGTTGCTTGTTGAGTCTTATCTCCAAACTCCCCCTCTTCATTATAGGCAGAATAAATGCTATAGGCATCTATAGCAATTCCTACAACAATAGCACCTTTACCCACAACCTTACCAGTAGTCTTAAGAACCGGCATATCATCTATGGTTTGTGATGTTTTCCATAAGAAGTCGTTAGCTTTGGTAGCAGCCTTGCTGTTCGGAATTGCCAACGGTGATATTCTCAGCTGAGAAAGTCATTGCGATGGTCATAGGAGCCTCATTGTTTACGTCGAGTGTCTCCTTGTAGTGAACGATGTAAGCATTCTTGAAAGAAATTTCTCCTAAAGACATAAGCTATTTCATTTAAAACGATTTCAATACCCTTTTATATAAGCGACTCTTCTGTGGTCGTTTCTGTATCCTCCCAATGCACCATATCATAAGGATAATACGGATTATCCTTTAGGTCGGAATCGTCGATGTTCATTATCTTCGCAATAGCTGCAACCTCCCATGCCCAATAGCCTCGGTAACAGTTCTTTTTCAAATGACTATTATACCAAGGTGCATCTTTGTTCAGGTTATACCATTTCCCTATATAGTCTTCAAGCGCTTTCTTTGCTTCTTGCGCATCTGATATCTGTGTTAACTTGAAAAGTCCTTTGTACAACTTAGGGAAAGCAAGTTTTTCTGCATACGTTTGTTTCTCATCCTCTTTCAATCGAGAGTTCAGCAGAAACCAAAGTAATAGGTCAGGAGTCCAGCCTGCTGGTTTTGCCTGTTCGTCCATCTCCAACACATAGTCAGCCAAACGATTAAAATCGGTATTATCTATGTCTAATAATATTCCTAATGATATTCTATCTAAATCATCTGCGTATGTTGGATTCCTAAAATTAGCTCCAAGTATATAATTATTCAAAGAACTTATATATAACTTTCTTAATTTGCCAATATCTCCACCCATAGAGTAATTTATTTCTATTGCCCGTATATGATCTACAGCAGAACACCAATATAAAAAAATGGACGTACGATTCCACCATTTTTATTTCTTTCTTCCAGTATGTACTTTTTCATCTTCATCTATTTCTCCTAACTTAATATTCAGAATCTTTTTCAAAGTACTTCTTGTCCTTTAATTTATCTCTGACAGGTTTATCTTGTTCCTGCTTAGAACGGTTAAAGAAGAAATCAAATAATCCCATAATTTATTATTCTTTCAAATGATTAAAAAAATACTATCAACCAATGCAGACCCTCCCATACTGCCTAAAATTCCACCAGCTATTCCACCAACAACTCCTCCAATCAGTGTTCCAACACCGGGACAGATTGCAGTACCAATAATTGCTCCTAACTCTGCACCAGCCCAACCACCAGCTGCTCCACCTATAGCAGAACCTGTTGCTTGTTGGGTCTTATCTCCAAACTCCCCCTCTTCATTATAGGCAGAATAAATGCTATAGGCATCTATAGCAATCCCTACAACAATAGCACCTTTACCTACAACCTTACCAGTAGTCTTAAGAACTGGCATATCATCTATGGATTGTGATGCTTTCCATAAGAAGTCGTTAGCTTTGGTAGCAGCCTTGCTGTTCGGGATACCAGCTTTTGAGCTTAGATTCTCGATTCCTTTTACAAGCTTACTGTTTGCTGTATTCGAACGAACAGAATTTATGAAGCCACCAGCTTTGCTGGGAGGATTCTCAATGGTTTCTGAAAGAATCTTCCTTCCACGCTTATAGACATATCCATCATCATCTACAGGAATGGAACGCATGTCACTATTCGTATGATTTACTTGAGTAACAGAACGTTGTAAAGTTCCTTTTTTATTTGCCGTTTGTACTGCCAATTTATGATGTTCTACTACAGCACCATCCTCTATATGATGGTTTACCCAAGTATCACTTAGCTCTCTTCCATATCTTGATCCCGTATCCAAACTAGGGCTACGCATCGTATTGTAGGCTTTCGCATCTGTGACAAGATATTCTCCATTCTTTGTATATACTCCGTCTATGCCGCTTTTGAGAGAATTCGTTGACTGGATGTCTATAATAGGATGACTCTTACGAATATTACTCCAACCTTGTGAAGAATATAGTCTATTATCGAGTATTTCACCATAATTAGCTTTCATCGCATCATCAACCAATTTTATCTTCTTATGGGCAACATCATACAATATCCTATTCTGTACAAAGCCAATACTCTTGTTATAGTCAAGCCATGGCAGAGGTGCAGCCAGACCTAAACCGCTTAGCATCCCAGTGGATGGGACAGTAAAGTCTGCTGTTATCTTCCCTCCTTCCTTACATATAAGAGAGGCATCCTCAAAGACCAGTTTGTAGCCATTCACCTTGATTCCCTGTGCACATTTATCCCAGTACAACGGATTAAACCTGCAAGGTTTGTGAGTCAAGGAACAGATACCAAAGGGGAAGATGTTTCATTCGGAACCATGTCGGCTTCCGATACAAAATACTCTCCATAGAGACTAGAATTATTGCTGTGAGTGACCTTTATCTGTGTTGGAATTTCTCCCTTGTCACAGAAAAGTGTACAATTGTCGGGAATATACTTCTTTGTCATAGCTTTTCCTTTATGCGTTCTCCAATGTCTCAGCCATATCTTCAGCTTCCTTCAACTTTTCCAGACCAGTCTTGCTAACCTGAATGAGCTTATGCCCAGTCAGGACAATATACCAATTTGAAACGGAAGTATTCAGAAACAATTCTGCTTCTGAAAGAGTACCATTTTTAATAAAGGTATAGTTTTCTTCAAAATCTACCGCAAGAGAAGCGTCTATATTGTAAACTTTTGTCAGGTTCTTCAACATTCTTGCAAATCCCTTCCTGTCAAATTCTTTAGAATTAAGAGACGCTGTGTTTTGTATCTTCCAGACAATACTATTATCGTCCTGTCGGGAAAGAATAGAACTTTTCACATCCAAAGGAAGTGAAATATCCCCAAAATAGTTCTTAAGTAATATCTTGTCATTCTCTGTTTCCTTATGTTCCCTACGATACCATGGCTGAAAGAAAAAACGCCAAACGCCATAGCCTCCAAAGAGTGAGTTGATAAACTTCTCCTTGTCCTTCAATAAAAGGGATGTGCCGTCAACCAGCGGCTTAATATCCTGTGGATAGTTCTTTAAAACATCTGCTCGTTTAATTTCCCACTTATCTTTAATAAAGTCATAATTGGATATGTCCTTTACATTCCCGTCATAACCCACGACTATGTTTATATCAGAATAGATGTCACATAACTCATTATTGAAGTAATGCACAAGACTGGTACCCTTTACATCGTGTCGATGCGAGCAGAACCTGACAAAAAGTGCATCTTCCCTGACCTCCTTCAGTTCAACTTCAACAAGACGGTCCAGAACATATTCTGTAATATTATTCCCCATTATGATTCTATTGGCTGTAGTGATGAAAAAAAACGCACTCTGACCAATTTCCAGCAAAGGTAATACTTTCATAATATGATGCCTATGATTGATTAATCTCTACATCGGTTGCTGTAACGTAGGTACAATCCCCACCACCAATATTAGTATTGGTAGAACCCTTGAAAGAAGCTTCTGAAGATGTACTTTCAATTGTTACAAAACCTGTTGTTGCCGTTGTTTTTACATCACCACTTCCTGCATTTGTAACAATTCCGTCCGCAGAGATAGTAATCGTATTTTCTCCAACTTTGATTGTAATTTTATTCTTACCTTCAAGCACAATATCTCCATTGGCATCCATATTTAAACAACTGGCTCCCTTTCCAACATTAGCTGAATAATTTGCGCCAGCATTAACTGAGGAATTAGAACCTGCGTTTATCGTATGGTTTTGACCAGTATTCAAAGTGCTGTTCTTTTTCGAATCAAAAGAAGAACAGCCTGCACCATCAAAGTTCATGCTTACACCGCCTTTATCGTGTAGTGTTACGCTACCTGCAGAGTCATCAAGTTTCAAGGAGCTGCCGCTTCGTGTGGTGAGACTCTTGCAGTTGTTGCCT
>BNJU01002885.1_pt1 | contig 15926 bp, 25 predicted proteins | sample 8539281 | NCBI WGS metagenome assembly BNJU01 (sample SAMD00202456, study PRJDB9452) | human saliva metagenome | isolation source: human saliva | place: Japan
GGCTTTTTTTGTTTTGCTGTTTGACCCACATTTGACCCACACATTAGAAATTTACGTATTTTTATGAACTTCTTTCCTACTTCTTCTTTTTGCTTTTTCTGTTACGTGGGCATAAATACTCATTGTTGTTTTTTTAAGTCAGAATGACCTAATCTTTCTTGTACTTCTTGAATAGTAATACCACTTTCAAAAAGTAAGCTGCAATGTGTATGCCTGAAACCATGTACTTTAATTTCTTTAAAGTTATTCTTTTTTTACAAATACGTTTTTAGATTAGCATTCATAAAATTAAGATATAAATAAGAATTAGTTACTTCTTCAGTGAAACAAGGTTGATTATACCTTGTGCCTACCATCAAGAATTTTTCTTTTTGTTTGAATTTCCAACGTTTCAGAATACTTGCAGTTTGTTCATCTATACTAATAATTCTTATACTACTCTTGCTTTTTGGAGTTTGCACTACTACCTTTTTTTATCAGTATTTAGTGCCAATGTCTTATTAATTGTGATTGTATTGTTTGTAAGATCAATATCAGACCATTCAAGAGCCTGTAATTCACCCTTACGAATACCAGTAAAAGCTAACACCCTAAACATTGCAGTAAGCTTTATATCCTGTTCATTTTCAACTAACGTAAGAAATTGTCTTAACTCCTCTTTTGAATAGTATTTATCCTTATCGTCTGAAGTTATATCATCATTTTTTTCTTAGGTAATAAGACATCTTTCATAGGGTTAGTATGTATAATCTTCATTTTAACAGCATAGTCTAAAATCATGCTGCCATAGATCTTTATTTTTTTGAGAACAGCAAGAGAAAAAGTTTTTACTATATACGTTTATCACTTTTTTTGACAATAAGGTAGAGTTATCTTTTTCAATTGCATATTTCCCATTTTATCAAGTAATAAATTAAATATATGTTGATTAACAAGTAATGTACTTTCTTTTTATAGTATGTTGATATCCTTCATACCATAACTCATATATCTCTTTAAATGTTGTAACATCTGTATTCAGTAAGCCATTATTAGCTATTTCAGTTTTAATTTTTGCCTCACATAATAAAAGCTTCTTTTCTAGTAGCGAAACCACGTCTTGTAGTCTCCCTTCTTCTTCCATTTTCATCTTTACCTAAATATACTTTTTACCTTGTAATATTTTTTTCCATCAGTTTTTTTAGTGTATTGTATTATCATATTTCATCAATTCCTTTCCTTCTAGCACATATCAAAGAAATTAATAAATTTTTTTATAAATAATACCTTGTATTTCAAACGTGAAGACGTCTAAAAATAATTTTTAATATAATTACACCCCAAGATAAACAGCGCGCTTATACACCGTTTAAAATGGTTTTAAATTTTTAAGTAAGCTTATAAACCTTGTTATTACAACATTTATATGATATAATATAGTTACTATAATATCAAACTTGTTTATCATTTTTTTCAGCACTAGTATTTTTTTACTGGTGCTTTTTTTATTTTCTAGTTTACTTATTTAAGTTTATGTTTCTATATTTTCTGCCATTTCTGATATTTCAATCACTTTGTATTCCTTGTCTTTCTCGCACTACTTTTTAATGATCACTTATTTGAGTTTTTTTCTTAGATTCTATTTCTTCTTCAACTATCTCTAATAAAAATCTTTTTACATCGTTCTTGTCAGTCACTATTTCCCTTGTTATTAGAAGGAAAAAGACCACTAATTATTAACAAAGCTATCACTATGATACAAAATGGCTGATCTTTTTACTATCAAACCTGTAACAAAAAGACGCAAACACCGCTATGTATTGAAATATAATACTATAAGCATACTTTTCCATTATCTAAAGCATTTTTTAAATTAGCTTTTAATGGATATAACTCAGGTAATTTATAATTCGATATATCATTTTTTTATTGTATCATATTCCATTTTATCATCTAATCCTTTTAGTAAAAACATTTGTGCTTTTTAGCATCCAAAAGATCAGTAGTTAAATCTTTTAATGTCTCATTCTCTGCTTTTTTCTTCTACTTCTGCAGTTGTTTTATTTTTTTATTTTTCCATCATTTCCTCCTCCTTTCTAAATTCAATAGCATAATTAACTAAATCCAATAAGAGGTTATTTTTTTATTATAATGTTTGCCTTTAAAAAAATTTAGAAATTCTAAATAACATAACAAGAAAGAAAAAAATATTATTACAGAGGTGATTATAGGGAGAAGCACACTATCTAAAAGTAACTATATTTTTTTACTTTTTTTAAAAACATCATAATATATGTCACCAATTTTAGCATCTAAATCACTTTTAAAAATCAAGAGGATTATTATTCTTTATTATTTCTGAAACCAAACTAGATACTATTCCTGAGTAAATTCCTGCAAATACGCTTGAAAGTATACCTGCTATATAAACAATTACAAATCCCATATATTTAAGTGTATCAGTATCTAAATCTTTCTGCGATTTTAAAAATATATTTCTATATTAGCTTTGATAGAAAAATAGATCTATTAGTTCTCTCTTCTTTAATTTATTTAAAATACTACTATTATCTTTTTCCAATAGTTCGTTAACATATTTTCTATTATCACTTTTTCTTATTATTATCCTTTGATAAACCATCTAATATAACCGTTAAATCTATTGATTTACTAGATGGATTCTTTATTTTATATCTATTATAAATTACGAATAACAGGCATATAACTAATATAAAGATTATTAAATACACCCTTCTTTAATAAAGAATAGACTTATTTTTTTCAATCATTTCAATTTTTCCTTTTCATTCTAAATTTCTAATATTTTATAAATAATATTTATTCCAACTTACCTATAATTGGTGATATATCCTTGCAGTCAAGTAGTTTAAATATACCTATTAAAAATCTATTTCTAAACAAGAGACGAAATCACCGTCAACTTTCTCATTTATATTATTAGAAAGATAATACATTATATCCTCAATTATTTTTTTGTTTGCCATTGGACCTCAAGTTGTTTTAAAAATGCTATAAATTCGTTTTTCCACATTTTCAAATTGTTCTTGATCTAATAAAACATTTGAAGAATTACCTTTTACTTCCTCAAAAACTCCCCCACTTCATTTACATCAACAGTTGTATTAAATGTTGTTAGAACATAGTATAGTATCTCAAAGGTGTTTTTTTACTCCTTTATTATCAAATACATTAATAAATAGTATTGCTCGCTTTTTTTCAGTATATTCTATCTTATCAACTTGGTTTATAACTTCTCCTTTTTCATCCATTACTTCAAAGTTAAAACTAATATCATAAGGTATGTAACTGAAAAAAATTCAGAAGGAGTTACATTAAAATAGTTACATAATTTATTTAAAGTATCATATTGAATTCCTTTCCCATCATCTCTTGTTAATGAATTTAATGTAGGTCTACTTATGCCAGTATCATTAGAAATTCTAGTTATTTTTTTAATTTTCTCTGAGCTACTAACTCATTAAAATTATTTTTATCATTATTATTCATTTCCTTTCGAAAAATATTATAACCCTAATTATAAACTACTCTTTACAAAAATAAAGACTTTTTTTATAAAAATATACTTGACTTTCATAAAAATAAGTTTATAATGAATTTGTATTTATATAAATGTAAATACTATTTTACAATTAAATAAAAGGAGGTATTTAAATGGAAACAAATTTAAAAGTTTTTGGTAGTTAAGAAAAATATTACTATTGAAGAGTTGTCGAAAGAGATTAACATTTCAAAAAGTAACTTTATATAAACTAGCAAATGGTAAACTTTTAAATCAAAATATGAGACATTAAAAAGTATCAGATTTCTTTAATGTCTCAGTAGATGATTTCTTAAAAAGGAAACTATTTAAAAAAACCTTTCAAGTATCAGACGACCAAATCATGCTACTTAAAAGGTTTGAGAGAAGTACTTAGGAAAAAGTACTTGCTTTCATTATACCACAAGAAAGGAAATTTCTAAAATGGATAATAAAGAATTATACATAAACAGCTTATGTTTTTACAGTAGTATTCTTTCCACTAGTAACAGCATTAATATATATTGCTGCTTTGCTAATGGATAACATATTTTATTAAAGGAGAGTGAGTATATGTTCAGTGAAGATTTTGAACAACAAGTGATAAAAAGCAGTTCGTGAAATTGTCAAAGACATCTTGAAAGATGAAATTAAGCAAGATAGACGTTACAACCAAAACCGAACTATGAAAACTTAGGTATAGGGGTTGATACCCTATCAGACCTTAATAAACGAGGTTTAAGACCTACAAAGTTGGTAGACAATACATTTACTTAGAAAGCGAAGTAAATAAATTCTTAAAAGAAAATACAATTTAAATTTTTAAAAATTCTAGCGCATATCAAAGGGATAATAAAGGCAGTTATTATACTGCTTCTAAAAATAAAGATTAGGAGACAATAACAATGGAAATTAAAGGAATGGAAATTAAAAAGAATAGGGTTAACAGGAGAGAGAGAATAAGAATGGATAAACAAGAAATAATTAAAAGAGTTGAAGGTATAGAAAAAGGTTAACAAGTTTACAAATAACAATGGAGTTGTTAGCTAAACATACAGAAGTAATTCAAGTAGTTACACCTGATGATTTACATAGTTTAAATCTACCAACTGATGTATTACTTAAATGTTGGGATAAATCAATCAATGGTCATTATTTACTCAAATCAACTAATGATATAGCTTTCAATACATCAGAAGTATTATCGAGTATATGCTATGAGGAACTATATGAACTAAAAAAAGCATTATAAAGGATGTGATGGAATTTGATATATAAAGAAAAAGGTGTACGTACATCTAAAGGGAAAAAAGTTCCGAACCCTAATAATTTAACACCATTAGAAATGTTAGTAAGTACCCTCAGTTTTTTTGAGGTTGAAGAGTATCTATATACAGAAGATTATAAACTAACAAAAGGCTTATTATTTCATAAGTGGAGAGTTTACAGAAGCTATTAACGGAGAATATCATAGAAACAATGGCGGTTTATTAAATCGTGATTTGATATGTATCGATATTGAAGATACTAAGATGAATACAACAGAAGTATTAAATACTATACAGGAAACCTTGAAAGAGTATAAGTATGTATTATATTCAACATTTAAACATGAAGAGAGTAACCCACGTTTAAGGCTTGTGATTGAACCAGATAGAGAAATACTCAAGGAGGAATACAAACCAACTATACAGCACGTGATGGCTCTAGTAGGTGTAAATTATGATACTAAATGTGAAACATGGTCTCAACTTAGTGGCTTACCTATTGTAAAAAAAGGTAATAAACATATCTTTATTAAACACCTAGACGGTCTACCTTATCCAGTGCAAGAAGCTAGTAAGGAGAAACAAATTGTTACATACACCAGCGATCCTATTCAGGCATTTACCAAAGTATCTCATGATGAAGCAATTTCAATTATGGAAAAATATATTGAGAATGAACAAGGTAAATTACAAGAAAGAAAATGATTATTACCTATCTTGTTTAACAACAATTGCTAAAAGCGTTGTTAGTGGAGAACTGGATTATGAAACAGCTATTGACTGTATAGAATTGTTAGCTTTTAAATAATGAGTCTTGGAAGTTAGATAACATAAACGAGCTTAACGGAGAGATACAGCGTGCTAATGGAAATATTGACTATTTCAAGAATAAGTACACTTTCCTAAGTAAGTTCAAGAAAACTCAACAAAAAAATAAAAGCTAACTAATGCAGTTAATAAAAATGATTTAGTAATAACAACCGATGAGAATGGTAAAAGTAATTCAGACATTAGAAAATCTAGAGAAAATAATTTTATCTTTTAGTTCCTATTGCATACAATGAACTAACTGATGTTATAGAAATAACAGATAAAAACTGGTAAAATCAAACCTTTAGAAAAACGAGATAAAGAATTACTTAGGATGGATATAGAAAAAAACAGTTTAAATTTAAAGCTAAATTAGTTGATCTAGATACAGCAATAGTTAGCGCTAGCGATAAGTTTAGATACCACCCTATTAAAAAAATAAAATAGTTACTAAAACATGGGATGGTAAACCAAGGGCCGAAAGTTTTTTTATAGATGTATTGGGAGTAGAAGATAACCAATACAACCGTGAATGTACTAGAAAATGGTTGTTGGCAAGTCTAACAAGACTATTTGATAATGGTATAAAATTTGATGAAATGATTATATTGCAAGGTGGCCAAGGTATAGGAAAGAGTACAACCTTACAACGTTTATCCTTAGGTTATTACACTGATATAACTGAAAAGATAAGTGATGAAGTAACATTCAAGGTATTAAGGACTTGGCTTGTTGAATTATCAGAACTTAGTACCATGGTTAAAACGGATAGCGATACTTTTAAAGCTTGGTTGAGTGCTACAAAAGATACGGTTCGCAAAAGATATGCAACTGATCCAACAGACCACCCTCGCACCTTTGCAGTACTGGGAACTACTAACAATAAAGAAATTCTAAAGGATAGAACTGGTAATCGTAGATATTGGTTAATGTATTGTGAAAAAGATAGAATTAAGCACTCTATTTGGAGTTTGGATTATGAATACATATTGCAATTATGGAGTGAAGTTTATCAGTGGTACTTGAGTAAGGAGTCCCTACTGATATCTGAAGAAACTAAGCAATATATGGAAAACTTGTCTAGTGCTGCATTAGAGTATGATCCATTGGAAGAAAAAAATAGTTAACATCCTGGATATGTATGTTCCTAAAAACTGGAAGGAAGTTATTAATAACCCCCAAAAAGGCACAATTATCGTTTTTTTACGTAAATGAGTATATTACTTTTTGGTAATACTAATAATAAATTCCCATTTGAAACACAGATTTTCGATATTACAACAAGTGAATTGTTATATCTTTCTTGTGATGATGACGAATTTAAATTAGATTTAAGAGGAAATTCTCAAGCAAAAGCAGTTAATAAGATTATGAATAATCTTCCCTAATTGGAAAAAGTGAGAGCATTAGACGTTCCCACAGTGGTAGAGGGTTGAAAGGATTTAAAAGAAAATTTGTATAACGCTTTTTAAAAATAGCATAAGACCAGGCTTTACTCTTTTTCACGCTTTACTAAGAAATAATAAAGCGTACCTTTAAAAAAATATTGGTATGACTGGCTTTCACAAGATTATTTACGCTTTACGCTTTATATATTAATAAAAAGTAATAATTAGTATAGGTATTATGAGTACGTGATACAGTGTATAAGATTTATATAAGTTTCATGATAAATTCAAAGGCGTAAAGCGTTAGATACACTTCAAAACCAGTTGTACCAAGTGTTTAAAGCTAACACCTTTAAATATAATAAAGGCGTAAATAAAGAGTTAAAAGCGTAAAAAAACTAAGTAAGAAGGTAAATATTAATGAATAAAGAAAATTAAATTAGATTTGCTAAAGTTAATTAAAAATCAAGAGCATACTACATTCATGGATATTGAACAATACTTTGATGCAATAGGTTTCAATTATCACGGAATTACTGAAATAGTAACAGTAAATCACAATGTTATATTATGGAATAATTGGAATATTGAAGCAATAAAAATAGTAAATGAATTGTTAGAGTGTAATTTAATTACAATGTTCAAGACTTATGAAGAACTTTATATTATCGAAGGTTTATGTACTGGGATTCCTGTTTACCAAGGTAAGAAACCTTACAAACAATGGCTGCCAGTAGAATTTAATTAGAGGAGTAATATGTCTTACCTATTAGTGAGTTTATAAAATTAAAATTAAATAAACAAGGAGGTACAGACATATGTACAAAGTAACTGATATAATCAAGGCCGAGAGCACAACAGATAGTGCAGAACTATTCAGAGAAATAAGGGAATGGCGTGATGAATTAGAGGATTATGAATTTATTGGCCGTGTTGAATTTTTCAAAAAAGATGGCGAGACTGAACCATTGATTGCATATTTACATATATGTCAAGAATTATAGAAAGGAGTTAACTTATGCAGTTATCAATAAATCAACAAATCAATCTAGACCTTATAATCGAGCGTTATCTGGATAATAAGGCCACGGATGTCAAAGCCCTAGTAAATGGTTACCTGGATACTTTAGAAGGCTCAGAACGTGAAATATTGATAACTGTATTTATTTATTTGCAACGTGAGATAAAATCTAATCATGAAAGAGAAATTATCGAGAAACATAAGGTAAATATATATACCTTACTTTCTCAAAAATGGTATCTTGAATGAAGAAAAACAAAAAGACTACAAAGCAAGTAAATAGCGATGAACTCACAATAAATAGTTTCGCTGAATATCCAACCGAAACAAGTAAATTAGAAAGGTTGAAAAGATATGAGAACCTTACTAATATCGTTGAGAGTCTATCTGATAAACTTGAATTGTTAGAAGAACTTAAAAGTGATCAATCAGAAATCAAGGCATCTGACTATACAAGAGTAAAAAGTCAAATGCAGTAATAAAGGATATGATTACAAGAGATTAAGTATTATTTCTGATATTCAAGAAACTGAACGATTAATCAGTCACTATTCTTCTGAATTACAACAAGAGGAAACATATTTATTAGGTGTATTTGATAAGATACCATGTAACCATACTAGAAAACTATATTACTACGATACATACAATTAAAACCATGGTATCAGATATCAAAGGATCTAGAAAGGAGTTTAACCTGGTGTAATAAGCAGCATAGTGACTATTTAAAAGTGTTAGAGATTGAACCTCTCAACCACGATTAAGGCGTGAAAAATAGATTGAAGAAAGAAAGTGGAATCAATATGTATGAATCGTTTAAAACCAAGGACATAATTAAACATAAACAAGTTATGAAAGAGTATGTCGTTGAAAAAAAGTACCCTGTAATTTGGGCGGTTATAAATATTATATCAAGTGTTATAAGTGTGAAAATAAATGCTTGAAAATGTATATTAGTGAGGATAAGAAACTTGTATGCAGCACTTGTATAGGACTAAGGAAGGAACAGCTTAATAGAAATAAAAACGATGAGTCAAGATACTATGACTTAATGTTAAAGGAGTGTTATAGGGTCGATAAGCTATACGATCCAAATAATGCGTTTAAATTTACATTCCTTGGCTTCCCATTAAAACCACCACGGATGAACCAGGATAAATATTATAAAGCACTAAAGAAATACTTAGATTACAGAAAAAAGTACTATGCGTGCTTACATAAAAAAGAAAAGGAGATATAACTATGTTTAAAGAAAACCAAAACAATATAAATACTAGTAGTGAGGTATCATTACAAGATAAATTGATGAGAAGGATGCTAGACGTTGGAATTGAAGACGATAAGATAATAGCTACACTTTCTGAGTTTAAAGACGAGGACTTTTCCTCTAAAAGCAAAGATATTGCACTAGAAGAGATCAGAGAGTTAAGAAATGATATTGCTTCATTACACCAAAAACAATAAGACTGAAAGCATCAGCGATATAGCAAATAGTTACAACATTAGAAATAAATAGGAGGTTTAGATTATGGAAAAAAATTCAAAAATAAAATTACAGAACTAGAACAATTAGAAGCTAACAACAATGAACTAATTAAGGAGATAGATAACAGAATAGATAATGCTGCTAAGGAATTAGAAGCTATTCAAAGTAAAAAAATAGCGCTACTCTATCAATTAGTGATAGGGTTGATCTTAAGACTAAAGAGACTGGAGCTATAACTAAGATTAATACCTTAAAAAGCAACAAAGGAAGATATCCAAAAAGAATTTAAAGATCAAAAAGAAAAATTAATAATGGAATTGTCTGAATTAAGAGAGTTCTTCACTAAAGAAGAAGATGAGTTCCTCTCTAGAAAGATTTCACTCCCGAATGAAGTTGTTGAACATGCTGTTAAGTATGCAAACAAGAAGCTAACTGAACTTCAGAAAGATGGTAGAGAGAAAATAGAGACCAACGAAACTCTTAAAGCAAAGGTGAATTCTTATCTTAAAGAAGTTGAGGGTATCCCGCTAATAGAAAGTGAATGCGCCCCCTACTCTCCTTATGCGTTTACTTTTTACACAGAAACAGCTAGAAACTGCATGTCAAGAATTAGTTAGAACATTCTGTAAATATAATTAATAAAATTAAAAACAAGCCATGTACAACAAAGCACGGCTTGTTTTTTTTTTATAAGAAAGTTATATCTATTATATCAGAATTAGCTTGTATTTTCAATTCTGAGCGCATTCTATATAGTATTAGGTAATTACCTTACAAGCAAAATTCACGGCTTAGATTGGCTTTTAACAACTTGTAAACACTTGTCAAATTCTCCATATAAATGTTGGAAAATGTTGGTATGAAATCTAAAAAAATAAACATTGACAAAAAGATTGAAACAACGATATACTGTACGTGAAAAAGGGGAAAAATCCCCAAAAAAATTAGGAAAGGAGTTCCATATGGATAATATTACATTCGAAAAATTTATTAAAAACACAATCTATATTAGAATATGTAATCCACTCTTACGGCCCCTATAGTAGACCAAACTAGAATATTCTTTATAGATAAACAAGATGGTAACGTTAACCTAAAAACTAACTACTGTAGATCACCTTAATAATTCTACTAGAGAATCAAATATAAGTGTTAATGATAACAATACAACATATCATAATATTGAATTCATGCATATTGACAAAGTACATGTAAATAAATTTTTTAAAAGATTTAAAGCTTCATTACTTAGGTAAAAAATTTTTTGATAATGGTGTAAAAAGATATCAAAAAGAAAAATCAGTTAATAATAATCAAAAAAACTCTTATATTCAAATTATACTCAAAAGTATTGACAATTATTAGTAGGTATAATATAATTAGGTTACAGATATCAATGTCCCCATTCCTTTATAGGCAGTTACGACTGACATGGGGACTCTTTTTTTAGGAGTTCAAAATGACAGAATTAAAACATTTAGAATTTAAAGAACAGATAGATTTACTTAAATCTCGAAATATGAAATTTAATGATGAAAACTAAAGCTATAGAGTCTTTAAAAACACATTAATTATTACAAAATAAAAAAAGAATTTGCAGAGCCTTTTTTTGTTCTAAGAAAGACGATGAATTAAACTATGGTAATATTTCATTTGAGTATGTATTAAACAGGCATCGTACTGATAAACATTTAAGAATGAATCTATTTGATGCAATAGAGTATATAGAAGTTTCAATAAAAACAAATTTATCCTATATTTTAGGTCATGGAACAATGGGGGCATATGGATACCTTGATTTTTTTCGAGTTGGTGCAACAGAGAAGAATATTGTAAACATTATTTATGGGAAAAAGAAAAAGAATTTAAAAATAAAATTAAAAAGGTATTTATCAACAACTACAAATAAAGAAATTACAAGAAAACTAAAGGGCGGAGAATAAGAATTACCCCCTATATGGTTACTTATAAATATCCTAACATTTGGTGATTTAGTAAAAATTAATAGAATTATTATCAACAAGTAAATTAAAGAAATTGGCAAAACAATATGGAGATATATCAGGAGAACAATTATTATCTTGACTGAAGACTCTAAATTTAGTTAGAAATATGTGTGCACATAATTCTAATTTAGTAGATTTAAAATTAAAAACTACTCCTAAGATACATTCTAGTTGGCAAAGTATACTATACATAAATAATAAAGGACATTATACAAATAGGTTAGCAAGTGTATTATGTATTGTTGATATATTATTAGGAAAAATTGATTCAGAATATAATTTTTAGAAGTATAAAAGGTGTCGTTAGAGAAAATAATAGATAATGATGATACATATTGTGAAATGTTAGGTTTTTAAAAATAAAAAAATGCGTTAGAAGAGTTATATAAAGATAAAGTTAAAATAAGAAAGAGATCTAAATCAAAAAAATCAAATCGTAAGATAAGAAAGAACTAGCTTTAATTTAAAGTTAGTTCTTCTTTTATTACTAATTAAGCTTAATCCCTTTGATATGTGCTAGATAATTAATAATAAAAATACTCTTAAAATGACCCACACTTGACCCACACATTGAAAAATTTACAGTCAATTCACCCTAATCACCTTAGAGGTAAATGCTGATATATCAACGTTTAGTAAGTGTTAGAAGTTCACAGAAAGTATGAAATCAAACAGAGAAACTAAATAATAAAGTTAGAAAAAGCCTTTAAAGTATCTACGTTTAAGGCTTTTTTGTTTTACGCTTTGCCCCATATTTGACCCACACATTAGAAATTAACGTATTTTACGAACTTCTTTCCGACTTCTTTTCATTGATAGCTAATACAAAACAATAAAAAGCCCTATAATCTTTATAACAACTTTACTTGTTAAAAGATTGATAGAGCTTAATTTAATGAAAGGAAAATCAATTATTTATTTAACAATATTATTATTCTTCATCTTTCTTTACAGCATTCTTCACGCCGTCAACTGCACCTTCTACAGCATCTTTCGCATCTCTTGCCACTTCTTTAACTTTTGCGATTACTTTTTCTGCAGTTCCTTCTTTTTCAGTTTTTTCATCTCCAGTTAATTTTCCTACGCCTTCTTTTATAGATCCTTTAACTTGATCTACTTTATCATCAACTTGGTCTGTATTTTCATCATCTTTCTTTACAGCATTTTTTTACGCCATCAATTGCACCTTCTACAATATCTTTTTGCATCTTTTGCTACTTCTTTAACTTTTGCTATTACTTTTTTTCTGCAGTTCCTTCTTTTTCTGTTTTTTCATCCCCAGTTAATTTCCCTACGCCTTCTTTAACAGACCCTTTAACTTGATCTACTTTATCATCAACTTGGTCTGTATTTTCATCATCTTTCTTTACAGCATTTTTCACGCCATCAATTGCACCTTCTACAATATCTTTTTGCATCTTTTTGCTACTTCTTTAACTTTTGCTATTACTTTTTCTGCAGTTCCTTCTTTTTCTAATTTTTTTCGTCTCCAGTTAATTCTCCTACACCTTCTTTAACTGAACCTTTTGCTTGTTCTAATTTTTTTCTTCTAATGACATAATTTTACCTCCTAATTTAATTAAATTATTCTTAGTTATTGTAATAAATTATTTTTCTTTATTTTCACCAATCTCTTTTAGTACTTCCTTAGTCTCATCGGCGATTTTATCGATCTCTTCATTTGTTTTTTTATCTTCAACTTCTTCTACAGCTTTAGATACATTTTTCTTTTCTTCTGCCGGTACACTAACTCCTCCTTCTAGTGTCATAATAACACCTCCCTTCCAGAGAAATTCTTTTTTAAAAATTAGTTATTTTAATTCTTAATTATTGAACTCGTTTTTTTCTTTAGATTTAGAAGCTTTTTTTCATCTTCTTTATCATCATCGTTAACTTTGTCTTTAACAGCCTCTACACCATCTTCAACCTTTTTCTTTTTGCAGTTGAAAGACCCTCACTAATACCTGTTTTTGCTGCCTCAAACTTCTCTGAAGCAAATTCTCCTGTTGATTCAACAGCATTTGTTACTCTATCTTGTAAAGCTTACTGAATCAGCTTCATGTTGTTCTTTTAGTTTTAATATCAACAACATTAACGTTTACTTCTACTACTTCTAAATCTGTTATATTAGAAATATCATTTGTAATAACTTTTTTTATCTCTTGATATAATTCAGGAACATTTTTTCTTATATTCAACTATAATATTTAAATCTACAGCTACCTGTTCTTTTACCAACTTCAACATTTACTCCCCGAAGTAACATTGTCAGTATTAATTATTTTATCTGTTAAGTTAGAGAAAAACCCTCCATCAACAGCTAGCAATCCTGAAATATTTTCTAAAGAAAAACCTATAATTTTTTTGAATGACTTTATTTTTCGTAAGTTAGTTCCCCTTTAACTTCTTCTACGTTTTTTTATTTACATCTTTTTTCATTTTTCTTTTTTTATTTGTATTTGACATATTAAACTCCTTATTTTATAATTTTTTATTTTTGTATGTAATACCCTATTCCTGCTCCTAAAGCACCTAGTATCAAAACAAATAGTGTTTTTAAAAAAACCAAAGAATAGAATAAAAACAAGCTAGAATTACTCCTAACAATCCCGATATGATTGGGTATTGATATTTTTAAACCATTCCATATTTTATATCCTCACTTTACACGACTTGTATTCTTATTTGTTATTTTAACTTCTTTTCGTGGTTTAATATCTGATACTGAAATTTTAAGTTTTACAGCATGGTCAATACCAAAGAACTGTTTCAAGCCTTTAGCAATTTCATCTTGTATAAGTTGACCTTTATTTACAACATCTTCGGCAGTATTAACTTCACCTTTCACATCAATATAACATTTGTTCTTTCTACTATTTACGTGAACAGTAGGATTATTGATTAACCCATTATCAGTTACTAAACAACTCACAAACCCTTCAAGAGCTGAATTTTTTACTGAAAGTTTACCATCTGCATCAGATAGTTTAACTTCAAGATGTTGTTTAGGATAAAATATCACGATTAGTATCAAGAATAATACCAAGATTGCTAAAACCAAAAGTACCCCCAGAATACATATCTAGAAAGGTAATAGTCTATATTAAAAATTTTTGTTTCCAATCATATAATTGTATATCTAAACTACTTACTTTTATGATATTCTAGTAGAATAGGAATCAAAACTGTCAAGATTAAAAATACAGACAATAAAGGAAAGTATTTTTTTATTTTTCGACATATTGAATCCTCCTATCAGTTAATTTTTATATCATACTTTTACAGCAAAAAGACTTCTATTCCTTTTTACCAAAGAAGAATGATACTACAGCAACAACAATCACTGCACCTAAGATAGAAGGAACTAATGCCATCCCTGCTAAATTAGGCCCCCATGTTCCAAATAGTGATTGCCCTACAGAAGAACCAATTAATCCTGCGATGATATTAGCAATGATACCCATTGCCCCACCTTTACGAGTAATTCCTCCTGCAATAAAAACCAATAAACCCTCCGACAATAAGTGACCAAATCATAAGATTACCCTTTCATTTTTTTATTTAGATATTTACTTGTTTAATCTCTTACCGTTAAATAGTTTACAAATATCTATGTAATTATTACTATATATAAATAAGCGTCAACAAACAAGTGAAACGCTCACAACGTTGTTGTATATACATTTATTATCTTTAAAATAATTTTTATAATTCTGAAAAATTCAAAAATCATCGATATAGAAGTCAGTGTATTTAAATATTAATTTTTTTAGTTAAGGTTTATCAGAAAGAATTTATAAAGCAATCCAGTTAATTTTTATATATATTTTTTTGTAGTAATAAAAAAATATATTATTTAGAGATTTTACTAAATTAATAAATAAATTTTAAAATTTTTCATCTAAACACTTTTTGATAATAATTGATATCGTTTTATCATTTTAAGACTAATTGTTTATTTTTTTCTTAGTAAAAATATTAATCTTATTTCCTCTTATTTAGGAGCCACTCCTTAATTTAGGCTTTTTTTCTAGGTTAGTTTTCATAAAACCAGCACTTTTCGGCCACCCTAAAGAGATCATAGCAATAATGAACTCTTAAGTAGTAATAATACTAATTCATAAAATATTAGATAATACTTCAAAGTTACTTATGAGAATGAAAGTATTTTTAATCTAAAAATTCACATTTCTCCTACTTAAAAAGACGGTTAAAAATCGTCTTAATTTCTTTCATATATGCTAGATTATTAAATAAATTTTTTTGACAATGTAATTGACAATGTATTTTTAAAAATTTTACAGGAAAATACAGGAAGAAAGATTTTTATAAAACCTTAATCTAATAACTGTTATTCCATGTTAGTAGTTGTCAAAACATCCAAAGTAAAATAGAGAAACTAAATAATA
>BNJU01002556.1_pt1 | contig 15916 bp, 27 predicted proteins | sample 8539281 | NCBI WGS metagenome assembly BNJU01 (sample SAMD00202456, study PRJDB9452) | human saliva metagenome | isolation source: human saliva | place: Japan
TCATCGCCGTAGAGGTCGATGCCCGGCCCGGGGAACGGCCCGGATGAGCTCGCGGGTGTAGTCCTGGCGCGGGTTGGCGAAGAGCTCGTCGGCCGCCCCGGACTCCACGATCGCCCGTGCTCCCGCTGAGCGACGACGTCGTCGGCGATCTGGCGCACGACAGCCAGATCGTGGGTGATGAACAGGTAGGTCAGCTCAGCTCGCCTGCAGGTCGGACAGCAGGCGCAGGATCTGGGCCTGGACCAGCACGTCAGGGCGGAGACCGCCTCGTCGAGACGACGATCTGCGGCGAGGGCAGGGGCCCGGGCGATGGCGACACGCTGGCGCTGACCGCCGGAGAGCTCGTGGGTGTAGGCGCATGACCGAGCGCGGCAGGGAGACCATGTCGAGCAGCTCGGCGACGCGCGCCTGGCTGCTCCTTGGCGGCGCCGATCCCATGGACCCAGCGGTTCCTCGACGACGCGGAAGATCGAGTACATCGGGTCAGGGGGCCGTAGGGGTTCTGGAGACCGGCTGCATGATGCGCCGCAGAGCGAAGAGCTCCTTGGGCCCCAGGGTGGACAGGTCACCCGTCGTGGGCTACCTTGCCGGAGGTCGGGTCGATGAGGTCGAGAATGATGTTGGCGACCGTGGACTTGCCCGGGCCGGACTCGCCCACGAGCGCCGTCGTCGTGCCTTTGCGGATACCGAAGCTGACGTCGTCGAGCGGCGGTGAGTCTTGTCCTTGCCCCTTGGCGCCGTCACCTCGAAAGACCTTGGTGAGGTGCTCCACGCATGGGATCTCCTCGGTGGCGCTCGGTCCCAGGCTGGCGCCCAGGAGCTCGTCGTCGGCGACCTGGATGCCGCGGGCGTGGGCGGACTCGATGCGCCAGGGGAGGCCAGGGAGGGGCCGCCTTGACCAGGCGCTGGGTGTAGGGGTGACGCTGGGGTCCTGGAGCACCTCAGGCTGGGTCCGGACTCGACGGCCATGCCGGTGCATGACGACGATGTCTCAGCCTCTCGGCGCCAGCCCCAGGTCGTGGGTGATGAAGAGCATCGCGGTGCCCAGCTCGCGCACGAGGGTCTGGAGGTGGTCGAGGATGCGTCGCTGGACGGTGACGTCCAGGGCGCTGATGGGCTCGTCGGCGATGAGCGGGTCGGGAGCGGGCGGCCAGTCCGATGGCGATGAGGGCGCGCTGGCGCATGCCGCCGGAGAACTCGTGGGGGAAATTGCTGCTTGGCCCGTCAGGGAGGCCTCGGGCGAGCGGCCTGCTCCAGCGGGCCACCTGCTCGTCGACGTCGATGCGCCCGCCGGCCAGGTGAGCCCTTCCGGACGCGGTCGGCATGCGCGTCCAGCGTGCTCGGCATGTTCTGCCGCGCAGGGTGGGCAGGCGGTCGTCGGCGACGCCGGCCAGACCGTTGGCCCGCAGCGCCTCCTTGACCCATGAAAGCCGATGGACCACACCGGGTTGAGGGTTGGACATGGGGTCCTGGGGCACCAGGCCGATGGAGGGAGCCGCGCAGGGCGGTGAGCTCCTGGGTGCCCAGGTGGGTGATGTCGCGGCCCTGGAAGCGGATCGTGCCGCCCAGTGACCCAGACCGGTTCAGGCAGCAGCCCGATGACGGCGTAGGGCCCGGTGGACTTGCCCGGCCAGACTCCCCACGATGGCGACCGACTGGCGGGGTAGAGGTCAGGCTCGCCTTGCGCACAGAGCCGGCACGAGGCCCGGTCGAGGCGGAAGGCGACCTCAGGTCGCTGATCTGCAGGAGGGTCGCTCTCGGCGCTTCCAGGAGGCCCGCGGGGGCGAAGGTCTTGTCAGGAGGCGCCTGAGGCGGTGGCGTGGATGCGTTGGAGGGTGTCACTTGCGGGCCTTCGGGTCCAGGGCGTCGCGGACGACGTCGCCGAGCATGATGAAGCCGAGCACGGTCAGGGCCAGTGCGCCGGACGGGAAGAGCAGGACGCTGGGGTGGCTGTTGAGGGCGTCGTGGCGGCCGCGATGTCCGCTCGAGGGAGACGACCGGGAGGGCAGTCCGATGCAGGAAGGCTCAAGGTGGCCTCCGAGACGATGAAGACGCCGAGACTCGACGGTGGCGGTCACGATGATGGGGGCGGCGGCGTTGGGCATGACGTGGCGCAGCAACATGGCCATGCGTCCGAGCCCAGCGCGCGTGAGGCGGTCACGTAGTCCTCGTTCTTGACGCTCGTGAGCGAGCCTCGCGTGATGCGGGCGATCTGGGGCCAGCCGAACAGGGCCAGGACCAGGATGACGGTGAGGATCGAGCGGTCGTTGCGGAACATCTGCATGACGACGATGGCCGCCAGGACGAAGGGCACGGCGAAGAAGATGTCGGTGACGCGAGAGGCAGCGCGTCGAAGAACCCGCCGAAGAGACGGCCAGGGCCCCGACAGCCGAGCCGACGAGGACCACGACGAGGAGTGGTGAAGATGCCCACGCTCACCGAGGGCCCGGGCCCGTGGACCGTGCGGGCGAAGATGTCGCAGCCCTGGATGCTCGAATCCGAAGGGGTGGCCCCAGGAGGCCTGGTGAGGGAGTTGACCAGCGTGCAGTAGCCGGGGTCGCGCGGGGCGATGAGCCGGGGACCAGGAGAGGCCACGGCGACGGCGATGAGCACCGAGGCCACCCAGAAGATGGGGCGACGGCGCAGCTGCCTCCAGGCGTCGACCCAGACGAGGCCGGGGCGGACTCGTCGGCGACGGCGTCGACGGCCCCAGAGCCGATCTCGTCGTCGGCGATGACGAAGCGCTCCTGGCCCGGGCGGGTGAGTGGGGGACGATGGTGTTCTCAGGCATAGCGGATCCTCGGGTCCAGGGCGGCGTAGAGCAGGTCCACCAGGAGGTTGGAGACGATGAAGACAGGCACGAGCACGGTCGTGAAGGACACGACCATGGGGTCCGTCGCCGCGGATGATGGCCGGAGTAGAGGTGCCGCCCACGCCCTTGATGTTGAAGATGCCCTCGGTGACGATGGCGCGCTCCCATGAGACCCCAGGTCAGCACCCAGGAAGGTGACGACCGGGACCAGGGAGTTGCGCAGGGACGTGGACGATCATGACGCGGACCCCCGCTCAGGTCCCTTGGCTCCGGGCGGTGCGCACGTGGTCGGCGGTGAGGTTCTCAGCCACCTCGGTGCGGGTCAGGCGCAGCACGTAGGCGAAGGAGACGGCGCCCAGCACGACCGCGGGCATGAGGGGCTCCGGTGAAACCAGGGCTCTCACCGGCGGTGACGGGCAGCCACCCCAGACGCACCCCGACGATGAACTGCAGGACGAAGCCGATGACGAAGGTGGGCACGGCGATGACCACCAGGGGAGAGCACCAGGACGGTGGCGTCAGAACCAGCCGCCCTTCCTCACCCCGGCGATGAGGCCGAAGCCGATGCCCGCGATGGCCTCGAGGCCAGGGGCCATGAGGGAGAGCTTGATGGTGATCAGGGTAGGCCCGCACCAGCACGTCGAGGACGGACTCGGTCCCCGCAGCGACTGGCCCAGGTCAGGGTGAACAGTCCCTTGAGGTAGAGCAGGTACTGGACGATGAAGGGCTTGTCGAGGTGGTAGCTGGCGCTGGTCTGGTCGATCACCTCGGGGCTGAGCGAGACGCTGGCCCCCGAGCGCGGCGATCGGGTCGCCCGGCAGGGCGAAGACCATCGCGTAGATGAGCAGCGTGGCGCCCGAAGAACACCGGAACCATCTGCGGCAGCCTGCGTGCGACGTAGCGAGCATGTCTCCTTCTTCCTCCCTCAGAACTTGGAGATGGCCTCGGCCCTTGCGCCCACAGGCGTCTGGCCTCGTCCGGAGTCGTGGTGAGGACCTCGTTGCCCAGGACATCCGGCGTCCAGCCCGCAACGGTGAGGGGCAGTGAAGTCCCTGGCAGGGCGTACGGGTGCCGTAGTAGAGCTTGTCGCAGACGAGTGTGCGGTCGATGGCCCGGCAGATGGCGGCGCGACGGGCTCGCCCCTCCTCATCCATCTTCCAGTGCTCGTGGGTGACGTCGATGGCGAGGCCCTGGAAGTAGGGCGGCCGGCTTGTTGATGGCGCGCTCGCCCAGCTGCTTCTGGAAGATGGGCAGGAAGGAGTCGGGGACGGAGTCGGCAATGTCGATGGCGTTGGCCAGCAGATCGTTGTACACCGAGTCGTAGCTCGTGTACAGCATGAAGATGATGCCCTTGTTCGCCACGGTGCGTCCGCCGGCGTAGGCGGGGTTGGGCTCCAGGACGATCCGGCTGTCGTGGTCCCAGGAGACGAGCCGGTAGGGACCCGTTGCCCACAGCTTTGCGCCGTAAGCCTCAGGGGTCCTATGAAGGCGGATTCCGGCATCGGATAGTGGGCGTAGTGCCCGAGGCTGATCTTGAAGTCCGACGCCGGGGCGTTCAGCTCGACCGTGAAGGTGAGGTCGTCGACCTTGGTCAGCCCGGTCAGCTCAGGTCCTCGTCGTAGGAGAGCCCTTGATCCTCTCGAAGAAGGAGGCCGAGCTGGGCGTTGGACAGCAGGGCGCCGAACTTCCATGCCTTGATGAAGGAGTCGGCGGTCACCGGGCTGCCGTCGGAGAAGGTCCAGCCGGTTTGAGGTGATCGTGTAGTGCTGGTTGTCCGTGGTCTCAATGGAGGCCACCTCGTTGATAACCTTGCCGTCCTTGTCGTAGCGGATCAGGCCCGGCGAAGATCAGGTCGAGGACCGCCCGCCGTCGAGCCTCGTTGGTGTTGGTGGGCAACAGGGAGTTCTGGGGCTCGGATGCTGTTGGCCAGGATGACGCCGCCGTTGGCGCTGGGCAGGGCCTCCTCGTGAGACCGGGACGGCCGTCCAGTCGAAGTCGACGTTGGAGGTGTGCGGGAGTATCCGCCAGAAGCCCGTTCTGGTACCACAGCGGGATGCCGGGCAGGGTCGGCGAGGCTGGGACTGGGCCTGGCGGAAGTAGCCGTAGAGCGGTACTCGAGGTCAGTGGCGCCGCCGCCTGAGCGAGGAGATCGTCGAAGGTCTTCGAGGGTACTGGGAGTCGTTGAGCGCTGGCGCCGGTCTGGAAAAGGTGGCGTTGAGGAAGTTCTCCAGCGAGGGGATGGTCGGCCGCCCAGCCGGTGCGGAAGAGCGCCAGGAGGTGTGCTTGGTGATGGCCGGCGCATCTCGGAGAACTGGGCTCGGCAGAGGCTCCATGGTGATGCCCAGGACGTTGGACGCCAGTGGCACACGGCCTCAGCCCAGGTCTTGTGAGGGCCGTCGGGTTGTAGGCCAGGGTCAGCTTGCCGCTGCCGCTGCCCAGCCCGCCTCCTGTCGAGCCCGATCCGCGCGAGCATCCTGAGACCAGGAGCAGGCCGAAGGCGGCCGCGCCGAGCCCGAAGCCACGGCGCGACACTGTCAGGGCGTTGTTCATGCGACCTCCATGGGGCATGGAACCGACGGGAGTTCGTCACTGGATCAGAGGGTTTCGGCACGCTGAGGGGCTCAGGCGCCGCCCACGGGCGGGCATCAGTACGTCCACCGAGGAAGCAGGGACCGTCACGTGGCACAGGGAGTCAAACCGTGAGATACCAGCGCATTCAGGCGTTCCAGGCCCGGGCGAGCAGCTCGTAGGAGCGGCGCCGCAGGGCCGGGTCGTGGGCGTAGGTGACCACGAGGATCTCGTCGAGGTCCCACCGGGCGGCCTGCTCACGCAGGGCGGGCGGCGACGTCGTCGGCCGTGCCCGACGAAGGACAGGGACATGGCCGCCTCGACGGCGTCCTCCGGCCGGGCGCGTGAGGCGCGCCAGGGCCTGAGGATCCCTGGCTGGGCGGGTCCAGCGGGCCCGGGCCGGTTGCCGACGATGCGGGCGGCGGCGGCCATGGCGGTGCTGAACAGCAGGCGGGCCTCCTCCTGGCTGGGGAGGGCCACCATGACGTTGACGGCGGCTGCGGCCCGGGGACATCCGGCGCGCCCTGAGGGCCGGGGCGTCGTCGGTACGGGACTCAGGACGGAGCGGTGGGTGGCGATCGCCGCCTCGGCCTGGACCGGGGCGAAGTGCGAGGCCACGGCGAAGGGAGTCCGAGCCGGCCGGCCACGCAGGCGCCCGTTGACCGAGGCCCGAGCACCCACACGGTCGGGCGGGTGCCCTCCCGAGGATGGCCCGCACGCGGGGGCCGCCGGGCTCAGGGGCGTGGAGGGCGTCGTCAGGGATTGCCGGGGGAGCCCAGGAGGAGGGATCCGGGGACCCGTTCCGGCACGGACTCGTCTCCCGAGTAGGTGAGGATCTCCAGGATCTCCTCGGCAAGCGGCCCGGTTCAGGCCCGCCGGCGCAGTGCGGCGGCCGTGCGCTGGTCGGTGCCGGGGCCGCCCAGCCAGGTCGACCCGGCCGGGGTAGAGGGTGGCCAGGGTGCCGATCTGCTCGGCGACGAGCAGAGCGGGGCGTGGTTGGGCAGCATGATCCCGCCGAGGCGACCCCCAGGCGCTCGGTGACGGCCAGGACCTGCCCCATGAGGACGATGGTCGCCGAGGACAGGTAGGTGGTGGAGCCGTGATGCTCGGCCAGCCAGTAGCGCTCGTAGCCGGCGGCGTCGGCGGTACGAGCGAGGGCGATCATGTCGGTGAGGGCGTCGGTGCGGCTGCATCCGGCGCTGACGAGGGACCATGTCCGCATGACGGACAGGGACGGGTACGGCCCGCCTTTCGGGCTGACTCATACGGGCACTTTAACCCGCGCCGACCACCCGGAAGCGGGCCCTCAGGCCCGCGTGCCCCGTCGAGCACGGAACTCGGCGGGGCACGGGGAGGGTCAGACCCCTACGATCAGGGCGGTCAGCGAAGACGGCTGCGCGCGGGCAGCAGGCCGGTGGCGACCACGGACTTGAGGATGTCTCCCACGATGAAGGGCACCAGCCCCAGATACAAGGTCGTACCCCAGCCGGCGCCGGTGGCGACCTTGAGCCAGATGAGGGCCGGGATGTGGACCGAGGCCGAGGCCAGCAGCATGAGGGCGACGCCGGTGGCGACCCGGGCGGCCGTGGAGCCGGAGTGGCGCGACCACACGGTGGCGGCGCGTCCGGCGATGGCGGCGATGAGGATGTAGCCGATGACGTAACCCGAAGGTGACGACGGTGCCGCCGCTCCAGCCGGCCAGGACCGGAGCCCCGACAGCGGCCAGGGCACCGAGGAGCAACGCGGACAGGGCGCCGCGGCGCGAGCCGAGCACGGCACCGACGCCCAGGGCCGCGAAGGTCCCCATGGAGATCGGCACCGGAGTGAAGGGCAGGGGGATCGTGATCTGGCCAATGAGGGACCAGGGCGAGCGTGCCGGCCAGGACCAGCCGGCGTCACGAACGTGGGTGAGTGCGGAACTGTGAGCGAGGCTGCCGGCGGTTGACGTGGAGGAGGTTTGGTGACCATGGCTCCACCCTACGGGGATCGCCGAGATGACGAACGACCGGTTCCCCACCGAAGAAACCACCACGCAACTTGTAGGTTTCCTACAAAGATTACGCAGGTATCCACCTGAAATCCGCGATTGTCCCGTCGGTTCTCACAGTTCGGGCAGGTGTCCCGTCGAGTCAGGTGAGGATGTCGCCGGTGACCTGGTCCCGGTTGGTCTCGTTGAGCAGCTCGTGGCGCCCGCCCGGGTAGAGGATGACGCAGACCTCCCGCACGCCGGCGCGGCGGTAGAGGGTGGCGGACCCGCTGGACGCCCGTCCCATGGCGCCGACCGGGTCCCGGTCACCCGGAGGCCAGGAGCATGGGCAGCTGGGCGGGCACGGCCGCGGCGTGGGCGGCCCGTGTTGACGGCCCCTCTCCCAGTGACAAGATCGCGGAAGAAGCTGGCGGTGCACACGAATCCGCACCAGGGGTCGGCGACATAGCGGTCGACCTCGTGAACGTCCGGCTGATCCAGTCGGCCTCGGTGCGGTTGGGGGCGAAGTGGCGCTGGTAGGGGCCGAAGGCGAGCGCGTTGAGCAGCCGGGAGGGGCGGCGCGGGCCGCGCAGCCGGGACTCACCGGCGCAGATCGCGGCGGCGGGGCGGGTCAGCGCACCGGTTCCTGAACCCGTCCCCAACAGGATGAGGCCGGCCAGCTCACCGCCGCGGCGCGCAGCGGGTCGCGAGCCAGGAAGGGCCCCAGGGTGACCCATGGGAAGACCGGCACATCGGGCCAGGCCCGCCGGGCTGCGTCCAGCACGGTACCCATGTCGGCCACGACCCTCTCCCAGCCGTCCTTCTCGGCGACGAAGCCGAAGCCCCCCGGGGCGGCGGTGGCCCCGTGGCCGCGGTGGTCGCCGGCCAGGACCGCATAGCCCTCCTCCACCGCGGAGGCGGCGAAGCGGGCGTAGCGCAGGCGTGCTCGGCCATGCCGTGGGCGATGACGATGATGCCCCGGGGGCGGGCGGCGCCGGGTACCTGCGGGCGCGTGGCGGCCGGGGGTGCGCTGGGGCGCCGGCCTCGAGGGCGTCGGCCACCAGGAGGGAGCCGTCGATGAGCCACTCAGGGGAGCCAGATGTGCACGACCAGGCGCGTTCCGTCGTCGGCTGTGAGCCGAGTAAGGCTGGTCTGCATCGGGTCCTCCTCAGGCAGCGTCGTCAATCGACGTCAACGGGGCGTCGGTCGGGCTCAGGTCGGCATCGGTCATCATTGATCGTGTCGACGACTGGCGGTCGGCGGCGACGTCAGGTCGCAGGGCTGGGTCGAGATCTCCCGTCACCCCAGGGTGGATCCTAGTTGTCCGACGTCGAGCCCGGCAGCGTTACCGTCGAGTGATTCTCAGATGCCCCAGGACGGGCACGCTGTGAAAGCTGCCGCAGACGAGCCACTGATGACTGACTGCACCGGAGCATCGCCTACATTCCTGATGGTTTCGTGAGTCCCCGTCTCCCGTATCCCGACCGCTCTCCGCATATCCCCGCCCATCCGCTCGCTCCGGCACCTGGTCTACGGTGGTCGCCGCATGGCCGCCCACTCCTTCACCCTCGTTCCGCCGCCTACGTCTACCTCCTGCGCCCCGATCCGGGTGCCATGGGCGGGGAAGCCGGGGCGGTGAGCAGCGCGACCCAGGTGCTCCTCCAGCTGCGGCGGAACACCGGATACATGGACGGGCACTGGGCCTGCGGCGCCTCGAGGGCACGTCGAGGGCCGCCGAGAGCGTCCTGGAGACGGCTGTGCGCGAGACCGACGAGGAGCTGGGGATCGGCGTCGAGGCGACGGACCTCGACGCGCTGACGGCGATGCACCGCACCAATGACCTGGGCGGCGCGGCCCTGGAGCAGCGCATCGACCTGTTCTTCACGCTGCGGACCTGGGCGGGCACGCCGGCCGTGCGTGAGCCGGCCAGAACCGCGGGTCTGCGTTGGTTCTCACTGACCGACCTGCCGAGGCGGTCCCGCCGCACTGAGCGCCACGTCCTGGAGCTGCTGGCCGCCTCCCTCGACGGCGGTGAGCCAGTGCCCCGATCATCACCTTCGGCTTCGATGCGAGGCCAGGACATCGCCCGTTACGGCGTCGCCCCTGCCGCACTGAGCTCAGGCTCGCCAGGAAGGCCTCGATGGCGGGCGAGCTCGCGGCGGGCCTGGGCCAGTCCGGCCTCGAAGGCGGTGACGATGCGGTCGTAGCGCAGCTCGCCGTTGGCGATGGGCATGCGCTCGGGCCGGAAGAGTGAGACGCGCCCCTGGCTGCGCAGGTGCTCCAGCTCCTCGACGGTGCGGTTGTAGTTCTCAGGGGCGGTCGATGATGGCCTGGACCAGGGCCGGGTGGCGAGGGGTAGAGCCGCTGGAGGATCTCGATCTCGTGGCGTCGCATGGGCGGTTTGCGGTAGCCCTCGGGGCGGGTCATGACCACGAGCAGCTTGTCGTAGCCGTCGGCGCGGGCGGCGTCGATGGCGAAAAGCCGCCGGTGGGTCCGACGGCGCCATCCACGTAAAGGGGCGCCGTCGACCTCGACCATGGGCATGAGCACCGGCATCGACGACGACGCCGGGCCCGCACCAGCAGGTCGCCCATCGTGGGCATGTCCTCCAGGCCCCAGTGAGACCTCCTCGCCGGTGTCGCAGCGGAAGGCGCCCAGACGCACCGTGGCGGGCGACGCGGCGAAGGTCTCCCAGTCGAAGGGATGGACTCGTCAGGGGGCGGAGGTGTGCAGGTAGATGTGCTCGGGTTGAAGTAGCCCTTGCCGGTCACGAAGCTGCCCCAGCCGCCGGCCTGGGGTCGGTGGTCAGTCCCCAGGTGAGGCCTCACGGGTGCGCCAGGTGTCCCGGGAGACGAAGTTGCAGGTGTTGGTGCAGCCCGGCTGAGATGCCCCCGACCCAGGGAAGGACAGCCCTGCCTCCAGCATGACGCGCACGAGGCCGGCCGTGTGAGCCCCGCGCATGCCGCCGCTCTCGAGACGAGGGCGACGTCGTCGGGGCCGTGGGTGACGGGAGCGGGCCGGTGGTTGGGGTCGGAGACGGGGACGGGCCGTTGAACAGGGTCGGTGACGGGGACAGGACGCGAGATCACGCCCGGGAGCCTATGGGGTCCATGGGGTCATCGCACGGGTGATTCCCGCCCCATGTCGGCCGAGCGGTCAGGGGAGAGTAGCGTGAGGTCATGAGCACCTCCAGCGCGCTGCGCATTCTTGAGCCAATGACCATGCGCGGGCTGACTGCCCGCAACCGCCTGTGGCTGCCGCCGATGTGCATGTACTCGGTCGAGGCGCGGGACGGCGTCGTCACCGACTGGCACGTGGTTCACTACGCCAGCCGCGCGGTGGGCGGTTTCGGCACGATCATCGTGGAGGCCACGGCGTGTCACCCGGAGAGCGCCTGTCCCCAACGACCTGGGGCTGTGGTCGGATGAGCAGGTCGCCGGCCAGCGCCGCCTGGTGGAGGCGATCCACGCCGGCGGGGCGCTGGCGGGTATCCAGATCGGGCACGGCGGGCGCAGGTCAGGGGACCTCCGTGGCGCCCCAAGGTGGAGGCGCGCGCACCCGGCACCCTGGAGGGCTGGGAGCTGCTGGCCCCCAGCGCGATCCCCTTCCCCAGCACGCGGTTCCCACCGAGGCTGGACGAGGCCGGGATCGGTCGGATCGTGGAGGCCTTCGCGGCGGCCGCGCGCGCCTGTCGAGGCCGGCTACGACGTCGTCGAGATCCACGGCGCCACGGCTACCTCATCCACGAGTTCCGCTCCGCCCTGTCCAACCAGCGCACCGGCTCCTACGGCGGAAGCGTGGAGAACCGTCAGCGCTTCCCGCTCGGTGGTGCGGGCCGTGCGCGAGGCCATCGGGCCGCAGACGGTGCTCGACATCCGCCTGTCGGCCTCGGACTGGGCCGAGGGCGGCGTCACCGGCGAGAGACCGCCGCTTTCAGCCGCGAGCTGGTGGAGGCCGGCGTCGACGTCCTGCACATCTCCAGCGGCGGGAACGTCCCAGCCGCGGTGCCGGTGGGGACCCGGCTACCAGCTGCCGCTGGCCCAGCAAGTCAAGCAGGCCGTCGCCGGTAGTGACGTCCCGGTGGTGGGTGTGGGTCTCATCGAGGAGGCGACCCAGGCCGAGCAGGCACTCATCTCCGGGCAGGCCGACGCGATCGCCGTGGGCCGGGCCGCCCTGCGCGACCCCTACCTGCCGCTGCGCTGGGCGGCCGACCTGGGGGTCGCGCTCCTGGGACGAGGCCCCTGGCCCATCCAGTACTGGCGCGGCACCTGGGCTGAGGCAGGTCCTCGGTCTGCCCTCCACCAGTACTATCTCCTGGGAAGTCCTCAGTCGCGTGCGACGTATCCATCTTCTGGAGGTAGAGCCTTGGGCAGCAGCGATTCGACGGTTCCCAGCACGCAGAGGCACCGCGGGGACGTGTACTCCTCGCAGTGCCCGTGCCGCGATCTTCTGGACGTCGTGGCCAACAAGTGGTCTGCGCTGGCCATCGGCGCACTGGCCGAGGACCGTTGCGCTTCGGGGGCTGCAACGGCGCCTTCAAGGAATCTCGCCGAAGGTACTGACCGCCACGCTGCGCCGGTTGGAGGACCACGGACTCGTGCACCGAGGTGATCCCGAGGTTCCTCTTCACGTGGGTACTCCTGACGGAGGTCGGCCGGAGCGCCGTCGAACCGGTATTCGCGCTTCGGGAATGGGCCGAGTCCCGATACGCGCATGCGCTGACTCACGCGAGGTCGACGCCGTAGGTCGCGTGTCGACGTGAAGACGACTCCCAGAGCAATGCCCGGGAGATCGCCACTGCGCACAGTTCGTCGGGGAACGCCTGAGCCCTCGGCATCGGACTCTGAGGGTGCCGCGGGCCTACGGCGCCCACGAGTCCCTGGGCATTCGGACGTCGTCACGACTGACACCAGCACCCACTATCTTCTTGATAGTAGGGGTCATTGCGGGTAACCACTTTCTTCTGACTACGGTCTGTGCTCGTTGACGGTGCACTTCCGTCGAACCTGGCACAAGCCGATGAGCAAGGAGAGCAAGGAGCTATCGATGCCCTCAAGCAGCCCCTGACACCCAACGCACCATGACCGCTGTCGTCACTCGATCCGGTGGCTCCGTGGACATCCCGGATGTCCTGGTCGATGCCACCGTCCCCGCCCCGGCGGCTCCCACTGGCCACGACATCCTCGTGGAGGTCAAGGCACTGTCCGTCAACCCCGTTGACGTCAAAGTGCGCGCCGCCCTCAACCATGCCGGCGGTGAGGAACGCATCCTGGGATGGGATGCAGCGGGGACAGTCATCGCGGTAGGCGAGCAGACCACTCTCTTCCAGCCCGGCGATGACGTCTACTACGCCGGAGCACTGGAGCGTCCCGGCTCCTACGGACAGCTGCAGCTCGTGGACGAACGCATCGTTGGACCGAAGCCGAGCTCGTTGGACTATGCAAGTGCGGCGGCACTGCCCCTGACCTCGCTCACCGCGTGGGAGGCTCTTTTCGACAAGCTCCACCTGAGCAGGGACTCCGCAGGCACGATCCTCGTGCTGGGAGCCGCAGGAGGGGTGGGCTCCATGGTGATCCAACTGACCAAGGCCCTCACCGATGTCTCCGTCATCGCCACTGCCTCACGTGAGGTCCCGCGACTGGGTCCGGTCGCTGGGTGCCGACGCAGTGGTGGACCACTTCGCCGAGGACCTCGCGCAGCAGGTTCTCGCCATCACCTCGGACGGCGTCGACTACGTCTTCACCCCGCAGAGCCGAGGGCGCGTGCCGCTGCTGACCACGGTGGTTCGTCCTTTCGGGGAGATCGTCGCCATCGACGACGAGCGAGGACCTGGACCTGTACGCGCTCAGGACAAGGCCATCTCATGGCACTGGGGTTCATGTTCGCCCGCCCAGGCACGGCTACGACCTCATCACCCAGCACCATCCTCTCCACCGTCGCCAGGCTCATCGACAGTGGAAGGATCCGTGGCACTGCGTCCCAGACGCTCACGCCTCGCAATGCTGCACAGATACGGGCAGCTCACCGCCTCATCGAGAGCGGGCGCACGGTGGGAAAGATCGTTGTGACCGACGCCGGCTGAGTCGACCGAATCGAAACCGAAGCGGGCCCCGATCGCCATACGCAGCGGGCTATCCGACGGCGTCGAGGTAGAAACCAGCAGCCGGCGCGGCAGGGTGAAAGCGGGAGCGCTCGCGCAGGGCGTCGTCCACCACTCCCCGCGCCCGTCGCCGCTGCGGTAGGTGGCGGTGAACTCCACGATGCCGGTCTCGTCGTCCGCCCCGCCGTCGACGGTCTCGTGGATGGTCAGTCCGTCCACCGGGTCCCAGGGGTGGCAGTAGGGGCCCCTCAGGGGCGGGTGCGCGGGTGCCAGGTGCGGAAGGGTAGTCCTCGTCGCCGACGACGAAGGCCGTGTGGCGCGAGCGCATGAGGGGCCTGGGCGGTGGGCGCCGGGGCGCCGTCGTGGAGCGGCTCGCAGCACTGGGCGTAGGTGCGCCCGCTGCCGCAGGGGCAGGGGGTCGGCGCCGTGCACGCCCGGCGGCGCGGATCGGCGAGTCCGACCGGTCCCTGCGGCCGGCTCGCTTCCCCACCACGCTCAGGCCCCCTGCCGGTAGGGCGTGCAGGGCCTGGGCGAGCCAGGGACCGTCCTTGACGCCGCCCATCTCGCGGGCCGAGTGCATGCTCAGCAGGGCACGCCGACGTCGACCGTGGTGATGCCGAGGGCGGGTGGCGGTGATGGGGCCGATGGTGGAGCCGCAGGGCACGGCGTTGTTGGAGACGAAGTTCTGGCTGGGCACGCCCGCGCGCGGTGCAGCCCGCGCCCAGATCGCGGCGCCCGCGGCGTCGGTGGCGTAGCGCTGCTGGGCGTTGATCTTGAGCAGGGGGCCGTGGTTGATGAGCGGCTGGACGGCCGGGTCGTGCAGGTGGGCGTAGGCGGGGTGGACGGGTGCCCGGCGTCGGCGCTCACACAGGTCGAGCAGGGCCAGGAGGGCCTCGAGGCCGTCACCGCTGACGCCCAGGACCCGGGCCAGGCGCCGCAGCAGCGTCTCGAGGAAGGGCCGCCCGCCCCGGAGCGCGTGTCGAGCCGACCTCCTCGTGGTCGAAGGCGACCAGGATGACGGGCTCGGCGGGCTCAGCCCGCGCGACCCGCGAGCGCCTCGAGGGCGACCAGCCCGGCGTGGACGGAGGAGGTTGTCCAGGCGGGGAGGCCAGGGAACTCGCCGTCGCGGCCGAAGCGGGCGGGCGCCTGGGTGGGGTAGGTCAGGACGTCGTGGCCGGCGAGCTCGGCCGGGTCGATGCCGGCGATCTCGCACAGGTGGGTCTCGACGGCGTCGGGGGCGGCGTCGGGTCCGGCCAGCGACCACAGGGGCAGCAGGTGGGTCTGGCGGTCCAGGTGGAGGGTGTCGTTGACGCTGCGGTCAGGTGCGGGGCGATCTGGGCCACGCGGGCGATGGGGCCCGGTGCGCACGAGGTGGACAGCGCCGTCACGGGTGGTCAGGCGTCCGGCCAGGCCCAGCTCGCGGTCGGGGAAGGAGGCGAGCAGGGGGCCGCCGTGAGACCTCGGCGTTGATGAGCTGCCAGCCCGGAGCGGACGAGGGGCGGCGGCGGGCTGAGCGAGGGCGGGGGAGTCGGTGTGGGCGCCGACGATGCGAGACCCGCCCCGGGTTGAGCGCCTCGGGCAGCGCCCAGGGCGGCGATGGCGCCGTCGCGGATGACGTAGCCGCGCCGCGCGGGCCCTGCTCCCAGGTGACGGTCTCGTCGGCGCAGGTGAAGCCGGCCGTCTCCAGGCGGCGGGCGACCTCGGCGGCGGCGTGGTAGGGCTCGGCGAGGCGGTGACGAAGTCGATGAGCGAGTCGGTGTGGGCGTCGTCGTCGCGCAGGATCGCGGCGGCGCCAGCGGCAGGCACTGGAACGGGCACTGGAACAGGGGCTGGGCGGGGCGCTGGCGGGCGTGCTGGGGCATCAGTCATGGCTGATCTTCCACCGGTGCGCCCTGACCGACCCTCCTCCCAGAGAACCCACCGTGGTGGGGCAGAATCGGGGGTGTGAGCATCTCTCAGCCGGTCATCCCGCCCGCCTCGTCCACACCCGTGCGCGCCGTCCTGCTCGATGCCGACGGCGTTCTGCAGCTCATCGGCACCCCGTGGGGTATCGAGGCGCTGACCCACGGCAGCGGACCCGCCTTCGCCCGAGGCCATGATCGACGGCGAGACCGACGCTCTGACGAGGTCGGGAGACCCTCACCGAGCTGCTGGAGCGGGTGGTGAAGGACCTGGGGCTGGAGCTGCGCGCATCGGACCTGTTGGAGATGTGGCACCGGGCCACGCCCGACCCCGTGGCCTGGCAGCTGGTGAGGGACCTGCGCGAGGCCGGGCTACACCACGGTCCTGGCCAGCAATCAGCAGTGGGAGCGTCGGGCCTGGATGCGCGAACAGCTGAGGCTATGACGGCCTGTGCGACATCGACGGCTACTCCTGCACGCTGGGGGTGGCCAAGCCGGATGCCGCCTACTTCCACCGGCTGCTGGAGCTCGCACGGGTGGAGGCGGACCAGGCCCTGTTCGTCGATGAC
>BNJU01005165.1_pt1 | contig 15880 bp, 20 predicted proteins | sample 8539281 | NCBI WGS metagenome assembly BNJU01 (sample SAMD00202456, study PRJDB9452) | human saliva metagenome | isolation source: human saliva | place: Japan
CTACAGTCGTCACCTCGGTTAAGATCAGTGCGCTCGCCTGCAACGCCTGCTCTCGAACAACACGAGGTTTTACCCTTAAACAAGTCTGGATCTTCCTGATGAATAGTATCATAGGCAATGGCTTCTCGTTACTTCAAGCTCAGGTTTCACCTCGACTAAGCTTGGAGCACCTTCACTGGAGTTGAGTGGATTCTACCTTAGTACCTACTGCGATAATTTCTGATACAGGGAGGTGGTGACTTCATTGGAAACTACTTTACGAGTTTCCTTACCATCAACCTTGGTGACCTCGGTTAAGATGGTACGCTCGCCTGCTAGGCCTGCTTGGATAAGGCGGGTGTGACCCTTAAGCAAGTCTGGATCTTCCTGATGAAGAGTGTCATAAGCAACGGCTTCTGCCGTAATTTCAAGCTCTGGTTTCACCTCGACCAAGCTTGGAGTACCTTCGCTTGGAATTGAGGTGGAGTCTACCTTAGTGCCTACTGCGATGATTTCTGAAATCGGTTCTTGGGTAACACTATTGGATTTGACTTGGCGGACTTCCTTGCTATCTACAGTCGTCACTTCCGTTAAAAAATAGTGCGTCCGCCTGCTACCCCTGCTTGAATAATACGAATTTGACCCTTAAGCAAGTCTGGATCGTCCTGATGAATAGTGTCATAGGTGATGGTCTCTGTCGTTACTTCAAGCTCTGGCTTCTCTTGGACCAAGCTTGGAGTACCTTCACTTGGAGTTGAAGTGGATTCTACCTTAGTGCCTACTGCTATGATTTTCCGGAAACAGGGCGCGGTCGTAACTTCATTAGAGACCTGCTGCAGATTTTTCCTTGCCATCTACGGTCGTCACTTCCGTTAAAATAGTGCGTTCGCCTGCTACTCCCTGCTTGGATAAGACGGGTTTGACCCTTAAGCAAGTCTGGATCTTCCTTATGGATGGTGTCATAAGCAACTGCTTCTGTCGTCACTTCAAGCTCTGGTTTCACCTCGACCAAGCTTGGTACACCTTCACTTGGGATTGAGGTGGAGTCTACCTTAGTACCTACTACGATGATTTCTGATACAGGGAGTCGGGTGACTTCATTAGAAACTACTTTACGGGTTTTCCTTACCATCTAACCTTGGTGACCTCCGTTAAAGATGGTACGTTCACCATCGACTCCTGCTTGAACAAGTCTAACTTGGTCGTCAGATCAAGTTAGGTCTTCCTTTCGAATAGTCTCGTCAGGAACTGACTTCTCTGTTACTTCCAATTCTGGTTTCTTCGACAAGACTTGATGCACCTTCACTTGGAATTGAGGTGGACTCTACCTTAGTGCCTACTGCGATAATTTCGGTAACGGGCGCGGTCGTAACTTCATTAGAGACCTGCTTGCGATTTTTCCTTGCCATCGACAGTCGTCACTGCAGTTAAGATAGTACGCTCACCTGATACGCCTGCTTGAATAATACGAGTTTGACCCTTAAGCAAGTCTGGATCTTCCTGATGAAGAGTGTCATAAGCAACCGCTTCTGTCGTCACTTCAAGCTCTGGTTTCACCTCGACCAAAGCTTGGTGCACCTTCACTTGGGATTGAGTGGAGTCTACCCTTAGTGCCTACTGCGATAATTTCTGAACAGGGAGGTGGTGACTTCATTGGAAACTACTTTTACGAGTTTCCTTACCATCAACATCGTAACCTCGGTTAAAATAGTGCGCTCACCTGCGACGCCTGCTTGAATAATACGAGTTTGACCCTTAAGCAAGTCTGGATCTTCCTGATGAATAGTGTCATAAGCAACCGCTTCTGTCGTAACTTCAAGCTCTGGTTTCACCTCGACCAAGCTTGGAGTACCTTCGCTTGGAATAGGTAGATTCTACCTTAGTGCCTACTGCGATGATTTCAGAAACTGGTTCCAAAGGTCACAGTATTGGATTTGACTTGGCGGTCTTCCTTGCCATCTACAGTCGTCACTTCAGTTAAGATCAGTGCGCTCACCTGCTACGCCTGCTCGAACAACACGAGTTTGACCCTTAAGCAAGTCTGGATCGTCCTGATGAAATAGTATCATAAGCAACTACTTCTGTCGTCACCTCAAGTTCTGGCTTCACTTGGACCAAGCTTGGAGCACCTTCGCTTGGAATTGAGGTCGATTCTACCTTATCTACTTGTGAAGAATGAGGTTTTTGTATCTTCAGTCCTAGAAATTTCTCATTTCCCCTTACAAAATAATAACCTGTAAATTCATAACCCTCAATCCTTTTCTGGACTAGGGCAAAAATTCTCCTGCAACTGTTTTTGATGAGAGCTGGACGAAGCTCTACTAAGTTCTCCAAGGCAGAAACCGATAGAGCAGTCCCACCTACAGCCAAAACTGTCACTAGAAAGAGAGAGGCTCCCTTTCTCTTTTTAATGAGAGTGAGCGAAACTAACAAGATTCCTGTACCTAGCACAGGCAGGATGGCATTTGAAAAACAAGCCAGTATCAGGTAACTTCGCAGTAGATTTTACGGTAGATGAAGTAATAATCCTTACCTTCCTCCACTTGGATAGCATTCTCTTCAAACCAACGTAGTTCAGCCTTCAAAGATTCAGGCAAGTCTTTATCTTCCACATAGTGTGACACTAGCTGAGGGAATCCTCTCCTCTGCAAGCACAGCATTTCCACTTGTACCTACAAAAACAAACTCGTTCTCAATAAGACGGAACAAGTTCCTACTGCATACTTTCTCAAAGAAAAAGCGTTGTTTTTGCTTTTAAACATGATGTTGTTTCATGACAAACTCCAATTTCGTATCTATTCCTTTTCCCAGTATATCAAAAATAGTAAACGCTACACAAAGATTTGAATAATAAAATTGCCATATCTAACTTCTTTATCCAATTTTTGAAAGAAAAGCAACCGTATTCTTTGTAAACATTCACAGTAAGAACGTAATTTCCTCCAGAAGTTCTTCTATTATCTGCCACTTAATAAAAATTTAGTGAATGAAAGTAGGAGGCCGATGAAGCTTTAAAGAGCCTAAATTTCTAGATTATATAATATATTGAATCTAGAGACAGTACTACTAACTGCTAAAAATATTTCTAGAAATTAGTTTGACTTTTCCTAATCTCTCTGTTCATATCTTATTTTAATCCACTATATAAACATTTTTCTCAATTTTAGATTTATAGTAGATCAAATACAAAACGGCACACTGTGAATTCTAAAAATGCTAGAAATTGACTAACTACTCTGGTAAATTTGTTCAGATTCTATTTCATTTCACTATAGCAAAAACCACAAGTAAACTCAGTTTTACTGACTTCACTTATGGTAGTTATGTTTATCAAAATATTTACCGAATCCTAATAGAACTCCACAGCCGTTTTTCCTATCTCTTTTTCACCGACATTAAAGATATATCTCATAAACTAAAGTAAGCAAGGACCAACATAGCTACTGTGATAAAGAATTCTGTTGGTAGCTGAAAGATTTGTAGGATGGACAACATAAGCAAAATCACGAGGGAAACGAGACCAAAAACAAGAATTACAATATTAACTGTTCCCTTGATACTTTGAGGTGTCGCAAATATGTAGAGTAAGAGTAATAAAATCCCTATGATTAAATAGACCATTTTCTGCTCTTTCTAGCTCTTATTCAGCTGATTTTTTCTTTTTGTTTGCTTTCTCACGCTCTGCCTTGTTAAGGATTTGTTTACGCAAACGGATAGATTCAGGCGTTACTTCCATGTATTCATCGTCGTTCAAGAACTCAAGTGATTCTTCAAGAGTCAAGATACGAGGAGTCTTGATAACCGCTGTTTGGTCCTTAGTTGCTGAACGAACGTTGGTCATTTGTTTCGCTTTCGTAATGTTAACAGTCAAGTCATTTTCACGAGAGTTTTCACCGATGATCATTCCTTCGTAAACCTCAGTACCTGGGTTAACAAAGATTGTTCCACGTTCTTCGATAGACATGATTGAGTATGTTGTTTGCCTTACCAGTATCGATAGAAACAAAGGGCACCACGGTGACGTCCACCGATTTCCCTGGAATCAATGGTAAGTATTGGTCGAAGGTATGGTTCATGATACCGTAACCACGAGTCATTGACAAGAACTCAGTTGAATATCCAAATCAAACCAGCGCAGGAACAAGGAAGACCAAACAGGTTTGACCATTTACCGAGTTGAAATCATATCCAACATTTCACCCTTTACGTTCAGAAAGACTTTTGGATAACGGATCCTTGGTATTCTTCTGGAGTATCGATTTTGAACACGTTCAAACGGTTCGCATTGACACCGTCGATTTCTTTTACGATAACTGCGGACGAGATATGCAGGTTCATACCCTCACGACGCATTGTTTCGATAAGGATTGACAAGTGCAATTCTCCACGTCCTGAAACAGTCCATTTATCTGGTGAGTCAGTTGGGTCTACACGAAGGAAACGTCTGTTTGCAATTCTGCCTGCAAACGTTCTTCCACCTACGGAAGTTACCCATTTACCTTCTCTACCAGCAAATGGTGAATTGTTGACCAAGAAAGTCATTTGAAGAGTTGGCTCATCGATGTGAAGGATTGGAAGAGCTTCAACTGCGTCTGTCGGAGTAATGGTTTCACCGACAAAGATGTCTTCCATACCTGAAACGGCAATCAAGTCACCTGCTTTTTGCTTCTTGGATTTACGACGTTCCAAACCAAAGAAACCGAAGAGTTTTGTAACACGGAAGTTTTTAGTTGTGCCATCCAATTTTAGAAAGGGTAACGGTCCCAACCTTTACACTACCACGGAGAGACACGACCGATACCGATACGTCCAACAAAGTCATTGTGAGTCAAAAGTGACACTTGGAATTGCAAAGGCTCATCTGAGTTATCTACTGGAGCTGGGATATGGTCGATAATCGTGTCAAAGATTGGTGCCATAGTAGCTTCTTGGTCAGCTGGATCATCTGACAATGAAGAAGTTCCGTTGATCGCTGAAGCATAAACCACTGAAATCAAGCTGGTCGTCATCTGCACCAAGCTCGATGAAACAGTTCCAAGACTCATCCACTACTTCTGCTGGGCGAGCTGATGGTTTATCGATTTTGTTGACACCACGATTGGGCACAAGGTCTTGTTCCAAAGCTTTTTCAAATACGAAACAGGTCTGTGGCATTGTTCCTTCGTAGGCATCTACGACCAAGACAACACCGTCAACCATTTTCGTGATACGCTCAACTTCTCCACCAAAGTCCGCGTGTCCTGGTGTATCCATGATGTTGATACGAGTTCCGTTGTAGCAACGGCTGTATTTTTAGCAGGATGGTAATTCCACGCTCTTTCTCGATATCGTTTCGAGTCCATAGCACGCTCAGCCAATTCTGTACGTGCATCAAGCGTTTCTGACTGTTTCAATAATTCGTCAACGAGGGTTGTTTTACCCGTGGTCAGACGTGGGCGATAATCGCAATGTAGCGGATATCTTCTCTTAATTTTGTCATGATTTCCTCTATTATATTCAAAATTTATTTTCTAACTGAACGATTATACCACAATTTTAAGCAAATGACCCGAATTCAAGTAAGTGTAAATGTTTCAAAAGATCGTTATTCTGCTATAAATTGAAATTCAGTAGAAAAGGCATATTCAACTAATGTACTAAAGTTACGGAAAAATAGTACAGCTGATGGTTTTCCCATCGGACTTGGCTACTTTTCGAGCTGGTTATTGACATTGTGAGGTATAGGTCTCATATCTCCAAGACTGGTCATGCGCTCCACTAGATTGGAAAGCTGGTCATAGCTGTAGCTGTGACCTTACCATTTCCATTCGTAACCGAAGTGGCATTGCCCACACTGTCGTAGGTATAGCTAGAGTGCAAGCCTTCTCCACTCCTTGTAGTTGCTGTAAGCAACTGATCCTTTAGGTTATAGGGTGTGACATAAAACTCTCGAAAATCCTTCCCCGAGGTTTTTGCATGTTGATATTACAACAGAAGATAGCCGTTTAATATAGAGCAACTAAATACTGAGAGCCTAAAAATCAGTTAATCTATTCAGAAAAACTTAGTGGCACAATCTCACATCTCAAGATTGTCAACTGAATAACGTTGACTGCCATTTTTAAACCAGCGTTCTAGAACGACATCATAGAGCATGAAAAGCTGGGATTTTCTTTAATCCAAGCTTCATCAATCCCATAAGGCTTTAAAGTACTCTAGTGCTTCGTTTGGGATTAGTTAAGTAAATGTGGGTTTTCCAGAGTGCCCGCTCTCTTAAAATACGACTCCAAATTTAGTCTCCCCCGCTATCCTTATTTCTTATATTATACCCAGCTAAGTAGTATGCCAGTGAACTTTTAGAATCCGAAATTTCGATAGTTTGGTTAAGATTTTTATTCTTATAATTGTATCTAATAAATAGATATCTCCCATCAGATAATAGTTGCTGGTATTCAATAATAAAAGTTTCTTCAAAACCTACAATCACTTCTAAACTTTCATTTTTCAGACAATCCTCGCATCAAGTCCTATAGGAATTATCCAGTCTGGATCTCTAAACGATTGACTCCCGTCAACGGCTTTACTAAAATCAGCAAGTCCAGGTAAAACACCACTATGTGTCTCTGCATAGTTCATTTCTAAAAAGACATTACTTAAAGATTCATACCTCCCTTATAATAATTCTTTTGATAGACACGATATAGACCAAACAAAGTTAGAAAAAAACTAATAAAAATTATGAGTACGATTTTTAAAAATTTTTTCATCTACCTTTTTCCATACTTAAATCTTGGATAAACTGATAAGCAACATTGTTCTTCTCTTTTAACATCTCCATTGCTTGGGTATCATCCTGATGATTGATTCCTGTCTCTTTATAAATTTGCTTTTTAACATACTCATTCCACCTATATTCTTTAAAAATTCAGATTCCTTGAATAGCTATTAGTAGAAAGTTGATCATAGTATTGATTAGTGGCTGCAACATAGGATATTCTCTGATTTTCATGATAGATATAATATTAACTGCATCAGGTCTGCCTTATAATCAGGTATATTCATACTTGGAGTATTACCGATTGTCACATCTCCTAACCAACCAGATAGGTCATTAGTATGTTGGTGACTATTACCCCAATATCCTTTTTCTAAGCCTTCAAAAATTCGCAAGACGATTTTTGTTATCGTATAAATTAGTTGCAGTAGTAATACTTTGATGGGCGAAATCTGTAACAGTCTCACCCCCAGTATTGGCTCTCTCCTTACTGTTCATTTTATCCTAGCTTGTATTATCTTATATTCCTCTCAGACAATCCGAAGCGGTTCATTTGTTCTTCTATGGTGTGAGTGGGTTTAGCTCCACCTGTTGAACCTGGTCCAGCAGTTCCATTCCATTTAACAATATCCTTCAAGTATTCTAATACAGAATCGTTCCATTGGCATTCTCATCGTTATAAATGATTCCACCTACTAAACGATTATAGACATAATCAGCATTTCTACCTTCTTTTTCTCAATATTTTATATAATTTCTCACAATAATTCTGAGTTTCTTCATCAAAACCATATTGTAAGATTTTGCTTAAACTCGTATGCTGAAACACTATAATCATCAACCGAGTTGGCCCTTTATTTTTCTCCCTTATCGGACGCACTCGATTGTTTTTGGATCACAGACATGTTTCAAGGTGTTTTCTAATGCCGTATTCCCAATTCCGATATAGATTTAGACCTTCTCGGATTGTTGGCGAAGACTTAATGCCTGTAGCTATCGCATAGCAGACTGGATCACTTGTTGGCGCTTTAGCTTCTATCTGTGCTGCCACTAGTTGATATTGATGTTGTACATAGTCACTGGCACTATTGCAGGCCGTTTGAACCTTATTCCACTGTCGACTACCCCAACTATCGCACATGATTGTATTGGGTGCTAACCCAGTTAGTCGCATAATTAGAAAGGCACTCTTGGTCGCATTCCAAGCCTTGGATGCGACACTCTTCACCATTCCAGGTGTTTGAGGCCACTCTTTTCACAGTATTCCAAGTATTAGATGCAACCTTTTTCACACCATTCCATGCATTAGAGGCTGTCTTTTTAACATAGTTCCAGCCTTTTTGATACTGTTCCAGAAATGCCCACTCGGGTCAGGTGTAGTTAACAGGGTTGTTCTGCACATAGCTGTATCGGTTCTGGCTGAGAGGATCTGTGTCCTCACCTGGGTAGCTATCCTCAGTTAAGAAAGTACCTCCCTGACTATCATAATATCTTGCGCGTAAATAGTCAAGTCCAGTATCGTCACGAGCTTCGCCATTATAGGCAAAATGGATTGCCTGTTGTGTCTGTGCTTGTCTTTCTTGCCCCATAGAGATGATAGCTGCTTGATGCGACGCTTGTCCATCCTTGGTCAAGCCTGTCACAGAGACCTGACTGGTTAGTCAAGTAGTTGTAGCTGTCACCTGTTTGGTTGTTGAGGTAGCTAGCTCGATCCCGACCATAGCTATAGGTCTCACGAGCCTTGCCATCATGATCATATGTTTCAAGGACTTCTGTATGTTCACGATTGACATCGTGTTGACATAGTTGCGTTCCCTCGTAGTAGTTGTAGGTATCCTCTCGTGTGGTATAAGGATGAGGACATCCTGAACCTGACTGGCATAGGTCACTTCTCCCTGACCCGGTAAGTTACCGAGTTCTGGTGGGTTGACCACAATCCCTTCCTTACTTGCTCGATCCTTAGCCACTTTCTGGTGATAGGCTCTCGACACATCGTCAAAGATACTGTGCCAGATGCTTCACTGTCTGTGGTAGGGTGGATAGAGCTTGGAGGACATTCTATAGCCATACACCAGAAGAGGGAGTTTTCTTCCCACTTGGGGCTGTGTATGGCGACTTACGACCTGACTTGCTTTCCTTTGGCTTGCGTTGGAAGAGTTGATAAGTGTTCTTGCCTTCCTTGCGACTGGCAGTGAAGACACGGTTATCATCTCCGTCGTAAAGCGCAGCCATGAGAAGGCCCTTCTTGTCCTTGATCGCAAGCAAGCGGTTCTCTGTGTCATAGATATAGTCTAGCTTCTCTGAATTCTTCTCAGAAGCGATACGATTGCCATTCTTATCGTAGGTATAGGTGATGGTGCCATCTGGACCTTCTAGTTTGGTCAAGCGGTTATGATCATCATAGGTACAGCGTGTCTGGCTCTCCTTGCCATCAACTGTCTCGGTGCTGGTCAGTTTATTGCCGGCTAGGTCATAGGTGTAAGAGAGATTGAGAGTTCCTCACCAGCTCCATCCGATACGGTCATGTTTTTCCACTTGACCCAGAGTATCATAGGTGTAGGTATGGACTAGGGTTTCGCCATCTTGCTTAATGGTTTCTTTGGAAATGTAGCCACCATCGTCATACTCATAGCCGTAACTAGAGATGAGTTTGTCCTGCTTATCCATGTGACGGAGTTCGGTGAGGCAGTGAGCCTTGTCATAGGTCAAGAGCTCTTGGTTCCATCTCCTCGATTAACTTCCGTCAGATCCTGCTGGGTTGTGCTATATAGCTGGTCTTTTGTCCCTTGACATCTGTCACGAGGTGAGACGATCCAGTTCATCATAAGTGTAAGAGACTGTACTGCCATCTGGGTAAATCATCTTGAGATACTGCCATAGGCATCATACTCGTACTGAATCAGGCTACCATCTCCCTGACGAACACCCGTGATCTCGCCTTCTTCGTTGGTCGCGTACTGACTGGTTCCTGTCAGGTCACTCATAGACACCCGACGACCATCCGCATCATAGGTATAGAGGACTTGACCATCTTGCTTTTCAGAGTACTCCACCTTGAGTAGTTGATCCAGCTTGTTGCAGTCATAGCCAATGGTTTTCCCATCGGACTTGGTTACTTTTTCGAGCTGGTTATTGACACTTTAGAGTATAGGTCTCCTTATCTCCAAGACTGGATCATGCGCTCCACTAGATTGGAAAGCTGGTCATAGCTGTAGCTTGTGACCTTACCACTTTCCATTCGTAACCGAAGTGACATTGCCCACACTGTCGTAGGTATAGCTAGAGTGGAAGCCTTCTCTCCACTTCCTCGCGTCGCTGTAAACAATGATCCTTTAGGGTCATAGGGTGTGGGTCTTGACACGCTTGGTTCCAGATGTGACACTGGTGAGGTTGCCATTGGCATCATAGGTCATGCTTGCGACGCCACCAGCTTCATCTGTGATCTTCGTGAGATGATTATCGTGGTCATAGCTATACTTAGTCCACTGGTCTGCCCCATCGCTTTCTGAGGTGAGGCGATTGAGGCTATCATAGGTCCGCTTGGTTACTTGACCGAGAGGATTCGTCTCCCTCAAGGAGATTACCGTTCGGATCATAGGTATAGGTCGCTCTGCGCTTGCCATTGATGGTCTCGTTTTGTCACCCTGACCGACTGGGTCATAAGCTTGACTCCACTGTTCGACCAGTTGGCGTTTTGATCGCTTTTGAGTTGATCGAGGGTCGGCATAGTCAAAAGGTGGTTGTAGCACCCTGACGGCTTAGTCAGTTTAGCTAGATTCCCCGCTCATCGTAGCTATACTTGGTTTCAAGGTCATAGGGCGTTCTTAGCCGTTAAGACGACCAACCTTGTCATAGCTATAGTGATTGCTTTCGATCAGATTGGTCTGTCTCTTGCACTAAGCTTTCCAGACACATCATAACCATAGGTTTTTGATAACCCCTGTGGACCTGTTTGCTTGAGTGAGACGTCCCAAGGCATCATAGGCGTAGGTATAAGCCGCCTCATTTGGTAAGGTGCGTTTGGTCACACGACCATAAAGGTCATTGACATAGTTGGTGCTATGACCGTTGGCATCTGTTTCTTTTGCCAAGCTACCTGTAGCGTCACAGGCATACTGATCCTCTCCACCTACACATTATCTTAAGTTAAACCTCACTATTTTGCTTTACTATTTGAAAAATGAAGTTGAGACCGCATCATCTCAACTCTCACTTTGTAATTATTTTTTTCTTAGTTCTCAAATCCCACTCCGCCTGTAATCTGGGTAATGAGGTCTAAATGTTCTTTGATTTGTAACTTATTGCAGAATTTCAGTAATAGTGACTTCTATTTCTGACTTTAAATCATAAAATCCTATATGTACGCTATTCTTGTATATCCAAAACAGGTCTAAATTGAATAATATTCTTATAGCTCAAATAATTCTTAAATTATTATCCATCTTGAAGATTACACTCCTCAATGTATTCTAACCATGCATCAATATTAGGTAGAACTTCCTTTGTTCCCATCCTGAATCAGCAAAGTCATGAATTATATGCACTAGAGTACTATCAACATCTTCAAAACAGGCGATATCATCATTATCACCTCTCCTTGCAAATGGATATAATGTTCGCTCAGGATATCTTGTTTGAAGACCTCTAAATCTCCTAACCGTTTCTTCATCGTTCATCAAGTACCAAACACCAAAAATCAACGATACCTTTAGAAACTAAATCTTTTAATTGTTGTGGATAGGAAAAAAGAATGATTAAATGTAAATGGCATGAATTAATTCCTCCGTTCTAAGTCGTACGAACCGTATGGATTCAAGGTTCGAAAAGATGATTTTTGCTTACCAACACAGTAACTGAACTGTTTCTCCCCAAGTTGAAGGTGTACCAGGAGTGTGTAAGTCTATCTATAAATTGTTCTGGAAGAGGATCCGTATATTGATGTACTCTAGCCGTAGCAGCAATCCCAGCTCCTCTAGCAGCTATAACCCTGTATTATCAATAGTTGTTAACTTACCATCAGGCATATTCACAACATCAATTGCATCTCCTTTCCAACCATTAGATATCATACTAGATTGTATAGAATCGGCTCCATTAACAGAACTTTGACTAAAACCTAATGTTGTAGGGATTAATTTGTGATATTTTATCTGATGGTGCCGGCAAGGCAAGTGGTTTACTAGTCGGCCCAGGCAATGCTAGTTGCTGAACAGGGGTTACATCCTTACGTGGTCTCGTGACTGATACATCCCCTGATTTCGGCTTCGTCATCACCACATCAGCCTTAGGAGCCTTCTTAGGAGACACACTACCTGCTCCGTTGGTAAAGGTGTTAAAGGCAAAGTTCATGGCGACTGTTTGACCAGTAATCTTATTTCCTGTAGCCAAATCAATACCTGTGTCAATCGCAGTCTCAACCGCTGATTCCACTCCAATCTTGGCAACTTGTCGAACTGCTTGATTGCCAATATTTTTGAGTCACATTGGTTGCTAGACTAGATCCAGCTCCCATCAATTGGCCACCAATAAGACCTGAGATAGCACCTGTTCCTGCTCCTTTGGCAATCGAACCAACCAATTCCCAACCACGTTGGCCAGAACTATAGGCATCATATCCTGAGATGATTGCTCCAGAGGCTGCACCACCGATAGCCATCGCTACGGGGGCTCCAAGACCTCCAGTCGCTACGGTAAGAGCAATACCGACACCGATAGCTCCCGCAGTTACGGCAACCTTCTTCCAGTCGACATTTTTCACGAAATCAACGACTTGATTCTGATCCGTTCGGCTGTTGTACAGACATGTTTTAAGGTATTCTGCAAGGCTGTTCCCTCAGTTTCGGAGGAGATTCATACCCTCTCGGATGGTTGGAGAAGAAGTCAAGCCTGTTGCCAAGGCATAGGCAGACCGAACCACTTGTTGGCGCTTGGCTTCCATCTGAGCTACTGTTTGCTGGTATTTCTGTTGTACATAGTCACTGGCACTATTGTAGGCCGTTTGAACCTTATTCCACTGTCTGCCAAACCCAATTAACTGCACGGTTGTATTGAGTGCTGATCCCAGTTAGTTGCGTGGTTAAAGGCACTCTTGGTCGCATTCCAAGCCTTGGAGGCGAAGCTCTTCATACCATTCCAGGTGTTTGAGGCCACTCTTTTCACAGTATTCCAGGTATTAGATGCGACTCGTTTTAACACCATTCCATGCATTAGAGGCCGTCTTTTTAACATAGTTCCAGCCTTTTTGATACTGTTCCAGAAGTGCCCACTGGGTCTGTATAGTTGACGGGGTTGTTCTGCACATAGCTGTAGCTGTTCTGGCTGAGAGGATCTGTGTCCTCACCTGGGTAGCTATCCTCGGTTAAGAAAGTACCTCCCTGACTATCATAATATCTTGCTCGTAAATAGTCAAGTCCAGTATCGTCACGAGCTTCGCCGTTATAGGCAAATGGATTCCCTGTTGTGTCTGGTGCTTGTCTTTCTTGCCCCATAGAGGTTATAGCTGGTTGATGCGACGGCTTGTCCATCCTGGTCAAACCCTGTCACAGAGCCTGACTGGTTGGTCAAGTAGTTGTAGCTGTCACCTGTTTGGTTGTTGAGGTAGCTAGCCTCGACCCTTTACCATAGCTATAGGTCTCACGAGCCTTGCCATCATGATCATAGGTGTAGGGAGAGCTTGGAGAGTTCTTTACCAGCTCCATCCGATACGGTCATGTTTTTCCACTTGACCCAGAGTATCATAGGTGTAGGTATGACTAGGGTTTCGCCATCTTGCTTGATGGTTTCTTTGGCGACATGAACTTATCCTGCTTGCCCACTGTGAGGATAGTAGTATAAATGAAAACTAGGGAAAATTTTTCCCAGTTAGAAATTGAATCATGTCACAAATTGTCTTTTGTGAAAGTAATTTATATTTTCTCCACTTTTACATCATTTTTCAGATACAATATCCACTAGATATTCTGTCGACATTATGAAATAGTGATGAAGCTTTTTATTAGCTAGATTTGCATAAGTAACCAAGTCACCCAAACCTGTATTCTCGACCCTCATAGATATAGTTGGTCAGATAAAGTGGTCTGTTCTCTGCTAATCCTGCTCCCCAATATTTATCTCTTAATTCTAAACTTTCCTGGACTGTTCGGAAAGCCCAAACTTTTGTAAAGGTAAATTTAAATTTTTCTGAATCTTCCAAGTAGGCAATTAGAGTATCCCCATCTATATTTATCTCGATACCATAGTCACCAAAAAGGGATGAAGCCCTGGTTTAATTTTTCGTCCACTTTTTCCATATCATTTCTCCAAGTTCTATTTTTCGATAATTATATTTATACTAAGATGATGTACATGTTTTGATTAGTAAATTTTTAGTATTGACTGATACTTAATTTCAAATTTGCAGAAACAAGAATATCTAGTACGCTATCTTGAGTTATGATTATATAATGCCGTGAATGCAAAGTTCTGGGTCATAATATGATGTGTATTCCAGTTTCTTCACTAATTGACTATTCTTGACTTCGTAAATGACATTTTGAAATTATTTTTCAAATTTTTTAAAACATCTCTTTATCCAGAATTGCAGATAAATACAATTCTCTGCTAAAGACTCGTGCTTCATCATAATAAATACATGATAATTTAAAACGGTTCTGTCTCTCCAATCAGCCTAATTTCTTGACCATCTGACAAATTTGTCAACAAGACCTTTAATCTATAGTTATCTACCGGAATCAAATCTTTAAAGACTTCTACCCATTCTTCATTTTTAGTTTCCATATCTAATTTCATATGAAAACCCCTCCTTTTTGATTGCTTTATTTGAAATTCCAGTGTAGCTCCTCGTTTACTTGTGCTTCCACGTCAACAACAACCTTTGTTCCATCACTTAAAAATACCCACATACCCTTTTACTAAAGTCAGTATTAATTTCTTTATATTTTCTAAAGGTAATGAATTGAAATCTTCAAGTGCTTTTTCACATCTCCATATGATTGAAAATTTTTGTTCCACTTCGTGAAATATCTTCCATTCCCCGAAAACAAATTTATCAGCAATTTTGACCAGTTAAAGCCTCTTTGTCCCTGTCTTTTAACATCACCTACTTTATCTGCCACACGAGCAACATCTCGATGCCTTGTCCACTGCCCTCGTGGATTTCTCCGCCCTCACTTCATACCATTACCAGTCGGAACACTAGAATTGTACTTTAGCGACCTGTCTCACCGGCAATCGCAGCCGTTACATCTTGAATCGGTGCAATCCACGGCACATATGGAGCGATAGCTTTTCATATCATTCGCTGGTGTCCCATCTATACGGTAACCTGTTTCAGCAATGTGCTTGTATAGGTTAGTATAGTGATACTTATTCATCTCAGCTACTTTTGAGCCACCTTAGCATCTTCAATAGCCTTTAATTCTTCCAGTGAGAGATGATGTATCTATTTCTGTGATCCCTGTGGATTAAAGCAGCCTGTGCCTTGATAAGTATTATAGTTTCAGAACATTACCGTATTTATTTTTCAGTTCACCAAGAGAACTTGGAATCAATATTAGCTTTTTCAGAGACTGTTAGTCCATGTCTTGCCGCATCTTCATATTTTCAAAAGTCTGCTGTAGATAGGGTTTGATTTACGTCTTATCTGACGCCTTAGTCGTTTTTGGATTACATACATGCTTCAAGGTATTCTGTAAAGCGGTTCCCCAGTTGCGAAGTAAATTTAATCCTTCCCGGATGGTTGGCGATGACTTGATACCTGTCGCCAAACCATATTCATAACGAATCTGTTGGCGACGACGCTGTTCTGCTTTAGCCTCGCGCGCGCTGCTTGTTGTTGGGCATATGCATAAGAACTTTGTCCTCCGTAACTTCCAACCCTGATATGTTGCCACATTGGGACCAAAAGCTTGATAATAACTTGCTGGAGCTCGAAATTTCGATCGGTTCGAATACGACGATCTGTGTATTCACGTAGGACACTGCACGGCTCTAAAGAATCTTTCTTCAACAATACTCCGTTGGTAGAAACGTTGTAGGCGCGCATTGATACTACGAGGGCGACTCTGGTTCGCCTCTCACCACCCATCCAGACCATTCTAGTGCCCACTCGGGTCTGTATAGTTAACCGGATTGTCTCTGCACATAGCT
>BNJU01001774.1_pt1 | contig 15861 bp, 22 predicted proteins | sample 8539281 | NCBI WGS metagenome assembly BNJU01 (sample SAMD00202456, study PRJDB9452) | human saliva metagenome | isolation source: human saliva | place: Japan
CTAACGGGCATGGAGATTGATGAACTAGTTGCTCGATGGATTAATGTGTGGTTGATGGTGCTTGTTCTTTTCTCTAAGATTTCTTTGTGTGACAATAACTGTCACCATGGGATATTCAATTCTTCTCTTCTAATGATATTCCCTGATTTTATTATTTTATCTAATGCTATCATCTATGAGTGCAATGTGGTCAGATGGAAGAATATACAGTGTTTCTGCCATCATGCGGGGATATGGATATCTCTGTGCTGTTTTGTATCTCGTTTTAGACCGAATAAGTGTAATATCTTGTCCTCTTATCCCATAAGATGTTGTCGAGAAATATTCCGTTGGATAAGCTATTGGTATCTGTTACATCTCTAGACGTTGCATATATGAGCCAGCTACTTGTTCGTCGGTTTGGAATCCACGAAACGGATTCTCAAATTTATTCAAATGAGTAAATCTGTATTATTTGAACACCGTGCAGAATATATCTTGGTTCTTCCGTGTAAAAATCTGCTAAGGCGGAATATCTAAGCATAATAAATGGTGCTGTCAGGAAGCATACCGATTCTATTGATGGTATATTTCCTTTTTCTATAAGATTCTTTTTGTAACCATGTATATCATCCTTGGCTTTTATTAGTGTTGGGATTCTCAGATAAAACAGAAAGAACAGCTCTGTACTCTTCTATTCATCATAAACGCAATATAATCTAAAACTGTCCATAACGAACATAAATGATTAGCTGGGATCGAGTACATCTACAAGTTCAGGCTCTCCTCCCGGCAAAAGCCTGCCTGATCGCGTGCACTGCAGTAGTGAGAGTCAATATTTCCTTAGCTGAAGGAATCTCCGATGTTGGGTATGGAAAATTTGCGATGAGCATTTTTAGAATCCGTCGCAACACTGACGCTGATATCCGTCAGTCTCAACGGGGTAAAAATATCAATATTCTTGTGCACGTTTAATGTACCTTTTTCCATTCGCTTAACGTAATTTCTGCAATAAAGCCTAGGTTTTCCTCTCTCTTTGCGAGTCAGTTCTAAACATTTTTCTGCTTTGGGAGAGAAAGAGCCTAATAATGATACAGCCGCATTTAAGCGTACATAGTCATTAGGATGTTCTAAAAAGATAAAAGTCGTAGGCTTCCATCCTCAGTTTCTTTTATTTGATTCTCAGTAACTCTGATATATATAGTACATTAGCTTTGCGTGATTTCCTCCATTACTATATACTCACCCCATTGTTCCACAGATACGTAGAGATGAAATTAAAATCAGAAAGTTTTTCATAGATACGCCCCTTTCTGTTATAAATATTTCCTCAAATCGTTTAAATACCCATGTTCCATTATTCAATGTCACTGTACCAAATTTCTCCAATTGACTTTTTCCCGAACTCGAATTGTTCTTTAAGCTCTTTGTGGATAACCAGTCTCGTGCAGTCTTTTCCTCCCGTAAACGAGATCCTTACTAGAATAATATCTACTTATCTCTGGTGTATACTTCCTTTTCCATGGCAGCTAGTAACTGTTGCCGACATATAGTATTTTATTTTTCATCTTGTTTTACGACAATAATACGTTCGTTTTCTTTAAGATCATCGAACTTTTTCATTTTTAGTATTTCTTAATTTTTCTTTTTATACGAGGATCTTCTTTGATATTTATTCCACTTTGTCCCGCTTGCTGCCGCGAGACGCTCCAGCTTGTGCATTTCCTCCGATTGCCTTCGCCGCAGCTGCGCTGATGATGCCGCTGACGATCTGTGCCGTGTCGGGATCTGGACCCTTTGGGTTCTGATGAGAGCCTCGTTGAGTCCTGCGCCGATGGCACCAGAAAGCAAAGCCAGAGCCTGTGATCGCACACATAATGCCGTCAATAGCGATATGAATGGCGATCTTGCGTCCGCTGCCATCGTCCTTCAAGTTGTGGACGAGACGGAATGCTCCTCACGAGGACTGCGGCAAGTTCCTGCTGTTCCTCGATTTTCGCCTTGTCAAGATTTTACCGAGTTCGTTGAGTGAGTTTGCAGTATCACGGCTGAGGGCAGAGATGTCCTGCGCCGGATTATCTCGGATGTCGATGGTTCCTGCAGCAACGGCAGATTTTCTGTTGTACTGCTTGCATCTCCCTTGACGGGCATGGAGCTACTCAGGGCAAGACCGATGGTGTTGTAGACTTTTGTTCTGCTCGTCCTCAGTCATGTTTTTATAGTTGCCGTATTTGTGGTAGAGGCTCCGATGCTCTTTTGCACTGTAATCCGCCTCGTTCTCCAGATCGCTAACTCAACCTTCCTCTTTTTCTTGACTCCTCAAACCATTCTTCGCAAATATGTAATCCCTAATTTTGTTTCAGAATCTGTCCCATAGATTCTCATAGTGAGTAGTCTGCTTTGAGGCTATTCTTTTTACATCATATACCAGTTTCATTTCTGTCGGCATGTCTTTTTCCATATTTCATGCAAAGTGTATAAATTTTTTCTATGTCCCTCAGAAATAATATCCAATAGACCTCTTTGTCGCTCTTTCAGATACATCATATTCAAAGCCTTCCTCCTTTCCTTCGATATCATTAAGTTGGTGCTTTTTACAACTTTTTAGTAATTTCAAAAACAATCACCATAAATCATATTACTTTCATATGAGCAGTATATATATATAGCATCTGCACGCTGAATCAACATACTCAAGACATATAGATACCATATCTGCTTGATATTCTGAAAAATAATCTTCAAAAATTTTTCCCATGACGTAAGACTCCTTTTTGCTTCATTTGTAAAAATCTTAAATATTATTGGAGATTTAGTGCTAAAAGATTTTTCGTTAATACTATAGCTAACGTTCTCGGTTGAGGTAACGCTTGTATCCGTTACAGGCACATCCCTATATTGATTATGAGAAACCTAACGTAAAGAACACACTCTCCACCCATCAAAAGATAGCGCTCAACAAAGCCAATATAGTTCTAAATCTCATCCAGTATCTATACCGATAATAATACAGTGCTTCCAGGGCTGTTCGCCACGACGAAACTTTTTCTTCTTCTGAGGCGATTTTGATTCAAAGAAGAAAAAAACGCTCCCAATGCAAAGACAGAATAGGCTGGGACCCATCCAAAAGAATTTTTGTATGCTCTATCCCTTCGCCCATGCATCAAAGCATAGAGCCATACAAAAGCATGAACCGACAAACATGGCGCATGAAAACCAATGGCTGAATACATACCATTTCCGATAGCTGTATTTTTCTTTCAAAATTTTTATAGTAATAGAAATATGCCATTTTTCCGGCTGCCCAAAAGGAAATAAAGATAAATAGCATATTTCATGGGAGTTCTCGCCTTTTTCTTCATCACTTCTTGCCCCAAATCTTTTTCTAATTTATCTGCTGTTTCAACAATGTTTAACTCACGAAAAACTATGTGAAAAATTGTTTCTGCTGTTTCAAATTTAGTGTACATTAAAGGCTCTTTTCTCCATGAAAGACTGACATTTGTGCCATCTCCATAGTCTAGTTGAATTTTTCTTGTTCCAAATCCCAATTCTTTCAATAAGTCGTCTGATGCAGGCGCACATATAATATATTCAGTATCACCTGCATCTTCGTTTGATCTGATGTCATATTGGCACTCACAATATTTTTGAGATATCGTACCTCTTTTAAATATTAGATTGACATTGGCAAAGGTTTCTTCAAAGCATGTTGCTTCTTTATGTCTTGGGATGCTCCAGTGTGCGTGGTACATCGATATTTATTATAAGTGTCGCTTTACAACATCATAGTGTGCTTGGATAAGATATCCTACAGTAAAATCATACCAATCTAATTTATTCATTCGCATTATCCCCTAACGTATTGATGTTAGTCCAGAAGATCATACTCTATGGGGTTGTCTTCCTCGTAGGTTTCTTTCTCCTGCAAGGTCTCGATGTTCAGATTCTCGCCGATCTTTGCCGTGATCTTTCGCCATGCGCCCCGCCTCCCGATGATGTCCATATCTTGCTGAAGGTGGAGGCTGAGGTCGTTCTTTGCGGAAACGAGAGCAAGGGAGTAGGAGATAACGGATTCCTTTGCTGTTACCATTGCTTTTTGTTTGCACTGACACTGATATCCGTCAGTCCCCGACAGGGCAAAGGATGCGCCGATGCTTGCCGAGCTGAATTTGTTCTCGGCTTGAGATAATGGCTGTGTATGTTTTCGTGAATCATAGTAGTTGAATTTCAGGATCATCATAGGAGATGATATCTATAAATTCATCAGATGTAGTAGGGTAAATTGCTTTGCGCAGAGATCATCACCTTCACGTGATTCTTCTTGCACCCATTTAATCAGAGCAGAGTCCTGCACTTCAAATAAAAGTCACTTTGTATAAAATCTTTTCCATAAGTTCTCTCCAAGAAATAAATTGTTTTAACCTTTTTCCTTCATCTGTACTTTGATAAGAAATGATAGAGGCGACTCAAAGATTAATTTTATACCTCGATTATCATCAGAACTCTTTAGAGTAATCTCTAATCCCTCGTCCCGATGATCCAGTCAAGTTCTCCATATACATCTTTTGTGGAAGATCATCATGAGATTTCCACTGACTCCATTTTTCCGTACATTGTGTTTTCCTCCAATTCTATAATTAATCACTATATCTTATTTTTATCCGTGTTTTATTTTTATTAGGCTGAATGATTTCTAGAGTAGGATGCCCTTCTGAGCGCTTCTCTCGTACATTCACACCTCTGCCATCACGCAGTTTCCCTGTTTTATCTTTCCTCTTTCACCTGTTTGATATTGTCAAGAACAGTTGACAAAATTTCTCACAAGAAACAAAAGCTTAAGCAGTCGCGGCAATGGGTCATAGAACTGTCGACGTTTCACCATCGGAGGAAGCCCACCGTTTGACGACAGGGGCGATGCGCATTAATGCTTGCTGTTTTGGGCATGGCAGTACCTCCTTTGTTTTGTTGCAACGCAGAAGTGAAACGATAGCAATACATTTTTATATGTCCCAGTGGAGCTGTGCAGGATCAGGGGTGGCGCGGTCGATCTCGCAGAATCCATCGAGGCGTTTTTCGTGTGTCTGTGCAAATGCCTCGGCAAGCGAGCTGTTCGTAGGCGGGCGGGATCTCCATCGCGTGAATCGCCATGTGCATGTAGTCCTTTGCTATGAGGACACACGCGCTCGGCGGCAGATATGCCTTGAATCGGTAGCCGTAGTACAGGTGGCTATTGTGCGGACAGCATCCTCCAGTCCATCAAAAGGCGGAAATGCGCTCATCGGCCTCTGCCTCGGCGTCTCGGTCATGCCGAGTTTGTGCATGAGGTTCCACCGATCCGCCCGCAGTTCACCCGCGCAGAATGTACTTAGATGGAAATCCGTCCCTCGGCACATTCAATCGCAAGATTGATGTGCTCCAGTCTCGCTTCCCTGTGTTTCCTTTTCCTCCGCCTCAAGTGCCGAGAGTCCCTGCATGGCGTGACTTTCCTCCACGTCTGCGCGGGTTCCTCGTTCACCTCGGATCCGCATAACACTCTGAAAAGAGTTCGATGGCCTCCGCACGATGCTCCGGCATCTGCGCGAGAAAATGGAGCCGCGCCCGTGCGTGCCAGTCCTCCACCGCCGGCAAAGAGCTCGTGGGGCGGGGCGTTTTTCGAGACGGTCGATAACGAGATGGATGCGTTCATGAAATGTTTCCCGACGTCATAGTTTTATCACCTGTTTCATTTTGATTCAAAGGGAAGGTCGTGCGTGATGACGATGAGCGTTGCGCCGCGTGCATCGGCATCCGTCAGGAAGCGGATGTGATGAGGGCGTGTACCGCAGGCGGCATCGAGCCCTGCCGTCGGCTCATCGAGGAGCAGGATCGGCGCATCGCCCGCGAGTGCAAGCGCGGTGAGCAGGCGGCTGCGCTGTCCCCAGACGAGGCGTTCATTCCGAGCGGCTCGTCGAGCCTGCGGGCAGAGCCCGCACGACGTTCGCGAGCTGCGCCGTTTCGAGTGCATGCCAATGTGCTGCCTCAGAGATATCGCCGCGCAGGCTCAGAAAGTTGTCCGTATGGAGGCAGAGGGCAGCAGCTGCCGCCGCAGGGCGACACAAAACAGCGCGCGCGACGCGTCGGGGAGAGCTTGTATGGGGAACACCATCGTGGGAGATCGTGCCCGCATCGGGCTCCCAGGAGGCGGAGCAGAAGGCTTGCCAGTGTCGTCTTGCCCGCTCGCTCTCACCGATGATGGCCAGTGTGTCTCGCCGCGGCGATCGTAGGCTGAGGTTCTGCTACAGTAGGGATGTCCGTATGATAGCGGGAACGGGTGTTTCGCCTCGATCAGAGGTGCGTTTGCTGATTTCTCGAAGGCGGTGCGATGGGCGGTAGCGTGTGTGCTCTCCGTCTGATGGGAGAATATGTCGCGCGGCACGCTGATTCCTGTGCGCCGAGAACAGCGGGAGGGGATCAGGCGGAGCTCGGCGAGTACCGCCTCGGGCGCAGAGCAGACCGCTACTGGATACCGTAGCATCCCTCGGTCACGCAGGGATGAGGAGGATGATGGCCGCGATCCAGACAATGATCCGCAGGACGTCGAGCAGGGTGAAGAGCTGCTCGCGGCGCCTCCTCGTGCCGTACGCTCGCGCTGAGCGTCTGCCGCCGCCTCATCAGCACTGCCTGTGCATGCTGCGTACTGCCGGCGGCGCGCACTCGGTGACGCCGTCGATCGATCGAGGAGACTGCTGCGATAGTCGGCACTCTGCGCGCGCAGTTCCGTTTCCGCGGAGGAGGAGCGGGAGCGCGAGGTGGAGCAGAAAGAGCAGGAATACGGCTGTGGCCGCAGGGAGGCTGAGCGGCAGGAGAGCCGCACGGGCGAGCAACGCAAGGCAGGGCGATCAGCGGCGGTGGGACGGCGCGCAGGTAGAAGTCACGCAGGGTCTCACAGCCCGTCAGCGGATCGTGGAGGAACTCGCCCTCGCGTACCGTTGCCCTCACGCATGGGAATGACGGCGGCGGAGCGGCGGTAGGTCGCCTGCTGCAGCGTCTCGTAGCAGCCGAGGCGGACGGTGGAGGCAGGCGCTCCAGATAGCGAAAGACGGCGCGCCCGATGCCGCGCCGCACGCGGGTAATGGCGAGGGCAAGTGCCGAGAGGGGCGGCTGCGAGTGCCGCACTGGCGATGATCCACGCCGCGAGGCAATGAGGAAATGCCCGCCGCGGCCGCGAGGAATCCGCGAGGAGGGCGGGAGTGCCGCCGCAGGTGCGGCGATGGAGAGCAGCCGAAAAGAGCATTGTGGTCATCACCTCACCTCCCAGTGTCACGACCTGATCTGCCCATGCGATGAGCGCAGGACGGTGCGCCGTCAGAATCATCGTGCGGTGATGTGAAAAATGCCGTCAGGGCATCGATCACGCACCGCTCGGTCTCCTCATCCAGCCCGCACGTCACCTCGTCCAGAAGGACGATGGGGCGATCCTGAAAAGAGGGCGCGTGCCAGACCGAGGCGGTGACGTTCTCCTGCTGGAGCGGATGGCCGCCCATGCCGAGCGCGTGTACGGTCCATCGGGCAGCGCGCGCAAAAAGTCGCGAGTGCGCCGCCTCCAGTGTCGCCGTGATTTCGGCATCCGCCGCGTCCCGCGTCCCACAGCGTCACGTTTTTCCGCAAAGGCTCGCACCGAAGAATGAGGGCTCCTGCAGGACGTACGTGATGAGCGCAGTGCGTGTCTCTCTGTGAGGCGCGCGAGGTCATAGCTATGCTCTGTTCCTGCACCGTCTGCGAGGGTAATCCTCCCCTCGAGAGGAGAGCTGCCCCGCAAGAGAAGGAGCAGTGTCGATTTTCGCTGCCGCTGTCGCCTGCGATCACGGTGGACTTTCCTGCAGGGAAAGGAGGTGTGAGATCGTTAGAACGGCCTCGTCGGTCAGCGGGATAGCGGTGAGTGAGCGCCTCCGTGCGTACGGAGGAGGAAGAATCTGATCGTGCGTTCCCGTGATGGAGGGCGGTGCATCGAGGTGAGGGGCAAGCGCCTTCTCTGCCGTCGCGGCATCCATCGCCAGCTGGAAGAGCAATGCCGCCCTCACGCGCGCTGATAGAACTGCGGCGCAGGATGAGCACTGAGAACGCCGCCTGAAAGGTCATGCCGCCGTCCGCGAGAGCCGCAGACCGATGGAGACCGCGATGAGGGCAATCGACAGGGTTGTAATCAGTTCCAGTGCAAAGGAGGAGACAAAGGCAAGCCGCAGCACGGCAAGCGAGGCCTCGGAGAACGCATGGCTCATCTGGGCGAGATGATGTCCCTCCGCATCGACGCGGCGAAAGATTTTTAAGCGTCGCCGCCGCGCTCTAGATCATCAGAATCCGATCCGTCAGCGCACGCATCTCATCCCGATTGGCGTTCACTGGCACGGCGCGTCGCCTTGCCGATGAGGGTGAGGAGAAATGGCGCGATCGGCAGGGGTGACCAGAAGAGCAGCGCCGACGGCGGATCGACGACAGCCGTCACGAGCAGGACGAGCGGGATGATGACGACACCTGCGATCATGGTGGGCAGGAGAGTGCGAAACCAAGGGTCGAGCGCATCGACGCGCTCCAGCGTAAGCGTCAACACACCCGCACCGCTCTGCCCGTGTGCCAGCATTTCTCTGTGGAGGGCACGCCGGCAGAAGAGCCGCAGATCATCGAGCTGTGCCTCGATGCGACTCTTTGGCAGGCGCAGGAGCGCCATGGCGAAAAATGACAAAAAGCAGCATCAGAAGCTCTGATGCTGTTTCGCTCAAAGTCCGCCGTGCCCGAGAAATACAGTGTTCACAATGGCGGCGTATTCCATGCCGCGAGGATGGTCAGCCCTCCGTGCAGGAGTTCGACCGCAACGCGGATGGAGAGCTGCGCCGCTGCGAATGCAGCATTTGAAACAGGATGGACTTTCGTTTTTCATTGTTTCCTTTAATATGCCTGATGTCCGAATCGTTCGGAGAAACGCGCTTGCGGAAGATGTAGTACGTCCAGATCTGATAGCGAGGACGACGGGGACAAGAATACCGGCAGCAATGGTCATGATGGAGAGGGTGTACTCCGTCGAGGACGCATTGTAGATCGTCAGACTGTAGCCGGAGTTCAGGCTCGAGACCATGAGACGCGGGAACAGTCCAGCGAAAAGCCGACCGTCGTGCCGACGATGGCGAGGGCGCCGAGGATGAACGCACCCTGCTGGGAGCGCTTTGTAGAAACGCCGATGCCGAGCACGGAAAGCGCCGAGAGGAAGAGCCGCCGTGGCGACGGTGCTCTGGTAGAGGTCGGTCTCAACATAGGTGAGGATCATGCAGATCACTATGAAGACTGCTGCAGCGACACTGATCGGCGAGCGCGCGGGCGCGGTCGAGCAGGTAGGTGCTGGTCAGGCGCAGCTGCAAGAATGCCGCGCCATGGAACGCGAAGACGAGAACGAATGTGATGCCGCCGACAATCGTGTAGGGGGTCAGGAGATCAAAGAATCCGCCCTGATAGACCTTGTCCGCACCGATGGGAAGCCTGCGATCAGATTCGTGACCGCAACGCCCCCAGAGAATGCGGGGACGATGCTGCCGAGCGCAGTGCGCACGACCAGCGGCGCTGCCATGCTGCATCCTCGCGATGATGGCGGAACTCGAAGGCGACGCCGCGCAGGATGAGGGCAGCGAGCATGAGGAAGAGCGCGATGTAGAGGTGCGAACATCGTCGCATAGACATGCGAGGAGAAAGCCGCAAACGTGGCACCGCCCGTAATCATCAGACCTCGTTGCCGTCCCAGACAGGACCGATGCTGCGGATGAGCTGAGAGCGGTCGCTCTCCTTGTCGGAGATGAGTGTGAGGACGTGCCGACGCCATAGTCAAAACCCTCGGGGAAGAAGAATCCCGTGAAAGAGGACGACGATCAGCACGAACCAGAATGATTGTAGTCATTCTTACTTCCCTCCTTCGATGTGCAGGAGTGATCTTCGTGCGGCGGATGAAGCGGAAGGCGAGATAGAGCGCGGTGATGAGCAGCAGCAGGTAGAGTACCGTGAAAGCCGATCATCGTGAACCAGATCTCCCCAGCGGTCAGATTCGGTGAGACCGCATCAGCCGTCTTCTGTAGGGCCGACCGATCCACGGCTGACGTCCCCATCTCTGCGACGATCCAGCCGCAGGAATTGGCGATAAACGGAATGACGACCAGCCATGGTAGGGCATAGAGCAGTTTCTTTGCCGAAAGAATCTGTTCCTTCTTCGTCAGATGAGAGCACGACGAGGCGAGACGAGCACCATGAAGAAGCAGCGCCGACCATCGCGCGGAACGAGTAGAAGAGCATCGTAACGTGCGGACGTAGTCGCCCTCACCGTACTTCTGCAGCCTCTTTCTGGAGATCGTTGATGCCCGCGCACCTCACCCGAGGGCCGTCGCACCATGATCGTGAACATATAGGGGATGTGGTATCTGGAAGTCGTTCTGCCCCTTTTCCATATTGGGGTGAGCGAGAACGGCAAAACGGTGCGGGATCCTCCGTCTCCCAGAGGGCCTCCATGGAGGCGAGTTTCATCGGGTTTGCCTGTGCGAGGTACTGCGTGTGGAAATGTCACTCGCATGACGCCGACCACGCCGACGAGTGTGCCAGATGGCACCCGCCTTGATCGCCTGCGTGAATGCGTGCGCGACTCCGTGTCGTGCATCAGCTTCCATGCGGAGACCGCCGCATGACGACAAAACCGGCGGTCGTGATGCCTCACAAAGAGCGTGTGGGACTGCTCACCGAGAATGTAATGGTTCGTTACAAGCTCCGCGAAAACTCGCCATCTCGGCACGCCCATTGGCGAGTACTGCAGCCGACGGGTGCTGCATCGAAGGAGTTCGCGACGAGAGTCAGGAAGGCGGACGGGTTCTGCCGGTGCGACCAGCCAGATACGGGCGCAGTGTGCCTTCTCAGAGCTTGTCCCAGCCGAACATCCAGATGCCGAGGAAGGTGGACTCGAGGAAGAACGCCGTGAGTGCCTCGAGTGCGAGCGAGTGCGCCGAAGATGTCGCCATGGAAAGCGCAGATACTCCGACCAGTTCATGCCAAACTGGAACTCCTGCCAGACCTGTGACGACACCCATCGCGAAGTTGATGAGAAAAGAGCGTACCAGAAGAAGTTCAGCAGCTTTTCGGCAGGTCTTCTTCCACTCCGGCCGTTTCGTCCTGACCGTAGCACGTCTCCAAGCAGGGCGACAAAGATCGCCATACCAGGTGTGACGTGACAGAGAAGTGATAGATGGTAGTGATTGCAAACTGCCATCGCGACAGCATCACTGCTTCCATGTCCGAAATCCCTCCTAAAAATAATACCTATGATAATAACAGCAACGGCTTTTGTCCACGGCGTGTGACGAAAAGCCCCTCGATCACTGCATTATATCATGGGTCAATATGAAATACAAGTTGAGATTGATAAAATGAACTATCTAGGAATAAATCGTAATTACTTTCGCAAGGCGTTGACTGCCCATGCGCCGACCACCGCCGCGAGTGCACGGCAACCCACGGATAAGGGAAGCGGGCCATCGAGAGCGGCAGAGCCCTGCTGCTGTCGGCGTGCAGAGTGCGATGAAAAGTGCGGTGAGCCACAGCATTCTGGCGGGCAGCGTACGCGTGCCGCTGCCTGCGCTCGAGCAGGGTGACGAGACGCGGCAGTCCGACGTGTCCAGTGCGATGTCGGGGACATAGTTCTCGATCTTGCCTGATTGCGCCGCGTCTGTGCCTCAAAGTAGGCAGCGTCCTCGGGCGAATGGGATGAGCGGCTCGACCTCGGCGGCGGGCGCTGTGCCGTCCGCCCTTTAGCAGCTCGGCGCGCAGCGGATCGTCTCTGTTTCCTCCTCCGCTGTTTCGGCGGGCGGCTTTTTACGGGTGGACGGCAGCCGATGCCGATGTCCGCCGTGCGCAGGCGGCCTGATCGGCGCGATCGTCGCCCACCATGGGCGATAGGCGCCGCGCGACTGCAGCAAACGGATCTCGCGCCTGTGTCCATCTGCCCGTGAGATCGGGCGCACGTCGCGATGTGCAGCTCTGCCCGTCGCGTTGGCGAGACGCTCGTCTCACCCGTGAGGAGGACGAGGTCGCGCTGACGCAGGCGTTCAGGGCACTTTGCCTCATGCGCAGATCGTCGCGGACGGCGGTGATGCCGCGTGCGTAGCTAGACGGCAAGGCGGCGACTGCCCGCTTGTCGCAAGCTGATCGGCGCGTCAGGAGTGCCGCACGATCTGATGTTTCTTCCGCAGCCCACTCCTTTTGCCGACGCTCACAGGCGTACGCGATCGGTGCCTCACGCCAGGCTCTCCTCCTGCGTGCGGCGGGTGCCGCGTGAGTGCAGCCCGCTCGATGGCGGTACGGTAGAGTGCCTGGCGTAGGGATGGAAGCGTCGCGCTCGGGCTCGCCGCGAGTGCGAGCAGCGAGCTCTGGTCGCGCCCGGCACGAGCGCCGAGATGAAGATATCCCCTCCGTCAGCGTTCCGTTGCGGTTGAGGCAATGGTATCCACGTGCATGAGCTCGGTGAGTGCGCTCATGCGGCATGTATACAATGCCGTCCGCGCAGATGTCGCGATCCGCAGGGCGATCAGCCAGCGTGACACGAGCCATGGGATCTGGCGATGCAGCGAGGAAAACGCCGAGAAAGATCTCGGATGCCGCCTCGATACTCCACGTTTTTCCGTCGTGTACCAGAAGCCCGCAGCCGCCGCTGCGACAATAACGCTGAGGACAAAATGGACTGTGAGAAGAGAAATCAGGATACTCGCTCCTGCCGACGATGTTACACGGCATTATACCAGGAGAGAGAGAGAAGAGACAAACGCGATGCGTTCAGTTTGGAAGATTTACAGCATTCATACTCGTAACATTTATCATAGATAGGGACATTTACCTCCTATAATATGGTATACACATCGCGCCGTCGATGAACATCTATTTTCGTCCGTGTCGGCGGAATTCCGTGATTATAATACGATGATGAGAGTATACTGCATGACGTTGCTGCATGCAGTAGTTTCTCGATGATGACGGAGCGCGGTGCGTTCTTTTGCAGCTGATGATCGAGCACCTTTGGATTTCGGGCGCGGCGATCGGCATACTTGCCATCATCGTCGGCGGTACGGCGGGCATGTCTCATTTATCGCTATGAGCGGCGGCGGCACCGACGCGGCGTGCGTAATTTCCTTTATACAATACCATCGATCTCGATGCTCGGCTCTCATCCCTTTTGGCATCGGCAACGCGGGCGGCGATCATCGCACTCACGATTCTGCGCTCCTGCCGATGGTGCGCGCGACGCTACGGGGCTGGCGCAGATCCCAGCCTCTCCGAAGGCGGGAGGAGTCCCGGCGGGTCAGTTTCATGTGCCTGACGCGCGTCCGGTTGCCTGCTCGCGCATGCCCATCATCTGGCATGGGCATCCGCAGCATGGCGACGATGACGATCGCTCTCGCGGGCATCGCCTCGTTCATCGGTGCGGCGGACTCGGTGTGCGATCTTATCGCGGCATTACGGACGAGCAACGGCCCTCACCATCGCGGGCAGCCTGGCTCATCGCCGTTCCCGCGCTCTAGCGAGATGCCGTCTTGGGCGCGTGCGGAGGCATGGCTGAAGCATCCCTCGGGATGGGAAAGAGAGCGCGAGTGCCTATGCGGGCACGGCGGCAGTTGTCTCGCTGTAGCGGTGTGCGTGGATCGGCAGAGCGGATGTCATTCACATCGCGACAGCCCATGACGGACAGCTTATCATGGGTGAGATGCTGAAGATGGTCATTGCAGCAGAATACGGATTGTAGGCGGCGCGCATTACGGCGGGCGTCGGTGGCGGACATCGAACATCCAGCCGGGGATGAAAGCGGCGATTCTGACATTTATCCCGAGTATACGGGGACAGGCTGGAATATGGTGCTCGATAGGAGGACCCGAAGTACAGCGAGAGATGTTCCCGCAGCTGACCGCGGACTATGAGAAGAAATTTCGTATGCACTGGTCGGCATGCTGCGATTCAGACGATACCTTTGGTATCGCCGTGCGCCGTACCCGTCGCAAACGAGTACGATCTGCACACCTACCTCGATCTGCGACGTGCAGCACCGCGTCTGACCTCTGGTGCGGAGTACGATTTCTCACGAGCTGGGAGGACGGCTATTCTGCGCTGCGCTGCATGAGCTTCTTCGCGGACGGTTGATCTCGACATCGGGCTGAAAATATCGGCACTCGCGGATGGGGCAGGTGGACGTGATGACCGTGTTACAAACTCGACGGACAGCTCTGCGGCGGATGCCATCATCCTCACGGACGATCAGCAGTCTTTCATCCTATCGCTGCGGCAACGTCGTACGCGAGGATGTGCTGACGCGCCATCCGAGCTGAGTTACGCACTCTCCCTTGAAGCGCAGCATTTCGGATGAGGAGATGGCGGCGATGAACCATGCCGTTGAGAGCGAGGCAGGAGCCACGTGCGGTCGCTGGGGAGTTCCGCAAAAGGAATATTGAATTGAGTAAATACGGTTTAATGATAAAATCAGAAAATAAAACAATAAATTCGTAATGAGAGTACAGGAGAGCGGCATGACGACAGCGGCAACAGCGGAGGATAGGGTTCTTCGACTGATCGGAGAAGTATCCGACGAAGGAGATGTCTACGAGGAAGATCATCTATCTGAAGTCGCAGCTCATGCTGCCGAGGGCACAGCACTTTTATGAGTGATCGCACGGTGCGGGCACTGACTTTTTCATCCTCAACAACTGTTCGGGCGTCATCGAAAAGGTGGACTCATTGCTTTGAGACCCGCACGACGGTGGAGGCGTCGCGATTCTGTACGCTCATCTACTACCGCGCGAAGATGGAGCAGCTGACGGCGGAGGGAAGACCTCTCCGCTCCTGGTATCAGCAGAGCTCGCGAATCTCCTTGAACTGACGCGGCTCATGAGCTGGAAATCTTCGCGAGCAAGATGCGCACATCCCGAAACGCTATGGGTCGGTCATTGTAGCGACTGCGGAGCACGCGTCCCGAGCACGATGAGAGCACAGCTATCGTACTACCGCCAGCCGATTGAGACCATCGTGGAGATCGGCGGCGGGCGAGACTATATCGAGACGTTCAGCGCTGGTTAAAGCGGCTCTCGTGAGGCATCCACATCGTCGGCGATTCGACCGCGGCGATCGCCCTGACGGCATCCTCGACTCCTCATGGAGCATCCGTCCGTTGACATCGAGTGGGGCAACCACGATGTGCTCTGGATGGGCGCGGCACTCGGCAGCGAGGTCTGCATCGCTGCGGTCATCCGCAACAGTCTCCGCACCGCAATACCGACGTACTGGAGCGCGGCTGCGGCATCAGCCCTGCGCCGCTACGCATTTGCCCGCGCATCTGCGAGGAACCCCATCAAGGCGGCGGAGCGTGCCGTTACGATGATGATGTTCAGCTCGAGGGCGCACTGATCGCCGCAATCCCGACCAGATGGATGATCTGTCTGCTGGACAAGATCGACTTCGATCTCCTGCGTGACGCTCGGCGGGGGCGCGTGAGCTCGACTGCTGCGGCGTTCCCGACGATTGACGATCCTGCTGACTGCTGGGCGCTCACGGAGGAGGGAGAATGATCATCGCCGATCTGCTGCTCAGTGTTCCTCGAGGCAAAGGCGCTCGGCGCCATGGACTATCTCTATGAGCGCGGCAGCATCTGCCACGTGCTACAATGCGTCTGCTCTTTCACGCCTGTGTGTTCCGATGCGCGGGCGTCGGCGTGAAGACTCGCGATCGCAGCCGAGACAGTCATATCGCGGCGCGTGGATGGTTTGCGAAGGCGAGGATGGAACGCACACGCAGGAGGGCGATGTGCTTCCTCTGGTGTATTGATTCCTTGTCGGGGAGCAACCT
>BNJU01006033.1_pt1 | contig 15830 bp, 26 predicted proteins | sample 8539281 | NCBI WGS metagenome assembly BNJU01 (sample SAMD00202456, study PRJDB9452) | human saliva metagenome | isolation source: human saliva | place: Japan
TCAAGGAAGACTTGACTGACAAAGGTTTCACTAACGAATTTGTAAAATAATGACAGAAATTAGACTAGAACACGTAAGCTACGCCTACGATGATGAAAATATCTTAGAGAATATTAACCTGCAAGTGACTTCAGGTGAAGTGGTCTCTATCCTAGGCCCCAGTGGTGTAGGAAAAACTACCCTCTTTAACCTGATTGCAGGCATTTTAGAAGTCCAGTCAGGGCGAATCATTCTTGATGGAGAGGAAAATCCTAAGGGGCGCGTGAGCTATATGTTACAAAAGGATCTGCTTTTGGAACACAAGACGGTGCTAGGAAATATCATCTTGCCCCTCTTGATCCAAAAGGTGGATAAGGCAGAAGCTATTGCCAAAGCGGATGAAATCCTTGCTACTTTTCAATTGACAGCAGTACGAGACAAGTATCCTCATGAGCTTAGTGGTGGGATGCGCCAGCGTGTGGCCTTACTCCGCACCTATCTATTTGGGCACAAGCTCTTTCTCTTGGATGAGGCCTTTAGTGCCTTGGATGAGATGACCAAAATGGAACTTCATGCCTGGTATCTTGATATTCACAAACAGCTAGGCCTGACGACACTCATCATTACGCATAGTATAGAGGAAGCCCTTAACCTTAGTGATCGGATTTATATCTTGAAAAATCGTCCAGGGCAGATTGTTTCAGAAATTAAACTAGATTGGTCTGAAGACGAGGACAAGGAAGTCCAAAAGATTGCCTACAAACGTCAAATCTTGGCAGCATTAGGCTTAGATAAGTAGAAAAATAGGGAGTTGGTGAGGATTATTCATTACCAGTCCCTTTTTCTTTTAAAAATGAAAAAATTTCGGTATAATAGTCATTATACCGAAATCATTCTATAATCGTTGATACATAAGGGTTTTATGTATCGCTTTTTAATTTTGTGGACTTTTTTAAGAACTTTTTATTTTTTCGAGGGCAGTTTCAAAGAATGAGACTGCTCTTTTTTGGTTCTCTTTTGATAAATGGCTGTAAGTGTCCATAGTTACAGATATTTTTGCATGGCCAAGCCGTGTCTGTATTTCCTTGTATGGTAGTCCGGCATTAAGCAAGATACTAGCGTGAGTGTGTCGGAAAGCATGAAAGCCTAAATCAGTACAGTTAGCGTTTTTTAAGTGCTTATGTAGGCGATAATCAACCTTTCGAGTATTGACATAGTTGTCAAAGCTATCAGAGAATACTTTCTCATAGGTTAAGCCAATGTTTCTACCATTTTCTGCTTGTCTTGCTCGGTAGAGACGAAGCATGAGCACTGTTTTATGATCGATATCTAAAACTCTATAGCTTGATTTTGTCTTAGGAGTGTTTACCTGGTTTAAAATGTTGAGTGTTTTGTTAATATCGATCGTTCCGTTCTGCAGGTCAATATCAGACCATTCCAGGGCCAGACATTCACGGATACGCAGTCCAGTAGCTAGGAGCGTTTTATAAAGCACAGTATCATAGAAATTGACAAAGGTATTCTCCAGGTTATCGAGATAGGAGAGGAAGTTTTTAAGTTCCTGATCTTGAAAGTATTTAATTTCTTGTTTATCTCTGGTTATCTTTCTAGGAATGACAATATCACGAGCAGGGTTATTGTCTAATGCTTGAATAGAAACTCCATACTGTAGAATACGTTTATTTAAGGCATGAAGGTGATTGTATTCTTTATACCCCGTTCCGTCCTGATTGTACTCATCCGCCCATTTATTTACCTGAGTTTGGATAATAACAGGAGTAAGTTTATCTAGTTTGTAAGTACCAAATGAGGGCAAGAGGTAATTATTTAAGCAACCTTTTATCTTTATCTGCGTATTAGTTTTTATTGTATGCTGGTAGGTTTGCCAAAATAAGTCTACAAGTTCGCTATAGGTTGTTATATTTGAGCGTTGTTTCCGTGTCGAGCCGTTTTTCTCAAATTCTACCTTAACCTGGGTGGCTTTGTTTCTGAGTTCTTTCTTTGTTCGTGCTGATATGGTAGTCTTGACCTTCTTACCAGTTACAGAATCAATGCCAAGATAGATACTAGAGCGGTAGACTGCTGATCCGTCTTTTTTCGTGTGTTGTGTAATTTTCATGGTTTTAACTCCTTTTTCATCAGCAGGCAAGCAATTAGAAAAGGTTTTGAGTTTATACCATGTGAGGAGCTACGAGAACCCCTTTATTTTTGACTGCTTTTAAGATATGAATCTTAAATTTTGATTTAATCAAGTATCTACAATCTGGAGGTTTAGATCTTCAATGCATCTTCTATCTCTCGCATTGTTTGTTTCATTAAGTAATAATGCTCTTGAGAAGTCTTTTTTGAGTATGTATTTTGTTCCTGGACCGCTCCCAACTCTTTTTATAAATTCTTGTTCAATTAATCTATCTAAAGCTCGTCGGTAACTGTATTCCTGACCAGCCAATCCCAAATCATTTTCAATCTGTTTTCGTTTAATAGAGCCTTTTTCTGAGATGTACTCAAGGATACTTTTTATCTGGCTCTGGAAGTTTGTTTATATTATGCTTGAAATCAACTTTCCAAATAATAATTGTTGTAGAATCAAACGGTGACTGAATGGTAGGGAGAATTAAATTATGTCTTGCTGCAACATCAAATATTTTTTTGTCCTCCGCTCCCAGCTTTTTCTGAAAACCCAATTTTTCTTAAAAGAGTAGAAATGGTCGGATTTCTTGTTACAGAGCTGTTTCCTTTTATAAATTCATCAATAGTTACCCTCATATTACCTGGATTTTTAAATTCATAGTAGTCTGGTAATGCTGTAATTTTTATTGGGAAATCTGCATCATAATATGCATGCATCAGACTATTAACTAAGGCTTCACGTAAAGATTCTTCTAAATCTTTTTTAAAAGGTATTCGAGTTTTTGAGTTTTCATCTAATATGAACGGTTCTTTTACTGTTGACGAGAGTTTATCCATAACAATGAGTAAGAAATCAAACATATTCAAGTCAGGAAAACTAGCATCTCCGGTTGACACACGGTCAATCCATCGAGAATTTAAGTTGCTATCCTTTTCAAAAATAATCTAACTGAAAATGTGGGAATCGATCTGTTATGGAATTATATTTACCAAAAAATAGTAACCCCCCAGACGTGAGTTTATACGCTCCATCCCCATTCCTATCTTTTTTATACGCTCCAATGTTAATTAGTAAGTCTTCGGTGGACAAATCCTTGTATTTTTCATCCTGTAAAATTAGAAGAGAACGGTATCTCTCAACTGTTTCTAAGTTAATGTCATCTATATCAAATTTTGGTAATATTTGACTATCAATATCATCGTGTGAGCTAGATAATAGATATTTTAATTGCTGTTTGGTAACTAATCTATCGCCTTCACCTAATCTTATATAGGACTTACCTATATCTTTACCTATATGAACAGGTTTTTACTGAGTAAGGGGCTTCTCTTATGTTAACTATAATTAGGCTTCTTTTGCTATCTGCGATAGGGTGATATAAGAATGTCATCATCAGTTAATAAATTGAAACTAACTTTGCTAGGGTTATTTGCATCGTTAAGAAGTTGATCATAAATAGTTTGAGGATTTTTTTAAATCCTTTTTTTGGATTCATTTTATCTCTTTCATCATACCCTAAGATAATTACACCCCCGTTTGTATTAGCAAAAGCAGAATAAGTTTCCCAGAATGATTTTTGGTAGTCCATTCTCAGCAGCTTTATATTCAATATCAATCCCTTCAGGAAGATTAATGTTCATATTTATTGTTCCTTTCAAAAGATAATCTCAAGATAATCTCAAGATAATCTCAAGATAATTTTTATATAAAAAAGTCTATATCATGGGCTTTTGTGCAGTATGAGTTGAAGATAATCTCAAGATAATCTCAAGATAATCTCAAGATTTTTAAATAATCTTCTCAAATACCATTGTAGCTTGGATACGGTCGCCACCGCCTAGTCCTTTGCTTCCACCATTGGCGGTTGTGATGGTATGCAGGCGATAACCTTTTGAAGCTTGTTTATTGATAACATCTTCTAATTCTGTAAGGTTTCCTGATCCAGTGCCGAAAAACTTTTCTTTCAAAGTTACCTGAAGGACAACGTAGTGTAGTCCATTTACCCCAGATGCAGTAGAAAAACTACCTTCTTGTTTTACAGTGTCAAAAAATCCCATGGGGCTTACTCCTTTTCGTCGTCTCTCTCAGATAGTTTTTTTAACTAAATCAAAAGCTATTTTTTTATCATAGTCATTTAAAGAAATATAGTTGATTAAAATATCTGCAAAAATTTGTACCAATTTCAGCATCATTTATTATTAACTTTTCTATAGTCAGCATGTAGTTTTTGATTAAAAATTTACTAGACCTTTGCCAAAAATTCTCGTATTTTTTTAGGATTATTTATGTGTTCTTCAACGTTCTCATACGCTGATTGAATCTTTTTTTAGCAAATCATAATCAGGTTTAATGTTATTTAGTTCATTCATATCAAGATTTTTCAAAAAAATCTTGTAATTTAGTAGTCATTTCTTCAGGAGACATTTCATCATGGCCTAAAAAGAAATGCGACACTAACTCCCAAAAGTAATCCGCTAGGCTTTTCCCATACTTTTATTGTTTCTTGGTTTTCGAGTTCCGTTTTCATAATACATTAATTGACTATCAGAAACGGTAATATCGTATTTATCTTTTTAAAAATTTTTTTCTAAGTTTGTTCAAAGATAAATTTTTCTTTTTCTCTTAATTCTTTGAGTTTTATTTTTCACGATATATAACCTACTTTAATTATTTTTAAGTTGATTATATCATAGCAAAGAATTTTTTTCTATAAAAAAATTCTCAAAAAAAGAACAAAAAGCGCTTTACATTCTTAAAAAAATAGAGTATATGCTTAAATTGTTCTTAAAATGAGAATGAAAAATTAAAAGGAGAAAGAAAAATGATTATTACACAATCACAAGCGAAAGCGTTACGAAGAAAAAAAGCTGATCTACAATTAAAAAATTATGAGTTGGCTTTTGAAATTGGTGTTGCACCTAAAACGGTTCCTAAAATTCTGAAAGGTGATTATAAGGCTCCTAAAAAGAATTTATGCTAGCGTAATGGAATGGCTTGCTGAAGATTACTAGAAAGGGGCATAAGACAGAATCTAGAAATATTTTGCTTGCTACCTATGGCAGTATCAAGGGTTTGTAGGGGTTTATTCTCTCCTAAATTTTCCCTACCTCAATGATTTACTTTGGTACTGTTTTAGGTGGCAAGCACGAGCAACAAGAAGAAAGGAGCGAACCAATGGAATTGGTCTATATGGACGGCAAGAAAGAGCCGTATACACTGAGCAGTATCGTTGCAGAATGCGCTGAAATTAAGCACAGACATTTGAAGATTTTGCTGAATAAGCACCGAGAGGACTTTGAAAGCTTCGGAAAGGTGCAATTTAAAATTTCACCTTCAGAGAGTGGGCAAAATGTACGGGATTATATTTTGAACGAGCAACAAGCAACATTGCTGATCACTTACTTACGAAATACAGAACCCGTAAAAGAGTTTAAGAAGAACCTGGTCAAAGCCTTTTTTGAATGCGTGATGAACTTTCTAAACGCTATCTTCAAAGAGAACTGGAAAAGCCAAAGCGTAAAAGTTTAACTGAAGCTATTCAAACATGGGAGAAAGCCCCCAAGCATGCCTATAGTACTCTTACAAACTTACTACTAAAGGGAGTGACAGGGAAGAATAAAGCGCAACTCATGAAGGAGCGAGAAAGTAAGAACGGTATCGATGGGTTGTCAAGTGTAGAACTGACAAGCTATCAGCGCTTGGAAGATATGGTAATAGCTATGATTAACTTGAATAGGGGGTATTCAGAAATTAAAGAACTAATTTTTAAAGTATAGGAGTATAGAAAATGGAAAATGATTTTTAAGACAGTTACAAATACTAAGGGTTAGAAATTCCCAAGTATTCCAAGGATTTTTAAAAAAAGCTAGTTGAGAAAGACAGACAACTAGCTGAATATCTTTGTATGAACTACGAGAACTTGAACAGTGAAGACCAGGGCGCATTTCTTGAAACAGTAGAACAGGGAATCAGTTGGATTCTAGATCTTATCGAAAGTAAAGACTTGCTTTATAAACCAAAGTCAGGTAGTAATCATGCAAAAAGAAAAATAAAAAAATCACTTGCTCAAATTTTTAGACGAGGCGAGCAAGCGACAAGATTAAGGATATAGAAATTTTTTTCTATGCTCTGATTATAGCAAAAAAATATCTATTCTATCAAATATCTAAAGAAAAACCGAAGAGCAGGCAAGCAATTAGAAAAGGTTTTGAAATCAAGAGCTGACAGGGTGATTCTAAGGCCTTGTTTAGCTGAAAGATGGGTAATTACTCATGAAACACCGCTACAAGCGTTCGCCAACTTGGGGCAACTGCCCAGCGTTTGGAGTGGTGAAATAATCCAATATAGTAAAAAGGGAAAACGGACTATGACAGAAACAACATACGATATTATCACTAAAAGCTTGGATAGAATTAGTATGGAATTACACCAAGCAGACGAAAACAATGATTTTTTGAGAATAGGGCTCTTATCAGGACAATTAAAAGCTATCAAAGAAAACTTACATCGTTTACTTTGGATTGAACTTCCTGAATTGAATGAAAGTCATAAAATCGAAGTCATTTCCAAAAGCACTACTGGAATGTTTTTCCACCCTGGTATTTTTGAAATAGATGCTATGCGACAAGCTTTCTTTAAACGGCAAGCTAAGCACTTTTTTGACAACGAAGCAGAGCAACAGGTGTATATAGAACATGCTGAAAAGGAGTATTTAGAGGCTACTATAACCTTAAAAGAAATTCTTTTTAACTCTAAAAATGGAACTCAAAAAGTAAATAAAGGTTGTCTTATAGAGAAGTTTGAGGAGGCAATGCAATGACTCTAGACCTAGATAACATGACACGATCAGAATTTGATAAGCTAATGACTAAAATCAAGGATAGAAATCCGAACCTCTTTCAGTTCATCATTGACTTTTTAGATGATAAAGTAACTCCAGAAGAGGTGTACGACTTTCTGAAGATGGAGCGAAGCTATCAAGTAAATTATATCAAGAATTACAAAGCGAGGGCATGACATGAATGAACTAGATTTAAGCAACACCCAGGCGGTTATCTTTATGGTGGTGTTGCTTGGCTTACTGGTTTATCTAAACCACCGAGACCGCAAAAAAAGCGCCCAAATCGAGTGAGGAAGTGCACAGACAACAGCAACACCTAGCGAGGATTTAAGCCCTGATTATGGGCGATATATTCAGCTTGCAGGAGTTAAGCCATGGGGGTACTAAGATGTTTGAAAAAATGATTGAAGATTTAAAGTCTAAGATTTTGGAAGCAGTGGAACGGTATTTAAAAAGCCATGAGAAAGTACCTCAAAAAAGATTAGATTTGATTAGCAAGGTTGAACTAAAAGAAGAACTGGGCATAGGAGATAAAACTTTGACAAAATGGGAAGGTGCGGGACTACCACAGTATATACCGCCTATTGAAGATACTAGAAAAGCGTATTATAAAATCTCAGACGTTTTAAAGTTTTTGGGGGTAGATGATGGCAAAGACTAAAATATATTTTTGGTTGAAAGTTGATAAGAAGTTTTTTGATAATCTTTTTATTAAACGACTTAAAAATATGCCTGGTGGCTACACTATGACAGTGATTTATATCCGTCTTATGTTGGAAAGTTTAGAAGATGATTGTATTTTGTACTATGAAGGATATTTTGATAGTTTGGTACAGGAATTAGCTTTAAAACTGGATGTTTCTGAAGATGATATAAATATGACAGTAGCATATTTTACAAAATGCGGACTAATTCAGATTGATGATGATGGACACGCTACATTATCGCAAGCAAAAGCCATGGTTGAAAGTGAAACAAACTGGGCAAAATACAAGCGAGACCAAAGAAAAAATAGTCAAGATTTACCAAAATTGGAGAATGTCCAAAATAGAAGGACTGTTTCCAACTCATGTCCAACAGAGATAGAGATAGAGAAAGAGTCAGATAAAGAGTTATATAAAGAATATATATTGTCAGGTAAACCTGACTTTACTTTCCCAAATTGGTTAACTCCGAGTATGATTGATGAGGTAACTAAAGGACGTCCTGAAAAATATTTAATCAGAATACCTTTAGCTTATCTGAATCATACAGTTGGGAAATTATAAATATTTGGACAAAAACTTGAAGCCGATAATGGCACGATTCAAAGAAGGCTATACACTTGAAGATTTTAAACAGGTGATAGATATTAAAACGGCAGAATGGAAGGACAGTCCTGAATTTTCTAAATATCTGAGACCAGAAACACTTTTCGGTTCTAAGTTTGATGGTTATTTGAATCAAAAGCCTAAAACCATAAAAGGGAAGTCCGAAGATAACTTCCCAGATCTACCATTTTAGGAGTTGCACAGATGAAGGAACAATTTAAAGAATTTAATAACAGAAAAATAACGGATACGGTTTGCGATATTCACCAGGTAAATTATTGGGAAATTTCTGTACCAGTGTTAGGGAGTTCAGAAAGAAAAGTACAAGCATTTTGCCCGGAGTGTGTAAAGGGAGAGATTAAACAAAAAGAGAAAGACCTATTACAGCAGTTCGAGGACAGACAAGCCTACTTTAAAACTTATGATGTGTTAATGCGTGATAGCACGATCCCTAACGAGTTGAAAGGAGCGACATTTGATAATTTCTTTGTTAAGACGACAGAGGAGCATCAGATGTTAGAGTTTGTTAAGGGGGCAAGCCCAGAAGTACCTTGCAGGTATGACAGGAAATACTTTAATCAGCGGTAGCACAGGAATAGGGAAAAGTCATTTATCTCTTGCTCTGGCCAAAGAAATCAATGAGAGCTTCAGAGAGAAGAACGAGCCTAAGAGTGTCTTATTTGTTAGCTTAACCGAGATTATCAAGCAGATAAAAGAAGGCTGGGCTTATGGAAGAAATGCAAATTTGACAGAGTATGAGGCAGTTAAAAAGCTTGTTGATGTTGATTTTCTAATCATCGATGACCTGGGGGCAAAAAATGGGACAATCTCTCCTAAGAGCGATTGGGAACAGGATTTCTTGTTTGATATTATCAATAATCGAGAAACTACGATTTTCAACACGAATCTAGATAGCAGTGAACTGCGAACGGTTTACAATGCTAGAAACTCAAGTAGGATTTTGAAAGGTTTAGAAGGGAACACTTTTAAGGCTTTCACGATCAAAGATAAGCGATACACTATAAACACAGTGAGGGGAGAATATCAATGAATGATGATAAAATGCGATTTTCAACAGAAAAAGGATTTGTTGTCTATGAAAAATGTGGTATAATAGAGATAGAAAAAGTTCCAAGTTTTGGAGAAGTTACTTTATTCTATTCAGATGGGAAGTTTACCCATCTAGTCAAAAAAGAAACTAAAAAATAAGTCTATTGAGAACAACTCAGGGACATACCGTAAGCATATAATGCTAGTGGTATGTCCCTTTTGTTTGCATAGAAAGGGGGTGAGGGAGATGTCAGGAGATACTTCTTTAGGGTATGTAGTAGCCAATAAGTTTTCTATGGATCCAGATAAAAGACAGAAAATCTTTTCTCAGTGTAAAAAAGAAGATGATAGCTTAGAACAACGGAAACAAGAAATACTAGAAAAATATGCTAATGAAAACAAAAAATCAAAAGCTAGAAAAAAATGATTTTAAAAGGCTCGTAGAGTCATAAAAAGAAAAAGCTAAAAAGCAAAGAATTTTAGAAAAAAATTATAAACAAAAAAATCAGATATAAAAAAAGATAAAAGGAGCAAAAAAATGGCAATTGGACTAACTAAACAAAAAGAAAAATCTAGAAGCTTATATCCGGAGTACAGGTTATAACACTAGGGGGATGAAAGTAGAAAATAATCATGTACTTATTGAGAAACCAATTCTAGACAGTTATGAAGATGAACATCAACGTAAAGAACTGGTTGATCTAGTAAATGTTATTGAGACTCGTACCCGTGGTGGGAAGTATGAAGTAACTGACTTTGAATCTGATTCATTACAAGAAGTTAGCGAAAATTCGGTTGAGAGAACTGAAGCAGATAAAAAGAAAACTATCAGCGTTGATTACTTAGTTAAAATATTCAGTGGAAAACTTGATTTTTCACAGGAGCAATTAGACGATGGCCAATATAATTTAACGGATTTTCTCGGTAAGAAGATTATTAAATTAAAACGTAGAACACGAAATAGAGAAATCGGAAAAATCTTGCAGACTGCTAACGTTCAAACTGCTACAAGTATGGATGATTTGAAATCTATTGTTTCTTTAATCAATCCAGAACGCAATGTATCTATGGTTGTTAGTCAATCACTATTTAGTGTCTTAGAAAAAATGAAAGACACTTCAGGAAATTATCTTCTTAAAGTTGATAAAGAGACAGGGACAAGTGAAACATTCTTTGTAGATAACTTTTTAATTGTAGACGATACAACATTAGGGAATAAAGGCGACAAAAAAGGCTTTATCGGAGATCTAGAAAACTTTGTTACTTTGTTTGATCGCAAGAAAGATACACTTAGTTGGGTGAATGCGAATGACTATTTTGGAAAACGGTTGATTTTACATACCCGATTTGATGTAAAAAAAGTTGAAGAAGATTGTGGTTACTTTATTCAATGGAACTAGGAGAAAGAAATGGATATTAATCAAGTATTTGAAACACTGGATGATCTAGATAATAAAAAAAGTAAGATTAATTCAGCACGAGAACAGTTAAGCGAAAAAAGGAAAAGCCTGTTAAGCAATCAAGCAGTTTCGTTTGAGAACATAGATTCTTTTTTGTCAAATAACTTAGAATCTTTAGAGCAGCTGGAAAAGATGGAAAAAGCTATTAATGGCCTTCAGGAAAAATTTGATAGTGATTTTTCAGAAGCTAATGCAGTCATCTTTGAATACATTTTTAAAGAGACTAAGCAACGGATGGAAACTAAGAAGATCTATAAACAATACCGAAAGAAACTTAGACGAATTCTGGACGCATATGATGAAATTCAAGAACTGAAGAAGGATGTAGAAGAAATCCATACAGGTGTAATCAGGGAAATAAATCAGAGATATTCTCTATCACCGTATCGAACAGAAGTAAGTCCGCTTACTGTCCTACCATTCTTAAACCCTGATTCTAGTGGATGGATGAATTTTTCTAAGGAATATCGGGACATTAAAGTGTATTTAGAAAAATAGGGAACAAATTAAGTAAGGCTAGTGATGTATGGCTCAAACAGAAGAAATATCACTAGTCCTACTTTTATACTCTACTAAGTTTCACATAACAAAGTAAGCATAAACTGAAAAGAAGTAATAGCTTGAAAGCAAGGTATATCAGGGGTTTACAGAATGGAGTGAGTTTCACAGAATGTAAGATATGAGAAACTGGAGATATAAACTAGAGGGAATTCCTTTAACTTGTCATATTGAAGAGTTGTCAAACTTAAAACAACGATACCTGGTAAGTGGAGTGTTGGAAGGCTTTTAGCGCTTTTTGTCAGTTTGACAGAATTTACAATTTGACAAATTGAAAGATAAAAAAATTTTTAAATTTAAGTGGAGGTGCTTACCGATGTACGAGCTGAGTAACAGAGACCTGGACGGGATAGATATTGAGTTAGGACGATATAGAACGCTTGCTAATAAAATTTATTTGAGAAGACAGGAACTGATACATAATAAGAAACATAGCACTGAAGATTATACTGGTGGGAAAGGCAGACAGTATATAGTCCTACTGAAGCAACAATCATTAGAATTGAAGAAGACCAAACACTAAGATATTTAGAAGGTTTCAAACTAGTTGTAGATACCTTGATGGAAAACTTAATTGAAAGTGATCTAGTAATTTTTAAAATGAGATATTTAGAAGCTGGTGTGACTTGGGAAGACGTGGCAGAGAAACTAAATAAAACTACTCGTTATATAAATAGCCGTAGAAAGGTAATCGCTAAAAGATTTGTGGAATTGAAAGGATATTGACTCCCCCCACCTTTAAAAAAATCTTTCTGGTCAGTAGGGTACCGGTGAAGGGAACTTTTTCCAAGTCGGAGACCTCCAGACAAAAAGGGGTAAAAACTAATAGATTTAGGATGAAAGGCTTATTTTTAAGAAAAAAATTATATAAAGCTTCAAATAAATTGTTACAAGGGATATATTTTGATTGGCAACCCTGAAAAATAAAAAAAGATTGACATCTAATTTTTAATGTTTTTATAATGTATATGGAGCTATTATTAATAAATACAAAATTCTTAACTACTCATAATAAAAACATATTGCTTAAAAATAAAAACATATTGCTTAGAACAAAACATATTGCTTAGAATAAATCATATTGCTTAGAATAAATCATATTGCTTAGAATAAATCATATTACTAATTAAGAAACGTATTGCATATAATCAATTAAATTGTAGAGTTTTGACTATATTAATAATAAAGGTAGCTTCGTTAGACGTATTTAATACGTGTATTTTTATTCTAAGAGGTTTTAAAAAAATGGTTTATAATTTTTTTAAAAAGTAATTTCAATAGTTGGAATATTTTTTTATGATATTTCTCGTCGGCATAGGGAGTACCAACATCGTTAGTCTTAATATTGCTGACTTTGTACGTGCTTGCTCTTTTTAGGAATTATTATAGTGATAACTATTATAGACAGTGACGATAATGACAAGTAATCATTACTGTTTATCCCTCAGAAAATTATCTGAGGGTTTTTCTTTGTGTCTTATGGCTATGCTGTGGAAGATATGCTATAATAGTACCAGGTAATAGAAAAAGCACGTTTGACCGTGCTAGTTTCTTGCCTGCTGAACTCGTCAATATTACGCCCTTTTAGGGCTCTTTTTTGTGGACTTTTTAGGAACTTTCAAGAAAAAAACTAAGGCGATTTAATGCCTAAATATTTTTTTAAAGAAAGTCAGTATTTTTCAAGGGCTGAGCTCTAAAAAAATTTGACTTATAGAGTGTTAAATGATAGTATAGTCAAAGATAGTCAAGGTTTAAAGAGAGGTGGGTTTGTTATGAGACTTAAAAAAATACATCAGATCATATTGAGGCCTACATCAAGGCAATTTTAGATCAATCTGGTATTGTGGAGTTGCAACGGAGCCAGTTGGCAGATACTTTTCAGGTTGTTCCTAGTCAGATTAACTATGTGATTAAGACTCGTTTTACAGAAAGCAGGGGATACTTGGTTGAAAGTAAGCGTGGTGGTGGTGGCTACATTCGTATAGGACGGATTGAATTCTCAAACCATCATGAAATGCTCCGCGATTTACTGTATTCGGTGGGCGAAGAAGTCAGCCTAGTTATCTTTGAAGATGTTTTAAGACTCTTGTTTGAACAGGATTTAGTGACTCGTCAGGAGATGAATCTATTACTAGCGATGGCGACAGACCGAGTTCTAGGTAAGGATGCCAATCTTATCCGTGCCAATATGCTCCGACAGTTATTACAAGAGGTAGATAGAAAAGGAAAATAGAACTAAATGAAATATTCAAAAGCATTGAAAGAATGTATAGACAGTGCCTTTCTGGTCGCAAGTCATTTTGGGGCAGAATACCTAGAGTCTTGGCACCTATTGATTGCTATGGCCAATCATGGTTACAGTGTAGCTGGCGCGACTTTAAACGAATTTCCATATGAGATTGATCGTCTGGAGGAAGTTGCTGTAGAGCTGACTGAAACAAAGTATAGCGATAAGGAAAATTATCAGGAGCTGCCTTTTTCACACCGTTTGAAGGTATTGTTGTTGGAAGCAGAGCATGTTGCTTCTGTTGTGCATGCCAAGGTTTTAGGAACAGAGCACGTGCTTTATGCTATCTTACATGATGGCAATGCCTTGGCTACTCGTATTCTAGAAAAAGCGGGATTTTCTTACGAAGATCAGAAGGATCAGGTCAAGATTGCTGGACTTCGTCGTAGTCTTGAAGCGCGTGCTGGTTGGACTAGAGATGATTTGAAGGCCCTTCGTCAACGCCATCGTACGGTAGCGGACAAGCAAAATTCTATGGCTAATATGATGGGCATGCCTCAGACACCAAGTGGAGGTTTGGAAGATTATACGCATAACCTTACGGAGCAAGCTCGCTCAGGTAAATTGGAACCAGTCATCGGGCGTGACCAAGAAATCTCTCGTATGATTCAAATTCTGAGTCGTAAGACCAAAAATAATCCGGTCCTAGTTGGAGATGCGGGTGTGGGTAAAACAGCTTTGGCACTTGGTCTTGCCCAACGTATTGCCAACGGGGATGTGCCAGTTGAAATGGCTAAGATGCGTGTCCTAGAACTTGACTTGATGAATGTGGTTGCAGGAACTCGTTTCCGTGGGGATTTGAAGAACGTATGAACAATATCATCAAAGATATCGAGGAAGATGGTAAGGTTATCCTCTTTATCGATGAGCTTCATACTATTATGGGTTCAGGAAGTGGGATTGACTCGACCTTAGATGCGGCCAATATCCTGAAACCTGCCTTGGCACGTGGAACTCTGAGAACCGTTGGAGCAACCACCCAGGAAGAATACCAAAAACATATCGAAAAAGATGCAGCCCTTTCTCGTCGATTTGCTAAAGTGATGATTGAGGAGCCGAGCGTGGCTGACAGTATGGCTATCTTACAGGGCTTGAAAGCAACCTATGAGAAGCACCACCATGTCCAAATTACAGACGATGCTGTCGAAACAGCTGTTAAAATGGCGCATCGTTATTTGACAAGTCGTCACTTACCAGACTCAGCAATTGATCTCTTGGACGAAGCGGCAGCAACAGTGCAAAATAAATCGAAACACGCTAAACAAGAAGAGTCAGGTTTAACACCAGCTGATAAAGCCTTGATGGATGGAAAATGGAAGCAAGCAGCTCAACTCATTGCAAAAGAACAGGAAGTACCTGTTTATAAAGATGTAGTAGAAGAATCTGATATTTTGACCACCTTGAGTCGCTTATCAGGAATTCCTGTTCAAAAATTGACGCAAACGGATGCCAAGAAGTATCTCAACCTTGAAGCTGAACTGCATAAACGTGTGATCGGACAGGAACAGGCTGTATCTAGTATCAGTCGTGCTATTCGCCGCAACCAGTCAGGGATTCGTAGTCATAAACGTCCAATCGGATCCTTCATGTTCCTAGGACCAACAGGTGTCGGTAAAACTGAATTGGCCAAAGCCTTGGCAGAAGTCCTCTTTGATGACGAATCAGCCCTTATCCGTTTTGACATGAGTGAGTATATGGAGAAATTTGCAGCTAGCCGTCTCAACGGAGCTCCTCCAGGTTATGTAGGTTACGAAGAAGGTGGAGAGTTGACCGAGAAGGTTCGCAATAAACCGTACTCAGTACTTCTATTTGACGAGGTAGAAAAGGCCCATCCAGACATCTTTAATGTGCTCTTGCAAGTCTTGGATGATGGTGTCTTGACAGATAGTAAAGGTCGCAAGGTTGACTTCTCAAACACCATCATTATCATGACATCAAACCTTGGTGCGACAGCTCTTCGTGATGACAAAACAGTTGGATTTGGAGCTAAGGATATTCGTTTTGACCAAGAAAATATGGAAAAACGTATGTTTGAGGAGCTGAAAAAGGCTTATCGTCCAGAGTTTATCAACCGTATTGATGAGAAGGTAGTCTTCCATAGCTTGTCAAGTCAAGATATGCAGGAAGTAGTTAAGATTATGGTCAAACCATTGATTGCAAGCTAGCAGAAAAAGGAATTGACTTGAAACTCCAAGCATCTGCCCTTAAACTTCTA
>BNJU01004945.1_pt1 | contig 15827 bp, 20 predicted proteins | sample 8539281 | NCBI WGS metagenome assembly BNJU01 (sample SAMD00202456, study PRJDB9452) | human saliva metagenome | isolation source: human saliva | place: Japan
AATTTGGACGAAGTCATAATTGTAGCCTATGGTACATAGAAAAATCAGCATTTACGGGTTCTGCCGTTGTCAAAAATCAGGTGATATTGCAAAAGTACAGGTAACAAATGCTGTTGATGCTTTGAAAAATAAAGTATCTGGTGTACAGATGACTCAAAGTTCTGGTGCTCCAGGTTCTTCATCAGGTATTCTTATTCGTGGTATAGGTTCTATCAATGCAGGTGGTGCTCCTTTGTATGTTGTAGATGGATCTCCATTTGATGGCGATATTAAGTCTATCAATCCACAAGATATCGAAAGTATGACTGTTCTCAAAGATGCTCGCTTCTGCAGCGCTTTTATGGTGCTCGTGGTGCTAATGGTGTAATTATTATTACAACAAAAGCTGGTCGCGCAGATCGTGGTACTATTACTGTTGATGCTAAATGGGGTTCAAAGTCTCGTGCAATTCCTGATTATAAGTATGTTAATAATCCAGCTGCTTACTATGAATTGTATTATAAAGGACTTTATAACTACGCTGTAGATGCAAAAGATGGTCAAGGTATGACTCCTGAAGCTGCATACGCTTGGGCGAATGCTAAGCTCACCGGTTCTGATAGTTATGGATTGGGTTACAATGTTTATACATACCCAGCTGGTCAAACTCTTATAGGACGTAATGGTAAATTGAATCCAAATGCAACACTTGGTCGTATGGTAACTGGTAAGGATGGTCAGCAATATTGGCTCCAACCAGACAATTGGATTGATGCTATTTATAGTAATGCTCTTCGTCAAGAATACTCTGCAACAGCAGTAGGAAATACAGACAAATCTACTTTCTATGGTTCTATCAACTATTTGAAAGACGATGGTATTACAGTTGCTTCTGACTATCGTCGTTTTACTGGTCGTTTGAAGGCTGATTACCAAATCAACAATTGGTTACGTATTGGTGGTAATATGAACTACTCTCACTACTCTATGCATGCAGCAAATGGTGGTAATGGTACTGCTACTGATTCTGGTAATATGTTTGCTTTTAGCCGTATTGCACCTATTTATCCTTTGTATCTTCGTGATGCAAATAAGCAAATTATGCACCATGCAGCATCTGGTCTTCAAGCTTACGATTATGGTGATAATACAAGTAGTGGTCTTGGATTGTCTCGTCCATTCTTGGGTGGCTCTAACGCATTGTCTGATAACCGCATAAACCTTGATTTTGCAGATGGTAATACTTTCAATGGTGTTGCAACAGCTGATATTCGTCTTATGAAAGATTTAACTTTCAGAAGTGTAAATAGTGTTTATTTGAAAGAATCACGTAGTAAGGAAACAGTCAACCCATGGTTCGGACAGTATGCTACTGATAATGGTTCTGTTGGTGTAGGACATGGTCGTACATGGTCATATAACTATCAGCAAGTTTTGAACTGGAAACCAACTTTTGGCTCACACGAGTTTGATTTTATGCTTGGTCATGAGTACTATCGTATGATTTCTACCACTTTGAGCGGTAGAAAAAGTAATATGTTCGATTTGAAATACGATGAACTTTCTGGTGCAGCTGTAACCAAAAGTACAACTTCTGGAAGTAGTATGTACAATACTGAAGGTTGGTTCGGTCGTGTAAACTATAGCTACGCAAATAAATATTTTGGAGAAGTTTCTTATCGTCGTGATGCATCTTCAATGTTCCACCCAGAAAACCGTTGGGGTAACTTCTGGTCATTAGGTGGTGCATGGCTCATTTCTAAGGAAGAATGGTTTGATGCTCCTTGGGTAGATGAATTGAAATTTAAGGCTTCTTATGGTGCGCAAGGTAATGATAATATTGGACAATTCCTTTATACAAATACTTATTCTATCATTTCATCTGATAATGCTGTAGCTACTGTACCTAGTAGACGTGGTAACAAGAAAATTTCTTGGGAAAAAAACAAGGAATGTTTAATGTTGGTTTCGACTTCTCATTCTTCCGTCAACGCTTGTCAGGTAGCATCGTTTACTTCGATCGTTCTACAAAAGATATGCTTGCATTCTTCTCATTGCCACAAAGCTTTGGTTGGACAGGTTATTATGACAACGTTGGTGATATGAGTAACCGCGGTCTCGAAGTTGAATTGTTTGGTGATATTATTCGTACACGTGACTTTAAATGGGGTGCACACTTGAACTTGACAACTTATAAGAATAAGATTACTCGCATTGCTGATGCGAATAAAACAATGTGGCTTGATGGTGTACGAGGTTACAACGATGGTAATTACTTCTTAGGTGAAGGTATTTCAATGTACACATTCTTTTTGAAGCAATATGCCGGTGTTGATCCAGAAACTGGTAAGGCTCTTTATTGGCAAGATAAGTACAAGAAAAATGCTGCTGGTGAATATGAATTGGATAAGAATGGACAACGAATCGTAGAGGAAAGAGTTAAGGTTGAAAATGCTGAAAATGCAACAGATCACCTCTGTGGTACATCTTTACCTGATGTATATGGTGGATTTGGTACAGACATTGCTTGGAAAGGTTTCGATTTCTCTATTGATTTTGGATACCAACTTGGAGGTAAAGTCTATGATAGCAACTACGCTTCAGCAATGGGCTTTAATCGCGGTGGTGCAATGCACGCTGATTTGTTAAATGCATGGTCTCCTGAAAATAAAGGTTCTAATATTCCCACGTGTACAAAGCCAAGACCAATATACTACAGCTAGTTCTGATCGTTGGTTGACATCTGCTTCTTACCTTAGCTTGCAAAATGTTAACCTTGGTTATACTTTGCCTACAAAATTAACACGTAAGTATGGTCTCGCTAAAGTTCGTGTTTACGTAGTAGGTGATAACCTTTGGGTATGGTCTAAACGTCAAGGTCTTGACCCACGCCAATCTATTAGTGGTAGTGTTTCAAACGTACTCTACTCTAATGTTAGAACAATTTCTGGTGGTATTACAACAACATTCTAAAAATACGAAAGAATATGAAAAATTAATAAATCAATATATGGGGTTCTTATAGCTGGTCTGACCTTATCTGCAATGACCAGTTGTATTGATGAGGCTGAACCACGTAGTGGCTCTGTTACTCAGAAAATGCTCGAAGAATCAGCATCTGCGACTGCTGCTGCTGTAAATGGTTTGCCTGCGTATGGAAAGTCTATTTGGAGAGAGAGGGGTGCCCATTGGTCTTATGGAATTTCAGCTATTATGCGTATTCGCGATGTTATGGCAGACGATTATGTAGTAGTAGATCACGATTATAATCAGTTTTCGTCTTTGGGCAGAGACTTCAGCTCTTGGTCCTTCTTATCTCATAGGTCAGTTTGTATATTCATATTACTACAACTATGTTTTGGCATCAAACTTGGTAATAGGTGCTGTTAATCCAGATAAGGCAACTAAGGAACAGCTAGGTAACCTTGGCTTAGGATACGCTTATCGTGCTGCTAACTATCTTGATATGGCACGTATGTATGAGTTCTTGCCAACTGATGTAGATCCTGCATGCACAAACGAACAAGGTTATAATGTTGAGAATTTAACTTGTCCAATTGTTACGGATACTTTAGGAGAAAAAGCTTCACGTAACAATCCACGAGCTACACATGAAGAGATGTTTAAATTTATTGAATCAGATTTGAACAATGCAGAAAAGTATATCGTAAACTAACTTCAAATAAGAATAATACTCTTCCTGATCTTGCTGTTGTTTACGGTTTGAAAGCTCGTCTTTATATGTGGAATGAAGATTATGCGAAAGCTAAGGAATATGCTCGTAAGGCTATTGATACTTATGGTAAAGCTCCTATGTCTGAATCTGATGCTACTGATACCAAGAAGGGTTTCAATGATATTACAAAATGGATGTGGGGCGCTCAGTATACCTCAGAAGATAGAGCTGTAAAGACTGGTATTCTCAACTTTACATCATTTGCATCTAACGAAACAGTATTCGGATATGCTGGAAATGGTCCTATGAATATGATTGGTAAATCTTTCTATGATAGAATTAGCGACACTGACTGGCGTAAGACTATGTGGAAGGCTCCTGCTGGCTCACCATTAGAAGCAAAGAATAAGTATGTAGCACCAGCGTTTAAGAATAGAATTCCTACATACGGTTCGTTAAAGTTCAGACCTAATCAAGGTAATTATGCAGAATCATCTATTGGTGTAGTTTCTGCTTATCCTTTAATGCGTGTTGAGGAGATGTATTTCATTGAAGCAGAAGCTGCCGAACGTTTAGCTCCAGGTACAGGTATAACTTTACTTGAAAACTTTATGAAGACATATCGTGATAAGCAGTATGTTTACACTGGTTCAAATGCTATAGATGAAATTCTTTTCCAGAAACGAATTGAACTCTGGGGTGAAGGTTTGTCATTCTTTGATATCAAACGTGCAAATGTATCAGTAACACGTGGTTATGCTGGTACAAACTTCTTCGAAGAGTGGCGATTTAATACAAAATGGTCGTCCAGCATGGATGAACTTCTGTATTGTAAACTTGGAAGAAAATGATAATCCTGCCGTTAAAGGTAAGAATAACCCAGATCCTTCAAAGGCTTATAAACCTTGGAGAAATTAAGAATTGCTTTAATTAAATTATCGTAAATTTTAAAAATACAAGTATATGAACAATATTTTTAAAAGCGCATTTATCCTCCTTGTAGGTGTGTTAGGCTTGAGCCTAACCGCCTGCACGGAAAAGTATGAATATCCAGGACCAGGAGAGAATGCTGACGGAAAAGCTTATTTTGAACAATCTTCTCAGAAGATTCAATTAACTCAAGATGCTAATTCTTTCAAGATTCCAGTAAAGCGTTTGAGTGCAGATGGTGCACTTGAAGTACCTGTAACTTTTTGAAGCAGGCACAGGTAATATCTTTACAGTTTCTAATAAGGCAGTTTTTGAAGCTGGTAAAACAGAAGGTTATATTCAAGTAACTTACAACATTGATGATGTAAAGATGGGCAAATATGTTGGTGGTAAAATAACTCTCGACCCAACTTATGTTTCTCCTTATGGTGCTGGTACCTTTACTTTTGTAGCAGGTTCAACAGAGTTTGGTGCTTCTGTTTGGAAGAAAATTGGTACAGGTGTTTTAACTATCTCAGATCCAGATAACGATCTTGGTCATTTCTTTAATAAAGAGGGTAAAAAGTGGTTGCTTTTGGATAATCCAGCTCAACTTTCTAACAGAGTTCTTTATCAAAATACTGAGAATCCTCAGGAATATAAGATAGAGCCTTATATTAAAAGATGGTTTTGCAATGACATTTACAGTTAATTCTGAAACAAACCGTATCTTCTTTAAAGATGTTGATACAGGTTTAAGAGGTCAAAATGATGCTGTTGTATATGCAAACTGCCTTGAAGTCTTAGCTCCAGGTGCTGAAGATAAAGTAAATAAACCTTCTGTTTATGATAAGGCAAATAAGACCTTAACTTTCTCTACAGCTTATACAGGTGCAAATGCTAAGGGTATTTATGCAGTTGAGATGGAAACATTTGTATACGAATAATTGATCTGAAATATTTTCTTTTTAGACTCTTATAAATAAATACGAATGAAACTTCTATAATGAGTTGGGTAGCTAAATTTTTGAGATGCTCCCAAAAATAAATTCACTAATAATGGGCTTGGTATTTTATACTGAGCCCATTGCTTTTACTTTTTAGCTTTATGTGTAATGGACATTTGTTAGGCTGAAAATCTATCGAATGTCCTTTTATTTATTTTCTTTGTATCATCTGAAAGTTTATAATTCATATTCCACCTTGTACAAAAAAACATAGAGGAAAGCTTGCAATGTTTAAGTTTAATATGTATCTTTGTAGAATATTATACAAATTTGTTAATAAAGGAACCATATTTTAGTTATTATGAAACAATCAATTTTTATCAGACGAAAAAAAGTTTGGCTATTAATCACCTTATTTAGTGTGATAGCAAATGTAAATGTGTGTGCGCAAGAATTAGATTTCAGTAAATTAGACGATGCTCAGCCACAAGAAACTTTATTGCAAGTAGAAAATTATAAAGAGGCTTTTAGGTACAACGTGGCAAAAACATTTTCAGCGTTAAGAATGGAGTTTATTGAATGTGCCTTATTCTAATCAAGAATTTAGTCTTACCATTTTATACACGCAGATACGCAAGCTAAAAGAAAACTTTAAATCTTATTTAGTTTCTCCTTCATTAAGTTTACGCGATATTGCTGGGAAACAATTAAATTTCGAATGGAAAACAGGAACCATTAAGGGCGATATAAAACTTTCAGTTCTTCTTATTAACAAGAGTGGTGAAACTATAGCTACGCTGGGTAATGTAATTCCTGTGTCTTCTAATTCTGATTACGAAAAATTACTCTGTCGATATTCCAATTGCTGTGAAAGAAAAGGGAATAGGTTTCGTTGCTTTTTATGTAGAAGGCAATAAAGATAATTATACTGCTTTTAAGCTTAAAAATGTTACAACCAACGAAAAGAGCGATCCTATAAATATAACTGTAGACCCTGCAGAGCTTAATTTTGGTTCTATAGTTTTAAATAAAACTTCAGAAGAAAAGTCTGCACTCATTACAGTTACCAATTTTAAGGGCGAGAAAATAATACCAGTATTAGATGGTCAAGATAGTAACGACTTTATAGTTAGAACCGAAACAAACGAAGCACTTTCTTCAACGGGTGGTAAATTGTTTGTAAAGTTTCAGCCAAAAACAAAAGGCGATAAGGTAGCAACTATAACAATTACGTTAGCCGATAAAGTTGCTGTTATTTCATTAAAAGGTAAAGGTGTTGAAACTGAAAAGGAAGATAAACCTGAAAAAGGAACTATTAGAAAATCAGTTCTTTTGGGATTTCAATTCCGATAATACTCCCTAAGAATTGGGAAATGAAAAGGTGAACAAATATTTAAAAACGAGAGAAGCGCGATAGCTACCATTCCGATACTGGCTTTGGAGTGGGTATTAAGACAAAAGAAAACGAAAAAGGTTTCTTAAAACAAACAATCGATTTAGCTAAAAAACAACGTAACAGTAGGCGATGAAATAGAATGTCAAATACATTATACTACAATTTCATCACCTAATAATAAAGGTCCTTTACGTCTTGCATTCCGTTGGCTTAACGATAATGGTAATGTAGTTCAAAGTAACGAAGATGCTTTTATAAACAATCCGAAAGTATTCTTTGGCAAAATGAAATCGTGGGGAACATTAACTTTCCGCACAATTTGTCCAGACGGAGCAACAAAGTTAGAATTTGCCATTGAAGTACAAGAAAATAGCGAAGTAAGTTTAGACGATTTTAGTGCCAATTGTCTTCCGGCTTCAAAAGCTAAAGCAACTCCACTTATAGCAATTCTTCCACAAGTACAAACAATTTATGGTGAAGTAGGAGAGACTGCAATATATGATATTGCTATTCAAACAATGCATATTAGTCAAGTCCAGAAACCAAATTTCAGTGGTGGCGACAAATATACTTTGGCAAGCAATATGATGAAACTTAATATAGACGAGATAGACAAAAACCAGTCTATAGGTGCACAACTTATTGTTACTCCAACAAAGAAAGGGGCTTTTAAAGATGCTGATTCTTTTAAGTTAAGTTTCTCTGGTGCCGACGATACGCACAATGGCAACCTTATGCTTATTGCTTATTTCATGGAAAAAGGCAAAAAGCCTTCTGTTAAGTTGTCTGCATCGACACCTATAAAAGAAATGAAAGCAGAACCAGGTAAAACCGTTACGCAAAATTTAGAATTCGATGTAAACGATATTATAACCGATGTTAAAATAGCAATCGACCATGCCCCACAAGTAACCTGTTTCAAGAGCAACACCAATATATTTATGTATAACAAGAGTAAGGGAACACTCTATGCAGAGCCAAAACTCCGTATAGATTTCCGTCCGCTTACTGTAGGTACATATCAAGCTACATTAGTTGTCTCAACAATTTTGGGCGACACTGTACGTTACAACTTAAAAGGTATTTGTGAAGAAGAAACAACAGGGGCAAAAGTAGAAAACTTTACTGCCAATAATATAGAAGAACGTTTTAAGAACGAACCAGAATGGAACAACTTTGGAAAATACGACCTTGGATATTGGAAGATAGAAGGCAAATGGAATAGCGCAAGCAATATTACGCTTAATAAAAGTGGTATACTTTATTTCGACAATGTTTTTGTTAATGGAGTGAACAAGATAAAAGTAAATCCAACAACAGCAACAACTTCTCTACGTGCAGAATATTCTATAGATGGTGGTGGACATTGGTTGCTTATAAATAACAATGGAATGGCAAATACTTCCAACGAATTTATACTAAATAATCATCGTCCCACCCTTATTCGTTTTGTAAATGTAGCCGAAACCGATATAAATATAAATAGTGTGCAATTTTTATGAAAACGAAAGTACGCAGCGCGAAACATTTATCGACATTACCAAAAGCTATGATGCCTAATGCCGATTCTAAAACCATTATTGTTGCTTAACGAACGTTTTTAACAATATGCGCCACCGACAAATATTAAGCATTCCGGGTTGGCAAAACTTAATTATACGTGGCGATCGCCCATTCTGGACGTGGAAACAGCGAGAAAATAATCTTGTTGATGGTAAAATCCAAAGCGAAGGAGCATACATTACTTTCTGGAAAACAGGAATTGTAGACCATAACCCATACGAATCTTGGCTTGTTTCGCCAACACTTTCCTACAAACAAGCAGCAAGTAAAAATACTTACTTTCAGTCTTCGTTTTAATGGTTTAAGTAAAGACGAACAACGCGAAGAACTTTTCCAAGCCTACATTATTACCGAAAAAAATGGAGTTCTTAAAGAACAAGTTCTCGATATTGACAAGTATAAGCCAACTGGTATAGAAATAGACAACGAAACATGGTTGAACTATCGCATAGACCTTTCAAAACTTACAGATGTTAATATCGACGACAATTTCCATCTTGCATTCTCATTCTACAGTAAAGAAGGTGGCACCTATTCTGGCTTAAATTGGATGATAGATAATGTTTCGTTTGGTCGAACCGACTTGCCAGAAATCACTGTCGATAAGCAGTTCCTTTATGTTCCATATAAGATGAAACAGAAAACAGACCCAGTTGTTTTCAAGGTTTCAACCACAAACAACCCATCTGATAATGTAAGCATAATGTTATCGCCTTCAAAAATGAAGAAAAATTTCCAATTGCTTACACCAGAATTAGCTCCAGAAGGCGGCGATGCATCGTTTATTTTCTATAGCGAAGACAATAAAAAATATGCAGCAGCATTCATTGTTCAAGTTCCTGGTGCCGAAACCGTAATTGTGAAAGCACTTGCCGACCTTTATACAGGTATTAATAGTGCAGAAACACCCAACAAAACAGAAACTCCCTATATTGTTGATAAAAACATTTGCTTGTCTAATAAATACCAGAGTTATAAAATCTATTCAACAACAGGACAACTTCTGCAGCAAGGAGGCTACGAATCTAATATTAGTATAGCCAACTTACAGCATAGCATTATTATTTTAAAACTATTTGATGGCAACGAAACTAAAACTTATAAGTTGCACAACAAATAAACATCAATAAAAATCAACTGGTTATTAGGGTTATTCAAACTCTAATAACCAGTTTTTTTATCACAAAGTTTCTTTTCTCAACAATGTATATTTGCTAAGTTTCAAGGTTTTTTCGATATTCTGTATCCAATAGTCAGCATAACATAGCTTGGAATGTTGTTGTAAAACGTTTCTTCTCTTCCTTGTCCATTCACAATGTATGTGTGGTTCGAGATATTCTGTAGAATGTCGTAGCCTGTAATGCTGATGTTTAGCCCTATCGTGCATAAATGTTTTTTTACGAGCGATGCATTCCAGACAAGACAGTTGTTGTTGGAAGATTGGTCGCTGTATCTTCTCCTGCCATACATTTTCAGGTCGGTGGCAAACAGTATATCGTAAGGAAGCGTATAGTTGCCAGCCAAACCGTAGTAAAAGTCGCAAACACTGAACGTCTTAAAAATAGCTGTTCAAACTTTTTCGAGTTATGAATATCTATATTTCCTATGAAAGCTATGCGTAAACTATTTTTCTGTACCGTGAGTTTTATACCATCGGTAAAAATAGAAGTTACGCACTTTGCTTATGCCGTAACTCTGAATGGAGTTTAGGGTAACGAAGTCTACATTGTTGTTGAGTTTTAAACTCATATTGTTTTCTAAAGTCCATATCCTTCTCTTGTCTAAGCAGACTGAAAAGCCATTATTAAATTCAGCAATCCAATTACCATTTATATTGCGTGGCTGATAAGTGTAAATTCCTGTTGTTGTGTTATACGACATTGCATTGCCCACAGCCTGATGAAACAATTTAAAGTTGGCACTTAAATAATACTGTCCTTTTAGTTTCTGTATAATGTTGCCATAACTTGCCGAGAAACTGTGCGTCGTAGTATTCTGCAAATCACCATTCCCCATATAAACCGACAACGGCTTCGATGTATCGGTTACTCTTATTGTTTGTTTCAAATCGGGCGTTGTAACTTCCATGTTGTATGCCAGTTGCCAATTTTTTCCATTTGCACCTCTGAAACTATACGAAATTGTAGGCGTAAAAAGCCAGTCGCGCCGAGAAACCAATGTGTCAATATCACTGCGCAGATAATTCATACAATTATACTTATAAGCCAATGGTAATAAAAAATCTATCCGCGTAGTACCTTTTTCTACCTTCTTTATCATAGAAAAATCCGCATTGTTCCACTATGCACGTGAAATCTATTCCATGTTTGGTAGCTGTTGTTTAAGTCCATAGCCAACAATAGTGAATCTCTTGTAGAAGGCAAATCCGTGAGCCGATGTCTGCTATTTGTCCACCCCGAAAGCTTATCTAACCGGTACCTGTTAAAACTGTCGTATTGATAATTTTTGCTGATAACCGTAACTTGCATTAAAGTTCCAATTATTTAGCAGATGAATGTTATATGCTAATTTGGCTGCAATATTATAGTGGTGCGAAGGCTCATTCACATATTGGTGTTCCGTTTCATTTGTATTTGTTTGCATAAACTGAAGCTGGTAACCATTAAAATTCTTTTTGCGTTCCTTTACGTACGATGCTTCTGCTTCTAAACTAATATTGTCTCCCCATGGAAGTTTTTTCGAAACCCTCAGTGTCTGCCATATTCCATAACGATAAAATCGGTTGTCGCTGTCTTGTTTATTGCTATTTACAAGCTGTTTCTTTATAGTGGAATCGTTTTTATTAAAGACGTCATTCAGCAAATCTTCTGTATTCTTAACGCTGTTGAAAGGATTAGCTTGGAAAGTTGCCAATTTCGAATTCAGTGTACCCGATGTTTTCCAATATTCAAAGAATGTAGATGCATATAGATAGAACGATTTAGAGACAATAAAATCGTTTTGCGCTGTAATCGAAGTTTCTTTCCCATTTGTATGCAGGGTAGACGCAGTATAATTGTTATGTGTAGGCAAGAAAGTCGTGGTAATAGTTTTAGCATCGTAATTACCATCGCGCCAAAGTGTTTTTACATAAAATTCGTTGGACACCGACTTATCTGTATTTTTTAGAAACCAGTCTAAACCTGCAATCTTGAAACTTAAAACTCCGTCTCCTGCTTTATAAGCGTCCCATTCTCCATCAGAACCCGGACGCAAATCTTGGTTAATATTATTGGCACTACTAAAAAACGACAAGCGCGAAAGTGGAGTATATCTTAGTCCGAATAGTTTTGTATTGTAACGTTTGTGTGTAGCAATACCAGCCTCGGCATTTACAATATAGCCTGTAGCATATTCTTTTTTTAATTGCACGTCCATTACAAACTCTTTCTTCTCGTTGTTGTAACCTAAATATTGGTTCTTCTCATTCGTTCGGTTATAAAATTTTATATTCTTTACCGTGTAAGCCGGGAGATTTCTCAACAATATCTTTTTGGTTCTTCTCTCCTTCATAAATTTTTCTCCTTGCAGCAAAAGATTATCAACCTTCTTTCCATCTTTGAATATCTCTCCTGCCGAATTAAGTGTTACAGAAGGCATTTGCCTGATAAGTTCGTCGAGCATAGAACCATTGGGCAAATTAAAAGCGTCTGCATTATAAAACAACTGTGTCGCCTTTTAAAAACTATCTTTACTTTTAGTAGCTTTTTACCACAACTTCGTCTAATTCGTTTACCTGTTGTAATTTCGATTTTCGTTTCATATATATTGTTGGAACTTGGAACGACTGGTTTCTTGCAATATACTTCACATTATAATTAGAAAAAGCCGATTCGTATCCAGATTGTTCGCTTTAACAATATACTTTTTAGGAGAGGCAGGAATATTGAAACTGTAATAAGATTCCATATAAGTTTTATCCTCATCAATGTATTTCACGGTTTGTTTATCTATAATGGTACTGTCTTCATCCATCAAAATCACAGACACATTTTTTATGCCTCCGTTTGTAAATGCATCTCTCACATATCCCTGCAGCAAAATGGTTCGTTCTTGTGCTTTTGCCCCTATGCATATAAAGAGCAGAAGCAATAATAGTTGTTGTGGTTTGATAAGCATAGGTATATTGTTCTTAGTTTTTATTATTATTTGTGAAGAAGTTATTTTCTTACGGATAGATAAAATAATTTTATCTTATTGTTTATTCGTAAAGGCAAGAATTACATACTCCCCTTTCATTTCATTGTTGGTCCAATTATTTGAGCAGATCGTAATAGTATGCTTTTTTTCCTAATATTCTCTACGTGCAAATTTATAAATATTATTCCAAAAATTATCTCTTTTTCTTTGTTTTTCAATAAATATTAACTATTAATCGTCGTGTTTTTATACCTGCCTTATTACTAAAGTATATGTAGCCTCCCATTCTAAAACTTTATTTAGTTGTGCTTATTCTTTTAGTAGCTCGCCATTTGTAGCGTCTATTTTGTATAGAGAAAATAGCTAAAAATGGAGTTTGCAAGTGTTAGTTGTCAGATAATTATATGGAGGGTGGAATTTATAATAAGAAATTATTTTTATATTATAAAAATTATCGTTTTTTATATTACAAAAATAATTTTCCATATAAAATTAGGCACATATAACCAATGGTTTTTGGACAACTCTTTTTGAATATTGCCGACTGTACAATAATTCAAGTGGAAAGCATAATTGTGTTCCCCCTATTTGGCTTTTTAATTTGTAGATAAAGACACAGAAAAAACGCTTATAGCTATGAGTATCGGTAGAAATGGTGGTGCGCTAAAAAGCTGTTTTAAAGTTTGGAATGCTGCTATAAAAATAATTATATTTGCATTTCATAAACCAAACATACTGATATTTTTTAATGATAAAGAAAAATAAATATGGGCAATATTTTACTATTGAAACTATAGCAGAGTTTATGGTTTCTTTAATAAACCAAGGAAAGGAAGCTAAAGTGCTTGAACCATCTTGTGGAAAAAGGCGTTTTTGAAAAATGCTTTTATAAGTACGGATTTAAAAATATAAAAGGTTACGAAATAGATGCCACTTTTAGACAACCCATATAAGAATGTAGTGGAATATAAAAGTTTCATCTGTTCTCCACTTTCCGAACGCTTTAATGTGGTAATTGGTAATCCACCTTATATAAGATGGAAGAATTTAGAAGATAATTTAAAAAGAGAATTGGCGCAATCGGATTTGTGGAATAAATATTTTAATAGCCTTTGCGACTATTTATTTATTTTTTTATTTTGAAGAGTATTGAACAGCTTAAGGATAATGGCGAACTAATTTTTTTATTTGTCCTGAGTATTGGTTAAATACAACACATTCGGCATCGTTGCGAAACTATATGTGTGTAAATGGGTACTTTTTCTGATATTTATCTTTTTAAGGAAACAACATTGTTCGAAGGCGTAACATCTTCGTTTGTTATATTCAGATATATAAAAAAAGCAAAAACAAGCATCGGAAATAGTATTACACAAATACACTAAACGTGAAAAAAACTAATTTAGACGAATTAATTGATGGTAGTTGTTTTTGTGATAGAACAAATTCCATCTTTCCAAATAGGCAAACGATGGATATTAGCAACAAAAAGTAAACAAAATTTACTAAAGTCTTTTCAGAATAGTTGTATTCAAAATAAAAAGTTTATTTCCAAATAGTGAAACATTCTATAGAATAGGCGATTTCTGCGATGATAGAAATGGTATGGTTTCGGGTTTAGACAAAGCATTTAAAGTTACAGATATAGATGTTTTTAAACGAAGACGAGCGTAACAGTTTAATAAAAGTAAATAAGGCAAAAGACTTAGACCAATATTCTAATATTGGAACAAGCTACTATTTCTTCATAAAGGACGATATGAAAGAAAAAGATTTTGCTGCAAAATTCCCCCATTTCTACAAACAACTGATGCCTTATAAAGAATTATTGGAAAAACGATATAGTTACGGTCGCAATTTACCGATATGGCAATTTGCTTTTTCCAAGAAACGAACAACTTTTTCAATAGAGATGTTTCTCGTATTTTTTGTACCGTGTAAGGATAGAATTTCACACGAAAGTATTTTTCGTTTTTTTCATGCCGATAAGAAATACTATGCTTTGCAAGATGTTACAGGCATTTTGCTAAAAAAGCAATGTAAAGAAGATATTAAGTATATTTTTAGCTTATCTAAATAATGAACGAGTTTTTTTGAGTGGCTAAAATATAATGGTGTTGTAAAAGGAGAAATTGTTGAATTTTCAGAAGCACCAATAGCTAATATTCCATATCGTCCTATACGGTGGAACGATAAACGCGAAGTGGAATTACACGATAGAATAGTGAAAGCCACAACAAATTATATAGAAAAAGAAAGACATAGAAAGTTTTTTTCTATAATAAAGTATAGCTTTAATAAATTATTTAATGAACAGAATTAATTATAAATTATTATTGTCCAGAATAAAAAGGCAAAACAGTTATACGTCCTAATGCTTCAACATCAGGAACATTATCGGGACATGTCTGCGGGAGAACCATTTTGGAAGATTGGTTTATAACGAATTAAAAATGTATCCTCATAACATATTTAAGCAATATGAATATTTAAATGATTTATATAGGACACACCCACAGGCTATTTCGTTAGAAGATAAAAAAAGGCTTTGTTTGAATCTCCTATTGCTCTATTCTTGTTAAGCAGAGGCGATTCTGCTACACGATTATGGAATCCACAAAAATATTTTTTTGAAGAGAAACAGAATGATACTGCTGATATCCTTTTTCACGATAATAACTTCTTTGAAATTATAGATGTGAAAACAAGAAATATGGCAAAAATTAGCAATGGCACCTAATATAATATCAGCTTATAAGGTTGCGCAAATGTGTACATATATTATTGATAATGAAGAATACGATACAATAAATATAAAGTATATTGAGATAGATTGGAAAGAAAAATGGAACAGAACATTTAATATGCGAAGAAACCCTATGTAGGCGAATTATTTAAAAGCTAATCCTAATACATTATATATTAATTGAGCTGCTGCAATGCAAATACAATTTCATGTCAATGAACTTGACCAAAGTTTTAAAGGAAATTTAAACGACTGGGCAAAAGGATATTTAAAAATGTTTGTAAAGAGTGCAGAACATCGTATTGATACTATGTACCAAAAAGTATGTAGCACCTTTCAAAAAGTATATTTATTAAAGTTCTAAATAAAATATAGTGATATAAAATAGAAGAATACCTCCTGGTAATAACCTAATTTTTAGCTGCGTAATAAGATAATTATTGGGCTCAAAAGTTTTTTAAAAAGAATAAA
>BNJU01001883.1_pt1 | contig 15810 bp, 21 predicted proteins | sample 8539281 | NCBI WGS metagenome assembly BNJU01 (sample SAMD00202456, study PRJDB9452) | human saliva metagenome | isolation source: human saliva | place: Japan
CTTTCAACGCTGAGGATGGATTCTATCTCAAGATTTTTAGGACTTGATCCAAGCAAGGATACTGATAAGATTGCAAGTATCGGATTGGACCAATATACTCAAAAATTGAAAGCGGCAGATGCAGAAAATACAAACGTAGCCAAACGTTATGAAAATTATGCAGATGCACAAGCTTGGCTGATTGATAGTTCGCTATTGCTCCCTGTGAATTCAAACGGTGGTGGAGCTTCAGTAACACGTGTGACACCATTTACACGAGCTTACTCACTTGTCGGAATCAAAGGTACTGGAAGTAACTATAAGTACATGAAATTGCAAACCGAAGTCGTAACAACTGCTCAATTTGACGAAGCTAAAGCCAAATGGGAACAAGAACGTAAAAATTCAGTCGAAAAGAGTCAAAAAGAATTCGAAAGTCACGTTAAATAATTAAAAATAGAGCTTTTTTAAGAGCTCTATTTTTTATTTGTAACTGTTTTTGAGAAACACAAAAATGGAGTAAAAACACTGATAAATATACAATAAACGAAAATATTTTTCAAAATCAAGCGCTTCCTTGATCTAGTGTAGATGGCCTTGAGAGGTAATTTATGATATAATTAAAATAAAAATGTTTTTGAAGAGGTATTCCATGAAAAGTAGACGCATTAAAAAAAGGTAAAATCTAGTAAAGTTTCAGCAGAGTTTAAATGTAGGTTTGTTGCTAATCTATGCTGTTCTAGCTTCTTTTTTTATTGTTTCTGATTTTTAAATATCAGATTTTAGCGGTCAGCTATTTTAATATTATCTTTGGCAGTAGTTTTTAGTGCTCATAGCTTTATTATCCCTGTTGTTGATAGTTAAGACGAAAAGCCAAGGTTTTCACCTTGATAGTCCTATTGCTCTCAGTTTTATTTAGCTCTGTAGCTTTGGTAGCTGTAAATCGATTTGTAGGACTTGCCAATCAATTCAATGCAACATCAAATTATTCAAGCTACTCTATGAGTGTGGCAGTGCTAGCAGACAGTGAGATCGATAATGTTTCTCAACTTTCTAGTGTAACTGCTCCAACAGGAACAGATGCTGAGAATATTCAAAAATTGATAGATGACATTAAAACAACTCAAAACAAGGAATTGACAGTAGAAGAAGCATCTTCTTACCTAGTGGCCTATAAGAGTTTGATAAATGGAGAAACCAAAGCAATCGTCTTAAACAGCGTTTTTGAAAATCTGATTGAGCAGGAATATCCTGACCACGCTAAAAAGATTAAGAAAATCTATACCAAGGACTTGACCAAGAAAGTGGAAGCGCCTAAGGTGGCTACAGGAAATTCTTTCAATGTCTACATCAGTGGGATTGACACCTATGGTCCTATCAGTTCTGTTTCACGCTCAGATGTCAATATCATCATGACGGTGAATCAAGATACTAAGAAGATTCTTTTGACGACAACTCCTCGAGATGCCTATGTCCCTATTGCAGATGGTGGAAACAACCAAAACGATAAGTTGACGCATGCAGGTATCTATGGCGTCGATGCCTCTATCCATACCTTAGAAAATCTTTATGGTATCGACTTGAACTACTATGCTCGTCTCAATTTCACCTCTTTCTTGAAGTTGATTGATCTTCTCGGCGGTGTGGATGTTTATAACGACCAAGAATTCACATCGCGTCATGGACAATACCATTTCCCGGTCGGAAATGTCCATCTGGATTCTGAGCAAGCTTTGGGATTTGTTCGTGAACGTTATTCGCTTGCGGATGGTGATGGGGATCGTGGTCGTAACCAACAAAAAGTCATTGCGGCGATTATCCAGAAATTAACCTCGGCAGAATCCCTGAAAAACTATGATAGTATTATTCAGAGCTTGCAGGATTCGATTCAGACCAATATGCCACCAGAAACAATGGTTAGTCTTGTCAAATACTCAGTTGGCAAGCGGTGGAAAATATACCGTTACCAATCAAGATTTGAAAGGGACTGGACGTATGGGTCTTCCGTCTTACGCTATGCCAGATAGCAATCTTTACATGTTAGAAATTGATCCCAACAAGCTTGGAGACTGTTAAAGGCAGCCATTAAAGATACCATGGAAGGAAAATAAGATGATTGATATTCATTCACATATTGTTTTCGATGTTGACGATGGACCTAAAAATAGAGCTGAGAGCAAGGCTCTCCTTGAGGAAGCTTATGCACAAGGTGTTCGAACCATTGTTTCGACCTCTCATCGTAGAAAAGGGATGTTTGAAACGCCAGAAGACAAAAATTGCAGCTAATTTTAGCGAAGTCAAACAGTTGGCTCAAGAAATTGCGCCAGATTTGAATATAGTTTACGGGGCTGAAATTTATTTTTCAAGTGATGTTTTAGAAAAACTTGAACAGGGTATCATACCAAAACTCAATGGAAGTCGTTATGCTTTGATTGAGTTTAGCATGAATACACCCTACAGAGATATTCATAACGCTTTGACCAAAGTTCTCATGTTAGGGATTACGCCTGTGGTTGCTCATATTGAGCGCTACCACACCTTTGGAAAATGATGAGAAAAAAGTAAGAGAGCTCATTAATATGGGATGCTATATGCAGATTAATAGTTCGAGTGTATTAAAACCACGACTGTTTGGTGACAACTACAAGTTTATGAAAAAGCGTGCTAGATACTTCTTGGACAAGGACCTAGTACATGTAGTGGCTAGCGATATGCACAATTTAGATAATCGACCGCCTTATATGAGAGAAGCTTATGAGCTCATTGCTAAAAAATACGGAGCAGAGAAAGCTCGTGAACTTTTTGAGACAAACCCATCAAAAATAATAAATGACCAACTAATTTAGGAGAAATGATGAAAGAACAAGATAAAAATTTGAAATTGATGTATTTCAATTGGTAAAAGTGATTTGGAAACGAAAATTCCTCATCGTCTTAACTGCAATAATAGCAGGTCTAGCAGCTTTTGCCTATAGCTCGTTTGTGATTAAACCTCAGTACACCAGTACTACCCGCATCTACGTTGTCAATCGTAACCAAGCAGATAAGCCTGGCTTGACCAACCAAGACTTGCAGGCTGGTGCTTACCTGGTAAAAGACTATCGTGAGATTATTCTCTCTCAAGATGTTCTTGACAAAGTAGTTATGATCAGAGTTTAACGATTGATGCGAGAAACTCTTGGGAAAAAGTTTCAGTAACAGTTCCTGCAGATACTCGTATTGTATCCATTTCAGTTCGAGATGGCAATCCTGAGGAAGCAAGTCGTATTGCCAATGCACTCAGAGAAGTAGCCGCTCAGAAAATCATTTCTGTAACAAGGGTATCGGATGTAACCACACTTGAGGAAGCAAGACCAGCAACATCACCATCTTCACCAAATATTCGTCGTAATACAATGATGGCTACTATAGCAGGTGTAGGATTCGTTACGGTTATCGTGCTTTTAGTTGAATTATTGGATGATCGAGTGAAACGTCCAGAAGATATCGAAGAAGTGATGCACCTCTCGCTTTTAGGTGTTATTCCAAATCTTGAGAAATTAAAGTAAAGAGGGAAATATGGCAAAGTTAGAATTATCAGAACAACGATTAAACTCTATAAAAAAAGCTGAGGAGTATTATAACGCACTACGGACTAACATCCAGTTGAGTGGAGATGGTCTAAAAGTAATTGCACTTTCTTCGGTTAGACCTGGAGAAGGGAAATCTACCACTTCAACCAATATAGCTTGGGCTTTCTCGCGTGCAGGCTACAAGACGCTTCTTATCGATGCCGATATTCGTAATTCAGTCATGTCAGGTGTCTTTCAAAGTCTCGAGAAAAAAATTACAGGTTTGACAGACTACTTGTCAGGAACCAAAGATTTATCTCATGGTTTGTGTGAAACAAACGTAGAAAACTTGTTTGTCATTCAATCAGGAGCCGTTTCACCAAACCCAACTGCTCTTCTTCAAAGTGAAAAATTTGAAGCAATGATTGAGACCTTGCGCAAATACTTTGACTACATCATTGTAGATACAGCCCCTATCGGAGTTGTTATTGATGCAGCGATTATCGTACAAAAATGTGATGCCTCTATCCTGGTGACTGAAGCTTCTGCAACAAAACGGAGAGAAGTTCAAAAAGCTAAAGACCAGCTAGAGCAAACAGGAACACCATTCTTAGGAGTTATTCTGAATAAATTTAATATTAAACTTGAAAAATATGGTACTTACGGTACATATGGCGGATATGGGAATTACGGTGTCTACGGTAAAAAATAAGTTTAGGGAGGAAGTATGGAAGGAAGGGGTTTCTACAACGTAACTTTAGCGTTTTTACAGAGTATTCTGGTCAGTATATTAGCTTATATACTAATCTCTGTATCTGAAACAGAAATTGTTGCAAAAACGGTTTTTGTTCTGTATTTTCTTCATTTTGCAGCTTTCTATATCAGTGGCTACGGTAAGGATTTTTTTAAACGCAGTCAATCCGTCGAATTGATAGAGATAATAAAATACATCATCTTTTTCGCATTGCTGATTAGTTTTTCTAGTTTTTTCCTGAAAGACCAATTTGTTATTTCAAGGCGTGGTATGATTTACTTCCTATCTTTGTACGGAGTATTTAATTATTTCCTGAGTTTAGTTATCAAAAAATATTGGGTTCATTTTAACCATAATTTAAAAGGGGAGTCGTAAAAATCATTTTTGATTACTGCGACATCTCGAATTGAGAAAGTGATAGATCGCTTGTTGAATGCAAGTGATGTCGGTGGGAAAACTTGTCGCTGTAAGTGTACTAGATAAACCAGATTTTAAACACAATAAAGTAACGGTTATTCCTCGAGAAAACCTCATTAATTATGCAACTCATGAGGTAGTAGATGAAGTATTTGTAAATCTACCTAGTGAGGATTATGATATTGGTAGCATTATTTCGCAATTTGAAACAATGGGGATTGATGTTACAGTTAATCTAAATGCTTTTGATAAAAATTTAGGTCGAAACAAACAAATTCATGAGATGGCTGGTTTGAATGTAGTAACTTTTTCTACAAACTTATATAAACCAAGCCATATAGTTGCCAAACGAATCATTGATATTTTAGGATCAATTGTTGGGCTAATCATCTTTGGACTAGTAAGTATAGTCCTTGTTCCAATGATTCGAAAAGATGGTGGACCAGCAATCTTTTCTCAAACCCGAATAGGAAAAAATGGTCGTCATTTCACTTTTTATAAATTCCGTTCTATGAGGGTAGATGCGGAAGAAATCAAGCAGCAATTGATGGACCAAAATACCATGCAGGGTGGTATGTTTAAGATGGACAATGACCCTCGCGTTACCAAAATTGGACACTTTATTCGAAAGACAAGTTTGGATGAACTGCCCCAATTTTGGAATGTGTTGATTGGCGATATGAGCCTAGTAGGAACTCGACCTCCAACAGTTGACGAATACGAAAAATACACACCTGAACAAAAACGTCGTTTGAGTTTCAAACCAGGAATTACTGGCTTTGTGGCAAATTAGTGGTCGAAGTGAAATTACCAACTTTGATGATGTTGTCAAACTAGATGTGGCCTATATCGATGATTGGACAATTTGGAAAGATTTTGAAATTTTATTAAAAACAATAAAAGTAGTTGTGATGAGAGATGGAGCAAAGTGATTCTATGAATAAAGTGAGAGAGATTCAATTAGGAGAGTTAACTCTTTTAGAAAGTTATATCGATCTTTGTAAAAGACATGATTTGCGTTATTATGCCTTTGGGTGGGACGTTTACTCGGCGCTATTCGTCATAAAGGGTTTTATCCCATGGGATGATGATATGGATTTAGGGATGCCTAGAAAAGATTATGAAAAAAATTCTTGTCAATCTGTGAGCAAGAGCTTCCTGAAAGTGTTATTTTTAAGACTTCACGATGATAATCTAGGTAATACTTCGATTATGGATACTTCAATCCAAATTCAATTTGGCAATGAATGGTGTAGTCCTTTTATTGATATCTTTCCCTTAGATGGTTATCCCAGAAGATGGTTTTCCATTACTGGTTGCATACAAATAAAATCAAAATTCTATCGTGCCTTGTCTAAAATTTCTGTCATCGATCGTTTACATGAGAGAGATAGAGGTTCGTTCGAAAAATGCGATTGTGAAAAGTTTCAAAAGCCTTAAAATTAAATAAACTCTTAAACACTTCAAAAAAATTAACAAAAAAATTACAAAAGTATCATTAAACAATATGATTACGAGACTAGTACCATGGTTGGAAAATGTCTTAGGTTCCTACCGAGAACGTGAACTCGCAAGAAAAAGAAGTGTTCGGGGAACCACAATTACTAGAGTTTGAAAACTTTACAAATAAGTTGTCATGCAAATCCCAGATGAATATTTGACAAAAATATACGGTGATTACATGCAACTACCAAAAGAAGCTGAGCGTAAGGGTCATTTTGAGTCTACGTGGGGAGATTAAATTGAATAGTTTTGATTTAATGGGGGTCAGAATTGACCCCTTTAACAATGGACGAAACTGTCCAAGCTGTTGAAAAATTTGTTATTGAGCAACGTCCCACTCCATCTAATGGGGAGTGAATGCAGACAAAAATTAATCAATGTCAAACAGATGAATCTATTAAAAAGATAGTGAACGATTCTGAAATCATTAATGCAGATGGAGCTTCAGTTGTTCTAGCTTCTCGTTTTTGGGTTATCAAGTTCCTGAGAGAGTTGCTGGGAATTGATTTGATGCAAAGATTGCTCCATTTAGCTAATGAAAAAGTCTTATTCGGTTTATTTTTTTGGTGCCAAAGAAGAAGTCTTGAGAGATATGTTGACAAATCTTTTAAAGAAAGATTATCCAAATCTACGAGTAGTTGGACATCGTAATGGTTATTTTTCTGAAGAAGATGAAGAGGCTATTCAAGAAGATATTCGTGAGAAAAATCCCTGACTTTTGTTTTTGTTGGGATTACCTCTCCTAAAAAGAATACATCATCCAAAAAGTTTATGGATCAATGGAGTAAATTCTGTCTTTATGGGAGTTGGAGGTAGCTTTTGACGTTTTATCTGGTCATATTAAACGAGCTCCTCTCTGGATGCAAAAATGCAAATCTTGAGTGGCTGTTCCGAGTGGCAAATGAACCTAAACGTCTCTTTAAACGTTATTTTCGTAGGGAAATGTCACGTTTTATTAAGCGAGTATTTAGATGAAAAACGAAAAATCAAAAAAATAATATTTTACATATTTCACGTACCATGGATATTGGTGGTGCAGAGAGAATTGTTTACCAGTTGAGCTCAGATTTGAAAGATGAGTTTGATAGTGTCCATGTCGCATCTACGGGTGGGCTTTGGGAGAGCGAACTGGCTGCTCAAAGGGATTCAACATCATAAAATTTTAGATATCGATAGTAAAAATCCTCTGACAGTATTAAAGCTTCTATATTCTATTCACCAGATTATCAAAAAAATAATGAGATTACTATAGTCCACACTCATCATCGGATGGCTGCTTTTTTTATATCCGTTTATTAAAACTTTGTTTCATCCAAAATTGATACACGTTTATACAGCCCACAATGTCTTTAAAGATAAATTGCCTCTATATAGATTTGCTTTAAAAAATGCTAAAAGTGTAGCAGTGGGAGAAGCAGTAAATAAAAACCTAAAAGAAGACGTAGGAATTACTGATAGTAGGGTTATTTATAATGGAGTCGTTTTAAAAGAAACGGATGACCAGGTCGATGAGATTATCAGTTATAGATGGGATTAAAACTAGGGCTGTATTGCTAGATTATCTGAACAAAAAGGTTTGACTTATCTTATTGATGCTATGTCTTTACTGACTAGTGAAAGGATATTCGATTATTTATCGTTGGTGATGGTGAGCTTAGAAATGAACTTGAGAATAAGGTTGAAGAGCTACATCTTCAAGATTCGGTAACATTTTTAGGATATCGCAAGGATATTGTGGAATGTATCAATAGTTTTGATTTTTGTGTTTTGCCTTCAGTATTTGAAGGATTTGGCTTAGTTGCTATTGAGGCATTTATGAATAGTAAAAACCTTAGTTGCGACGGATATACCGGGATTAAACGAAGTTGTAACAAAATAAAAAATGGGGTTCTAGTTCCCAGCAAAAGACCCTGATGCTCTAGCATCTGCTATTGATAAATTAGCTACAGATGCAACATTAAGACAGGAAACTTAGCTAGTCAAGCAAAAAAAGACTATGAAAACAGATTTAGTTATCCTATGTTTTTGGAAAACTATCGAGCATTGTACAGAGAAACTACAGGGAGAACCAAAATGAAAAAAGTAATGTTGGTTTTTGGGACACGTCCAGAAGCAATCAAAATGTGTCCCTTAGTAAATGAGTTGAAGAAAAATGATTCAATTAAGACTATTGTCTGTGTAACTGGCCAACATAAGGAAATGCTTGAGCAGGTTTTTGGATGTCTTTTAAAGGTCGTTCCTGATTATGATTTGGGGATTATGAAGGCCAATCAAACTCTCTTTACAATTACGACTAGTATTCTAGATAAGATTCAAGCTGTGCTTGAACAAGAAAAGCCTGATATTGTTCTGGTCCATGGGGATACCAGTACAACATTTTGCGACAGCTTTAGCTGCCTTTTTACATGGGAATAAAAGTTGGGACATGTGGAAGCAGGGTTGCGAACCTACAATCTTCAAAGTCCATTCCCTGAGGAGTTTAACCGTCAAACAACTTCAATTATTGCGGATTATCATTTTGCACCGACTGAAGTAGCCAAAGAAAATCTTTTAAAAGAAGGAAGAAAGAATATCTTTTGTAACTGGGAATACTGTTATTGATGCTCTGAAAGACAACTGTTCAAGATAGACTATGACCATCCCAATTTTAGAGTGGGCTAAGGGATAGTAAATTGATTATGTTGACAGCTCACAGACGTGAAAAATCTTGGGCAACCAATGGAAAATATGTTTAATGCTGTTAATCGTATTTTAAATGAATTTGAAGATGTTAAAGTCGTTTACCCAATTCATAAAAACCCTAAAGGTTCGTGAGTTGGCCAGTAAAGTATTTGGCGATAATGAACGTATGAAAATTATTGAACCTTTAGAGGTCATTGATTTTCATAATTTTATGAATCAAAAGCTACATGATTTTAACAGATTCAGGTGGTGTTCAGGAAGAAGCTCCATCCTTTAGGGAAACCAGTTTTAGTCATGCGTGATACAACAGAACGTCCAGAAGGGATTGCTGCAGGAACATTTGAAAATTGGTAGGAACAGAAGAAGAAAATATTTATACGAATTTTAAACTGCTTTTAGAAAAATGAAGCAGAATACAACAAGATGAGTAAGGCAAGCAATCCATATGGGAGATGGAAACAGCTTGTGACAGAATCGTTGATAGTCATTTTTGAAGGATTAGTATAATGGGAAAAGGTTTCATTGTTGTTCCAGTATACAATGTCGAAGATTACTTTGAAACTATTGTGTGATAGCTCTAGATCATCAGATCGTACAAGGATATTGAGATTATATTGGTAGATGATGGTTCTACTGATGATTCTGGAGAAATATGTGATCAGTATGCTCAAGAAGATGACCGTATTAGAGTCTTGCATATTGAGAAATGGAGGACTTTCCAATGCCTCGAAATACGGAGTTAAAGCATGCTTCAGCTGATGGATTATCTTTCATTGATTCTGATGATTATTACGATCGTAGAGCTGTTGAGTATTTAGTAGCAACTTCAGAGAGAAGTACGATGTTGATCTTGTAGCAACTCCAGTCATTGAAGTTAGAGACTATCAAAGTGAGGATTTCTTAGGTTCATTAACTAGAGAAATCTTCTGAAAAATTAGATCGCTATACAGCTTTTGAAGGAGATGTTTTATGGAAATATAGTTGAACTCATCCAGGGTGGGAAAACTATACAAAAAGAAATTTTGATGAAGTTTCCTTTATCCAGAGGGTATGATCTATGAAGATTTGGCATGTCTCTTTTGAGCATATCGGATCATGTCAAATGAAATTGCCGTAGGATGCATCAATTTATACAAATATTATCGAAGACCTGGAAGTATTGTCAATTCTTCGTATAGTGATAAATTTCTTTAGACTTTCTACAAGGCTATGGAGATGAATAGAGAATATGTTCGAACGAGACTATCCTAATGATAAGGAAATGAAGAAGAGCACTTACTGTACGTTATGTGTTTATGACTACATATCGTACATGCTAATGCTTAGTTCAGAGATGTATTCGGATGTCAATAAAATCAGAAAAGAATACACTAGTTACTTTCAAACGATATTATTCCTAATCCAAATATAACAGGGAAAAATAAATTGAAAGTATTGTGATGCTCTTTGGTTTCACCAAAAACTGTATGAAAAAAATCAGAGAGAAGATGGGTTAGGTAAGAATGAAGGTTTTAAAAATTATGCATATAATCTTTCTTACCAGCTTTCTAGTGATAATTCTTCCTATTATAACGACAATCTTATGTAACTAGGGTATTTAGTTCAGCTGATTTAGGAACTTATGGTTATTTCAATTCAATTGTAACCTACTTTATTTTATTGGCGACATTGGGCGTGGCCAATTATGGTACAAAAGAAATTTCAGGCCATCGTAAAGATATCCGAAAAAACTTTTGGGGAATATACACCTTGCAGTTTGGTGCGACCATTCTGTCGATATGCTTATACATTCTCTTATGTCTGTCCTTGTCATTTATGCAAAATCCCAGTTGCATATATTTTGGGCTTGAGTCTGGTATCTAAAGGGATGGATATCTCCTGGTTATTTCAAGGGTTAGAGGATTTTCGCAAGATAACAGTTAGAAATATTACTGTTAAACTGGTCGGTGTCATTTCAATCTTCTTATTTGTAAAATCAGCAAATGATTTATATCTTTATGTGTTTTTGCTAACAATATTTGAATTATTGGGGCAGTTTAGTATGTGGTTGCCAGCTAGAGAATTTATCGGGAAACCACATTTTGATTGGTCCTATGCTAAACAACACTTGAAACCAGTTGTTCTCTTGTTTTTGCCGCAAATAGCTATTTCGCTATATGTTACTTTGGATCGTACTATGCTAGGGGCATTAGCCTCAACTAAAGACGTCGGAATTTATGACCAAGCCTTAAAATTGGTCAATATTTTGCTTACACTAGTGACTTCGTTAGGAAGCGTAATGCTTCCTCGTGTTGCCAATCTCCTATCAACTGGAGATCACAAAGCTGTAAACAAAATGCATCAGATGTCTTTCTTAATATACAATTTAGTCATTTTTCCTATAATAGCAGGAATGTTAATTGTTAATGATGATTTCGTGCAATTTTTCTTAGGACAGGATTTCCAAGATGCTAAATATGCGATAGCAATTATGATTTTTAGAATGTTCTTTATTGGCTGGACAAATATTATGGGTATTCAAATCTTTGATTCCACATAATAAAAATAAAGAATTTATGATTTCGACAACTATTCCAGCTATTGTGAGTGTCGGTTTAAATTTATTATTACTACCTAAATTAGGTTATATCGGAGCAGCCATTGTTTCTGTATTAACAGAAGCCTTAGTATGGGCTATTCAACTGTATTTTACAAGAAACTATTTAAAGGAAGTGCCTCTTCTAGCTTCGACAGTTAAAATTATAGGAGCATCAGCTCTTATGTACGGTGTACTATTCGTTGTAAAAACTACAGTGAATTTTTCGCCTGTTATAAATGTTATGGTATTTGCTACAATAGGAGCGATACTTTACATTTTTCAAATACTATTCTTAAAAGGTAATTAGTCCAAAAGAGTTGAAACAGCAGTTATTGAATAAGTGAAATTGAAATGGAATAAATAGAAATTTCAGTAGCTTATAGTCTTATTGTAAAAATGAACTCTTGTATAGATTAAATTCGCTTTTGGTTGATTAAAATAGTTAGGAAAGGGAGGATAGAAGAGTATAAGTGAACTAGAAGATTAAAGAAATATTATTTTTTTCTCATTCAATTCCATATTTCTTTTTCTTATCATTCACTCTGTATGATTCTTTTTCAAAAAAATATGATAAAAAAATTAAATTTGAAAACCTACTAGTCAGCATTGTTGTATCTGTAGTGGTATTTTAATACCATATCAACTACGATGCTGGATAGGACTTTTTTTCAAGTCAAAGTAAATTTCCTATTTTTGGTTGTATTGCTTTTAGGGCTTCGTTTTTTGTATAAAATGCGGGTCTCATACAAATATCTAATACTTTCTATTCTATTGTTGCTTTCAGGGGTTTTAGTGTATTTTCAAACGAACAGACTTAATTTTTCTAGTCTATTCGATGCTACTAGTCCTCTTGGTTAATGTAGATATGAAAGTAGTTTTGAGGAACTATGTAGTTGTAGCTGGTATTCTCGTAGTTGGTGTTTTTTTCTTTTATCGCTGGTTGGCATGGTTCCTAACCTGCAATATAATCGTGCGGGAGTTATTCGAAATTCGTTTGGGTTTATTTATCCTACGGATTTTTGCATCACATTGCTTTCTATCTATTTTTAGCAATTTCTTATCTTTTTAAAAGATAAATTTATATGGACCAGATCTCTGTTTGGTGTCTTGCTATCAGCTTTTATTATAAAATACTGCGATGCACGTTTAAATGCTTTGTCAATTTTGTTAGCGACAGTTATTTTCATTTATTTTTATTACAGCAATGGGAAAAAACTAAAAATATTTGCCTTGTTGCCTTATTCGGCTGTTGTATTTCGCATCAACTGTTACCTATTTGTCATACAAGTTTTCTTGGTCTAATCCATTTTTGGTATCGATAAACAAATTAATCACGGGAAGGCTAGCTCTAGGTAGGAATGCATTTGATACATTTGGAGTCCATCTATTTGGGACGAGAAACGTTCAATTTATAGGATCAGGTGGAAAAACAGAATCTGTAATAGGGTATAACTATGTAGATTCCTCTTATGTGCAGATGTTATTTACATATGGAATAGTGCCTGTAGTTCTATTGATAATAATTTATGTTATCGCCTCAAGGAAACAGTATAAGGATGGTCAATATTTATTAGTTGTGATTTTATCATTGATTGCTTTTTAACTGTATGATTGAAGCCTTCTGGTTTGTTCCTACATATAATATATTCATGTTTTGTACTATTTACAACAAATACTTTTAGCAAAAAAGAATCGAATAATATTATTGCATTAAATGCGGCCTAGCTATAGTACTAGATTTCAGGAGGAGCTAATAGATGATAGGAGTCCTTTCTAGGAAAGAAAAAATAACGTTTGCTGGCCTAGAGTCGGCATTAATAAGACATTGTAGAGTTCATTAACGGAGTTTTAATTTAATATGTATGACTATTTAATTGTAGGTGCAGGTTTGTCTGGAGCAATCTTTGCACACGAAGCTACAAAACGTGGCAAAAAAGTAAAAGTGATTGACAAACGTGATCACATTGGTGGGAATATCTATTGTGAAGAGGTTGAAGGTATCAATGTTCACAAGTATGGTGCCCACATTTTCCATACTTCAAACAAAAAAGTATGGGACTATGTCAACCAGTTCGCTGAATTTAACAACTATATCAATTCACCAGTAGCTAACTACAAGGGCAGTCTTTACAACCTTCCTTTTAACATGAATACATTTTATGCTATGTGGGGAACCAAGACTCCACAAGAAGTCAAGGACAAGATTGCGGAGCAAACGGCTGATATGAAGAATGTTGAGCCAAAGAACTTGGAAGAACAAGCCATCAAGTTGATTGGTCCAGATATCTATGAAAAATTGATCAAGGGATACACTGAAAAACAATGGGGACGTTCTGCGACAGGCCTTCCGCCCTTCATTATCAAGCGTCTTCCAGTGCGTTTGACCTTTAATAATAACTACTTTAATGACCGTTACCAAGGAATTCCGATCGGTGGCTATAACGTCATCATCGAAAACATGCTGGGCGATGTAGAAGTAGAACTTGGGGTTGACTTTTTTGCCAATCGTGAAGAGTTGGAAAATCAGCTGATAAAGTTGTCTTTACAGGAATGATTGACCAGTACTTTGACTATAAGCACGGGGAGTTGGAATACCGCAGCCTTCGGTTCGAACACGAAGTTTTGGATGAGGAAAATCATCAGGGTAATGCCGTGGTCAACTACACAGAGCGTGAGATTCCTTATACTCGTATTATTGAGCATAAGCACTTCGAGTATGGTACTCAACCGAAGACGGTTATCACTCGTGAGTACCCTGCTGATTGGAAACGTGGGGATGAACCATATTATCCGATCAACGATGAAAAGAACAACGCTATGTTTGCTAAGTATCAAGAAGAAGCAGCCAAAAATGATAAGGTCATCTTCTGTGGCCGTCTAGCAGATTATAAATACTACGACATGCATGTGGTCATTGAGCGTGCCTTAGAAGTCGTAGCAAATGAGTTTGACTGAAAGAAACAATAATCTATGAAATACTACTTAAAAGAAGAATTCCTGCATGATGTCAACGCAAAGAATGCGGGAAATAAAGCGCGCAATGACGTAGAAAGTATTGTGAAAGAAGAAGGCTATCACCCTTTGGTCTTGTCCGTCGTCAATTGGTATCAAATGAGTACCCTTGCGGCTCAACGCCATAAGGCAAAGGCTTTTGGACAAGCCTTGGATCAACTAAAGCAAGGAGATGAGTTGTTGATCCAGTTTCCAATGCTTCACCATAGTTTTTTTTCCACCCATTTGGTCAAAAAAGTGCAAAAAAGAGGGATTAAAGTCTATCTTTTGATTCATGACCTAGAAGTCCTCCGCCATGCCAACATGACCTCACTTCCTTTAAAACACAGAATTCGGATGTACCTTCAAGAAGCAAGTTTTCTCAAAACAGCTGATGGTATTATCGCCCATAATCCAATTATGAAGTCTGTTTTGGTGGATAAAGGAATTGTGGCAGATAAGATTGTCAGCCTTGGCATTTTCGACTATCTGATTCCAGATTTCCAAGAGAAGAGCGGTCAAACAAAAGACCAGCCGATGATTGTGGCAGGTAATTTGGCCCAGGAAAAAGCCGGTTATCTTTATACTCTTCCAGAAGCGCCAGTCTATAACCTCTATGGTGTAGGTTTTGATGAGAGTAGAGCTTTAGAGAATGAAACTTACTTTGGTTCTTTCTTGCCTGACGAGCTTCCTGTAGCCCTTGAGGGTGGATTTGGACTCGTATGGGATGGGGATAGTGCTGAAACCTGTAGTGGTGTGTTCGGAGAGTACCTCCGTTATAACAATTCTCACAAGGCATCCCTTTATTTGGCATCTGGGTTCCCACTTGTAGTGTGGAAACAGTCTGCCTTTGTCTCGTTTTGTGCTTGAGAAGACTGTGGGATTGCAGTAGAATCGCTTCATGATTTGAAAAAAACACGATCGAAAAATCTATCAGATGCAGATTATCAAGAATTGGTTGCAAATGCAAAAAAATATTGGTAAAAAAATACGAGATGGTTTTTATCTAACCAGTGTCTTAAACAATTAACAAAAATAAGAAGTCTATTTGGACTTCTTTTTTGTTACAACTAATCATTTTGTGTATAAAAATTAGACCAGCAGAGAACGATTTTTTAGGGAAAATTAAGTATCTAATCTTAACGTAAAATTGAAATGAACTTGGCATGAAAAAAATACTTGAAAAAAATACAATAAATTACACCGCATTTTTTTCAGCTTTTTTTCTGACATTTTTACACTGTTTTTTTCATAGTAAAAGAATAAAAAAAGAGGGACTTGTAATGGAATATTAAAAATAAATTTAATGAAAAACCTTCGATAAAAATCACAAAAAAATTAGGCACGAATCGGAT
>BNJU01005250.1_pt1 | contig 15798 bp, 17 predicted proteins | sample 8539281 | NCBI WGS metagenome assembly BNJU01 (sample SAMD00202456, study PRJDB9452) | human saliva metagenome | isolation source: human saliva | place: Japan
GCCCACGCATAGTTATTTAGCTAAAAATGTGTATTTGAAAGATAAAAAGTTGTCAGTAAGTTGCCAGTAAAATTTCAGTTACTTTTTTTAAAATTTCTTTTCATAAAATTTCAAATTCTCACCCTAAATTGTAATATTAAATGCAACATTTTTTTCAAATTTCCTCAAATTTAATTTCATGTAAAAAAATTTTTTTCAAATGGTGTTGCATAGTTTAAACATTTTCTAGGTCTTGAATTTATTAGCATTAAGGTTCTTAGCAAGTCTTCTGTTTCTACTTTTTGATATATCGGTCTTCTTTGGTTAAAATTCTCTTAGAAGACCGTTACTATTTTCATTGCATCCTCTCTGCCATGAGCAATAAGGATCTGCAAAATAGAAATCTATTCCCATTTTCCTCTACTTTTTTTCCATCATGAAAATTCTTTTTCCTCTATCTGATGTAAACTTCTTTTCGGAATATTTGATGTTAACTGCTTTTATTGCTTCCAACATCGAATTTTTTTACTTCTATCTGGCATTTTTTATTGCTACATAAAATCTCGTCTTTAACTCCACAAATGTTGCAAAACAAGCTTTGCTCTCTCCTCTTGACGAAACTACGGAATCCAACTCCCAATGTTCAAAAACTTCTTTTTTTGACTTCTTCTGGTCTTTCACTAATTGACTTTCCAATATTAAATTTTTCCTCTCGTTTCTTTAGTTTTCGCTGTTTTTTTCCTTTTCTTGATACATCAAAAAAATTCTTATACAGCCAGTTGTAAATAGTTTTAAAAGATAATTTTTCCTTTTTAGTTCTGGTCCTACAATTTGTTCTGGCGACCACCTTTCACAAAGTTTAGACTCTATCAAATTCTTTAATTCAGAAGTGATTTTGTAATTTCTACCTTTTTTTAATTGGCATTTATTTGAGCTTTTTTTCAGCACAGTATTCACCTTTAACTCTCTTAATTTCTCGATAAATAGTAGTCCTATCTTTTTCAAGAATTTCAGTAATTCTAGCTATTTTTGTAATTTTCTTTTAGCAAAACCTCTAGTTTATTTCTTTCATTTATGGTAAAATATTTATGACTCATGATATATTTTCCTTTCGTTAATGTTTTTTGTGGTTACTAACATTTTAACACGAAATTATCATGAGTTCTATTTTATTTTAAAATTTGTTGCATTTTATTATACAATCTATCATTCATTGCAGTTACTCAATTTCTTTATTCCACTAACTTCATTTAGAGGAATTGCACTAGCAATAGCGGTTAACAGTAAAAAAATAAAACCACAAAATTAAACCTCATTTTGCCCACTTCCATTCTATTCACTGAATTTGGACTTTGTTTAACTACCAACTCAAACTCTCCTTCTGATAATTCACTCAATATTAGTTTCTCATTGGAACATTCAAAAGTCCTTCAAAGTCTATATATTTCAGGTCATCTGACTTAAAGAATAAAAATGAAAATTTATTATTTCTTAACTTTTCTACCCTTAAAAACTCTGTCTTGCACGTCAAATAGTATTCATCATTTTTTCAAGATCCTTCTCAAGATTAAATATTCCACAGACATAGTTATTTGCATTTACCAAAAAAATACATTTGCATTCCCAATTTTATCAGGAATAATTATCTTATAGTTATCTTCCCTTGTTAAATTCAAATCCTTATACAAAAATTATCTTGTGCGGTATCTTTATCTCATTTTCGTGGTGAATCCTAACACTTAACTTGTCATCAAACAGAGCTTGAACCATAGGAAGCCCATTTTCATTATATTTATTAATACTGTAATCTGGCCTTGCCCTCTAAATTTTAACAGAATATTTATCAGTTCCTCCCTGGTAGGATTCTCCAAATATATATCCACAAGTTTTTTTCCTCTACTGCAATCTGGTACATCTCGTTATACGACTTTCTTCTCAATTCGTCTTCATAAAATAATCTCATTTTTTTATTTTTTTCCTTTTCTTCATCAATTCAGTTTTTTTATAACAAAATTTTTCCTCATTCTATCATCAACCCCTTAATTTAAATTAAAACTACACATCAAAAATTTCTTCAAAAACCTTCAAAACCTCTTTTTTTAAAAAAATCCTTAATTTTCTTATTTCTATTTGTCTTCCCCTTTCATTCTTTTTGAGAAAATATTTCTTCCTCAACTGCTGTGGCGTAAATTTCTTTTTCTTCTTCTACTTCTGTTTCTTCCACATTTTTCCACAACTTCCTCTCCAATAGCAATTCCCAGCATTTCTCCAAAAAGCCTTTTATAACTTCATATTTCCTTATTGTCTTGCCTTTTTTTCAAATTTCACACAATAATTATCATGTTCAACAGCCGACTTTATCACATTAAATGTCCTCATTTTTTTCAGCTTCATCAAAAAGTTTCACTCTTTCTAAAAAAACTCTTCTTTTGGAAATATTATTTTATCATCTTCTCTTAGAAGTGGAAGTAGCCTGTTGCGGATATTGTCGTAAGTTTGTTCTTTTGGGTTTTTTTAGGCTTTTTTTAAATGAAGTTTTTTTCTAATTCAGTCAATTTATTTTCATTTAGTTTTTTTCAACTTTTTTTGGGTTTTTGACTTGCAACAAACTATCTTTTTTTCAGTAATTTCTTCATTTGATTTTATCTCTGACTCTTCATTTTCAATTTCTTCTTTTATAAAAAAATTCCCTTTTGTATAATTTATCATCTATTTTTAATTTTCTGTTCCGCTTTTTATTCCCTTTATCTTAAAAATTTTCCTTGTCCAAAATATAATATCCTGATAAACCCAGATCAAAATCCATCTTTTTCAAAGATTTCCTTTTTTTAACAAATCCCGAACCTTTGAAACAAGTACATTCCTGCTCATCCTGTTATCATAATAGTCCATCCTGAAATTCAATTTTATATTATTTTTTTCTTCTTCATCCAACTTGAATATTAGTTTAACAGGTATTTTTTTCATCTATTGGTATTGACTGAATAATATATTCCACCTCAAATTCATTCTCATCATTAATTTGTTTATCATAAATATCTAAAAAAATAAAAAAATGAAAGTGGAGTTTCAGTAAACAGAAGCCTTCCAAAAATAATCTGAACTAATTAACTTTTTATAATTGAAAATCGTAAGATGAATTCTGTTGGCAAATTCATTTCTGTCCTTAAAATATTTGAATAAATTTTTTTATCTATATTTTCAACAATTAACTCCTTATTTAAAAATTTGAGGATTATTTTTTTATTGGAAAAAAATCAATTATGAAAAACATTATTATCTTCTTTTATTTCCTTTAAAATTTGTAATTCAAGATTTGTATTATAGTTTTTCATCATTTTTTTAAAAAAATTCTATTCCTGTTATTTCATCAGTAATATTTTTGAATATTTATTTTTTTGACTTTTTTTAAAATACTTTCTTTTTTTCATTGAATTTTTGACATAATTTATATGTTAATAATATTTTAAGTTTATATTTTTTTCTATTTTTTTCTTAACTTCATAAACATTTCTCCAATTATACTTAAAATTTTTTTATTTACCCAGTCCTATAACTAATTGTTCACTCAATTGTTCTATACCTGGCTCAGAAAAATATTTTTATTATACCAGTAGTCAGCTAATTTTTTTATCACCCAATTCAGAAGCTAAACTTCTTGCTATCGACATTGCTATTGCTTTTTTTATTATTAGCAGGAATAGAGTAATATTTTTAATGCCTGTCTTAAATCTCCTTCATCTTCATAAATCTCGCCCAAATAAAAAAATTAGAATCAACATCTCCCCCATCAATTGCCATTTGAATCCATTTTTTTAGCCGTTTCCACATCTCTTTTTTTATCATAATAATATGAGCCAATGTCTCCCTGCTGCTCTTACAACTCCTTTTTTTCATAAGCAATTTTATATTTTTTTCAACAGCTCTTTCATTTGATATACCTGCATACATTTTTTTGCTATTTCATAATAACCTTCATTATTAAGTTTTGCAGCTTCTAAAAATATTTTTTTCAGCTTTTTTTCATAATCCTTTTTTTCAATAAATTTATTTGCTTCCTCTGTTAAATTAAAATATTGCTTTTTCTTTTTTTCTGTTCCAAGCATATATTCAATATTTTTTTCATATAATACTCAACATGATAAATTTCTGTTTCTTCTAGTATTTGTTTTTTTGATATCTTTTTAGTTCTTCCCAATTTTTTTCTTTATAGTACATTTTTGCAAGAAAATAAATTGCTTTGGCCTTCTTTTTTTATTAGCAGCCTGCCTTAAATATATTTTTAGATTTTTTTCCTTATCATTTCTATTGTAATAAAACATTGTTAATGCATATGCAGATAATCCTTTGTTATTCTTTACACCTCGTTTGTACCATTTTTTTCCGCCTTTTTCAAAAATTTCCTGCTTTTTTTCTTCCTTCTTCTATCATAACATCTGACGTTTCCTCCCACTCATCTGCACCACAATTATTTATTATACAATTTCCACCCTTTGTACATTTTTATGGTACCTTGTATAAAAAAATTTTCTGGATCTTTGTCTACTGTTGTACCCATTCTACTATTTTCATTTAATTTATAAAAAGCACTAGCATGTGTTGGGGTAAACATTATGCTATTTCCAGTTTCTTCATAAACGGAAGCTTCCTGTTTAGAACACCATAATCTTGCACCAAAGGTTATATAACTTCCATTCCATTTTTTTATCTAAAAATATAAGTTCTGCTTCTTCTGCTGTTTTTTTCTTGCTTTTTCATTTTCTTTCCAATGAGCGAAATCATTTAAAGTTGTAAGAAAACCATTCCACATTTTTAATAAATATATTTTTTTACTCATTTTTTTACCCAAATCCTTTATCAAATATTCTAATTTTTTTAAATATTTATCATATTTCTTATCTTTTTAACTAATTCTGCATAAATTTTTCTTAGCTTCATTATATATATTTTTATAATATCCTGTTAATTTAAACAAATATTTTTTTCTCTTTCAGGTTCTGATAAATTAAGAATTAATTTTTTTATTCTACTATCAGAATTTGTCCTAATATACAAATTAAATAAAATATCGATTGTTTTTTTACGATTTCCATATTTTTTTAATGTTTTTTTAATAAATATTCTTCTGACTTTTTTTATATTGTTCTGTTTCTATATAAAATTTCCCTAATAATTCTTCTGCAACATATTCATTGTCTTTAAAAACTTTCTTGTATTAATTCTTTATATAAAATTTCAGCCTCTACATATTTTTTGATTTACTAAGTATCTAGCTTTTTAATAATTTAATATTTATATTATCTTCATTTTTTTAAAAAAATTTTTCTATTTTATTGGTATAACTTATTGGATTTGAAGTAAAAGTCAAATAAAATAATGCTTGATCAAAAATTTTTCATAGGAATAATTTCCTTGTTCTAAAGTTTTTTTTAATCGATACTCTTCTGCTAAATTATATTCTTTATTTGTAAAATAGTATTCTCCTAATTTTCTACTTGCCTCTTCAATGCCTCTATCTGAAGCCTTTTTTTAATTTTTTTCTAGATAAATATTTTTTTATTTTTTTAAATTGATAGTATAATGCTATTTGATAACCTGCTCTTGCATCATATTTTTTTCTATACTTTCAAAAATATTTTTTTGAAATTTCAGGATATATTTTATTTAATTCTAAACCTTTCACATAAATTTTATTAATTTCTTCTTTTTGAGGGATTTTTTTCCCTATTTTTATTTCTGATTTTGCCTGAATTAATTTTTTTCTTTTTTCTCCTTTTCTTGTATCATTAGAACAGTTTAATAAAAATAAACTTAAAATAACAATTAAAAAAATTTTTTCATTTATATCACCTCTATACTAAGATTTATTTATAAATACATTTGCTCCACCATTTACTACAGAAAAATCCATCTGAATTCACAATTGTATCTCCATTTGATTGCATATCAATATTTTCTTGAGCAACTTGTACAATATTTTTTTGCTAAAATTGCTTTTTCGTTTTTAATAATTTCAGAATAACTATTAGCTATATTGTTTATATTCCCCGCACTCTCAGAAATACTGTCCGCACTTTCTGATATACTACTAGCAGTCTGCGAAATTGAACTTGCTGCACTTGTTGATAAACTATTAGTCGCAAGCACCATATTAAAGTCCGAATCTCCCACGTGATAATTCCTGTTAGCCACATCAGTAAATCTACCATTTCCATCATTATTAACCGCTCCTAAAACTATTGCATGTGTTTCATTTCCATTCGGAAAATAGAGTGCCACTCTGTCATTTGCTTCTGGTGCTGGTGTAAACCCTGTATTACTTTGACTATACGGAGTTACATATGGAAAATAACTCTTTCCTGCATACTTATCTTCAAAAGACTGCCCATTTTCTCCCAATTTTAGAAATCCTTCCGTTAAATCTAATATCATTACAGCTATATCACTTGCTTTAACTCTTTCTTTTACGTTTGCATTTTGATTTTCAGCTTTTTCTATATACTTATTAAGTGGCTTTGCTCCAATTGTTCTGCCTTCAAGATTATCTGAACTCCCATCAGTTCTTCCATGCTCACTCTTGCTCTCATCTGTTCTTGCAATATGTACTGTTCTCGCCTCTATTACTGCTCCTCTTATCTTTTCGTGTGGTATCGTAGTCTGTCTGTTTTCCAAGTGTGTATTCACATTTTAACATATTTCCTTCGTTGTATATTCTGGTTTCTATAACGTAATAGTCGTTTTCAGTTTCTTCTCCGCCTGCCCTGTTTCTAGTCTTTAATTTTATTGGGGCTGAAACGGGATATACTTCTGTTCCTGTTATTTTATACATTGTCCTTTTATTTTTCTTGCTTTTTCCATATTGGGAATATGTTGTATTCGGTGTCTGCACAGCCTGATTTTTCAAGAATCCAACTAGCACTTTATCATAATAAGGGATTACTGGCTGTCCTGTATATGAAGCCAGTCTTTTTATATATTCCCAGTCTGTTTCGTTATACTGGATTGTCATTCTTGAGACTTCTTTCATATCTTCCCCTACATTTACCAATGTTTCTCCATCATTATAATTTTTATTCACTTCCTGTGCTATATCTATATATGTAAGTGTCGGATCCTGAAATGAACGGTATCTTGGTATTCTGTCAAGAAGTATGCTCTTTGAACTGCACAATAATTCAACTGCCAACGCTCCTGCCTTTGTTTCCTTTATCCTAAGTTTGCTTATAGCTCCATTTAAGAATATTTTATCTGTAGCATTTCCTGCTTCATCCGATATGTTGCTTCTTCCTGTAACTACTATTGTCTTGTCGCCTTTTTTATCTATCAGGGCATCGTATAAACTTAACTGGTTTGGTGATGCCATTATTTTATTTTCCCAATTGTATGTTCCCCTATCTTTGAATCTATTTCAAGATTCATATCTCTCCAAAGTATCTGCTGTCCATCAATTTCTACCTTTATTCTTTCAGCTGAAAAAAAATTTTTACAGGCTCTTGATTATTTAAATTATTCTCCATTTTTTTAACCTACCTTTTATATTTTTTTATTTTTAAATTAAAATTGATTTGCAATTATAACTTTTCTAACTATAAATTTTAATTATTTTTTTATTTAAAAAAATTTTTTTCATATTCCTTTATTCTTCCACTATAGGCTTCACTATAATTTTTTTAATCCATTTGATTTTTTTAACTACATCTACCCATTTTTTTATTTCTTTCAAATTTTTTTCTCTATAATAATATTTTAACAAATAATCAATTGCTCTATAATCTTTTTAGCTCAGCTGCTTTTTAAGTACAAATCAAAAAGATTCGAGTTTATAACCTTCTTCTTCCAAAATTTGTGCTAAATATATTTGTGAATCAGTGTATTCTGCATTCGCTGCTATCCTATACCATTTTTTTGCTTCATCAATATTTCTATTTCTATGCTCAATAATTCCTATAAAAACAGCAGCTTTCTTTAAACCATTTTTCATATGCTTTTTTTATATTTTTTTCCATCCCTTTTTTTCTTTTTTTCATCCTTAAAACGATAATAAAAATCAGCTGTATACAAAATTCCTTCTTTTTTTAACTTCTCCATTTGTAAAAAAATATTTTTTTCTGCTGTATCATAATCTTTTTTTAAAATACTTTTCCTCTCCTTTTTATATACAACTCAAAGAACTCTTTATCCATTCTATCTTTTGATAAACTGTATTCCAGTAAATCATTTGCTTCATCATCAAATCTAAAAATTTCTTTTTGTATTTAATATTTTTATCTTGCCAGTATTTCAATTTTTTTCATTATCTTTTTTTCATATAATATTTTTTTATTAAGTATAACATCGAATCCGCATCTTTGCGATTTCCAGCTTCTATAAAATATTTCTCAGCCTCATTTTTTTCCTATTTGTTTTTATAAAAAAACGTAGCAAAAGATTTATATCCTAATACATTCTCTTTATCCAATGATTTTTTTGTACCATTCTTCCGCCTTTTTTATAATCATTATTATCCTCAGCAATCATACCTAAAATTGTACCTGCCTTTTTTTATTTCCTTTTTTTCAAAAGCTATCTCATACCTCTTTTTTCCCTTCATTTTTCATCAATATGTTCATAATACATATCTGCAATTGAAACATAAGCAGTTTTGTCATATTTTGCCACTTTTTAAAAATACTTTTCTGCTTCTTTATAGTTTTTCTCTGTTCAATTCATAGGCAATTCTTGCCATTAATTGAGCTTTTTTGAGGATTTTTTTGTTTTTCCTGATGAAAAGAAACATCATCAATATCTTCTATTATTACTTCTTTTTCTCGATTTCCACAACTCATTAATATACAAAAAAGATTATCAAAATAAATTTTTTTCATTATAATTTTTTTCTCCTACAAAATAATATTAAATTTTTACTTTTATGATGTTTATTTAGAACAATGGTTTAGTATTGTCTTTTTCAGTCATAATAAGATACTTGTTATTTTTCATATACTCTATACTCCGTCTATATCGATTATTACTAGGATAAAAAAATTTTTAAAAAGTTTCTGTGTTCTGGGACATGATGATTTATATAATCGTACACTTCATAATTCACTGTTGCTTTCTTTAATTTTTTTCTTTTATTATATTCCATCCTACTTTTTTTAGGTTTTTAATTCGCTTGACACTTCTCTAAATATATTTTTTTCTGGTTTCACCCTTCCTTTAAACCATCCTTAGCACTTTCAAACATATTCTTTATATCATTTGGATTTGCTGAAAAATTACGGAAAAAAATGCCTCAGCCCCCTTTTTAGCTGATTCACTATTCTGTTCTGCCCTGCTTGATTTCTTCTCACCAAATCTTTGACTTCCAGCATTTCCCTTATTATTCCTCTTCTCATCGTATTCTTTTTCTTTTTATTCTCATCTCCAAGTATCTCATACGCCTCGCTGATTGTCTTAAAATTTCTTCAGTTTTTCTTACCATCAGGATTCCTGTCTGGATGATATTTCATCGCTAGTTTTTCTTATTTTTGCCTTTTATCTCTTTTGCATCAGCATCTTCTGAAACACCTAGTGTTTTTATAATAATTTTCAAATAAAACTCCTCTCCTTTCCATTTTTTTAAAATTTGAAAGATTAAAACTTCTATCTATAAATTAATAGACAATCAAATAAAAAAAGTTATTCACAATTAAAATATATTGCTACTATCATCTAGTTTTTTTATTTTTATTTATAGTTTGCAATATTAAATTTATTTTTTTAGTTTAAAGCTTGGAAGAATATAAACTTCTTTAACCCATTTATTATGTATATAATTCTTTTCCAACAAATTTTTTTCTTCAAACCATATATCAGCATGTCCTGTAAAGCTTTTTAGAATTTGGCTGTAATATAACAATTCCTGATCCTAGTAATTGACGAAATCTTCTATATAATTCAGGAGTATTAACAGAATATCTAGCAAGCCCTCCATATTTTTTTCTAAATATCTTTTCATTCCCATAGCTGTTAATACATACAATTTACCATTTTTTTCCCTTTTTCATATTCATTTTCAGATAAAAATAGTACCGTCTATTGTAACTCCTGCTTTTATTTAAAGCCTCTGATACTCTTATTGCACATGTATTAGGGGCTGATAAATCTAGTAATCTTCTTGAATTAAATAGTTTTTTTACTAAATCTTTACTATTAATAGTCTCATATCTTGGATAATTTTTTTACTATATTATACATTTTTTTAATTTTTCTCCTTTTTCATAAGACACTTCTATTAATCCTAAATAGGCAGCATCATCTGTGTATATTTTTTTGCATTTTTTTATAATCTTTTTAGGTAAAAATTTTTTTAATTTCTGTTATACTTATTTTTATCATCTAAAAGAATGTATTCTAAAAATTCTAAAGATTTCAAGGAGTTAAATCTTTTATTTTATTGTGAGGAATATAAATTTCTTTTTAAATTTTTAAAAATTTTTTTATTACCTCAATATCCTTAACTAAATTATTACTTATTGATAGTATTCTAATATTTTTTTAGAATTTTTTTAATGGAGAAATATCACTTATTTTTATTATTGGAAATATCAACTTCTTCTAAATTTTTTTAAAATTTTTTTAAAAATATCTATATTTTTTTGATGTTTCCAACTCCAGCAATGTTTAAAATTTTTTTAGATTAGGGGAATTATTTAATATGTTTATATTTTTAAATTCTTTTACATCAAAAATTTTTAAACTTCATCAATTTAGTAAAATTATTTAACTTATTATCAAAAAAATACTTAAATCACTATCTACTATTTCTACAGAATCTAAATCAATTTCTTCTATTTCTAAAAGATTTTTCTATTTTATGAAAGTTTTTTTAATTTTTTTATCTGCCACTATAATATTTTTTTAAGTTTTTTTAAATTCAATAATTTCATTAATATCAAAAGGTATCTCCTCTATAAAACTCATCAATTGATATTGTTTCTATTTGTTTTTTTAGTTTAGGAGGTAAATTTTTTTAAATCTTTAGATTCATAATTTTTCCATACTTTTTTAAATTAATAAACCATTTTAAATATTCTTTATTTTTTTATCGTAATTTGAAATGCAATCAATATTATAAATTTCGTTTAAATTAACATTTTTCAAAAAAAAATTTTTTTCAATATTATTATTATTATTATATTTACAAGTTACTAAAATAGGATCTTTAAAATTTATAAAATAATTATTATTTATTTTTTTAATATCACTAAATTATCTTTTACATTTTCTAAATCTATTCCATAATTTAAATACTTTTCTTTTTAAATCTACTGTACTATTTCTTTTTTTCTAAATTCTTATTATTTATTTTTTTAGTACAATTAATAAAAAAATTAAAAATAAATAATATTATAATTATATTTTTTTATTAATATTTTTTTCTAATTTTCATCACTTATCTCCATTACTTTTTATAATTTTTTTATTTTAAAGTATTATTATCTTCATTAAATCCTGTTTGTTTTAACTTTAAAATAAAATACCCTTCTCCACTTCTAACACTAAAATCCTGATTAAAATTCTCAACATACATTTTAGGAAAATAAAGTTCAAACGTCTTTCCTCCCCCTAAATCTGTCTGCACCATTACATCCCTCGTTGATTTTTTTCATCTCCGTAAGTCATCGCCCACATTGACAGTTCTTTTCACATTTTCTTTATTTTGATCATATAAATTGTTTTCTCCAAAATTTCCGAGTCCTCCAAACATTCCTTTTAGGCTATTTCCTATTCCATTTGTAAACGAATTTGTCATTGGCAATGTTGAGCTTACTCCTAATACTTGAGAAACAAGTTTGCTTTTACTGCTGCATCAGCATCTTCTGAAACACCTAGTATTTTATAATAATCTGTCATATATTCTCCCTTTTCAGTTTTAATATTTCATTTTTTTACTTTTTTTAACTTAAAATCCAAAGTTAATTTTTAGTTCTAATATTCTTAATAATTACCTTTTTAACACTTCTACTAATACACATCTATTTTTCTATATTCTTTTCAGGATATTTGTCTATATTTTTTTAATATTTTTTTCTTTTTCTTCTTCTGGTACTAAAATATATTTTTATTTTTTTGCTTCCTTATCAATTCCAAATGCTATCCCAAATAACTTTCTTTTTGTATAAAAACCATTTTTTTCCCAACTATTTCATAAGCATAATCTTTGGCTTCTCTTAATGAAGTAAAAACTCATCTTGATTAGTAATTTCTGCATTTTTTTCCATTTTCATCATCTATATAAAATTTTTATGTTCCTTTCCTTAAAAAAATTTTATAATTTTTTTGGTAGTATTCTTTTCTGTTTGCCATATAGCGATTATTTGGGCAATCGGACACATTTACTTTTACTCTTTTTGAATGATTTTTTTATAAAGTAAGATAACCACAATAATGGAAACAAACAATAATGTTAATTTAAAAAAATTTATTCATAGTTGATTTCCTCTTTTAGTTTTTTTAATATTTCCATTAGACTACATGCATTCATTTTTTTGATATTTCGAAGCTTTTAGAAAGTATATCTTTTTCTTTTTTTCTTTTGGAATATAAATTAAAAATATTTTTTTCATTTTTTTCTAACCCCAACATTTTTACTTAAAACAACTTTTTTTAGAATCAAAAAAATTTCGTTTACTTTCACCATAACTTAGAATCATTCCTAAAGAAACTATGATATCCCAGCTACTTTTTTTACTTCCACCAAATTTTTGGTTATCGTCTAACTTGTATAACTTTATATTTTTTTCTTTTTTTAAGTTCTTGATACGAATTAAAGTAATATTCTTTTTCTTCTTCTAATGAATTTATTTTTACATTTTTATATTATTTTTGTTTTTCTCTAATTATAAATACAATAATTAATGAGAAAAAAATTAATACTATAGTTATACATTTTTTTCATATTATATTTCCTCTTAATTCAAAAAAATTTTTATATATATCTAATATTTTTTATAAGAATCCGTCTTTAAAATAAATATTTATTATTGTTATTAGCATCTTTTCCTTTTCTTAATTCTGAATCTAGTTCTTTTTATTATTCTTTTCTATCTCTTTTTGATCAACTGATAAAGTAGATAATACATAAATTATTAATAAATCTCTTTGGTTTTCTACTTCTTTTTATTTCTAAAAAGCCCAAAAACAAATGAAGAAACTTTTTGCATTTCTTGTAAACCTTTTTTTCTATAATGCTTTGAATAATTTTTGGTTATTTTATTACTCTTTTCTAACTTCTTTATTATATTTCCTTCTGCCAATAAATAAGATAAATGTTCATAAACTTCTCGACCGTTTCTTACTTCTCTTAATTTATCATCATCATCTATGATTCTAAAAATTGTACCTGATCTTTTTAATATATTGGTATAGTTTATAATAATAATTTCTCGTAGCATTATAAGGAAGTTTAGTTGGGTTTATATTATCTTCTATAGTTTTTTTACTACTTTTAAATGTAATTTCTTCAACATAAGTCCTTATCATTAATGGATCTGAGCCTAAAAGATTATTTCTAAAAAAACTATCTAATTCTCTATAATGTATATAACCATACTTTTAAAGCATTTTTTTATTTCATTAATTTCTATTGCTGTTATTTTTACCTTTTCTATTCATATGCTATAACTTCCTTTTTAATTTAAATTTATATCACTTTCATTGAAAGCTGTCTGTTTTAATTCTAATTCAAAAATATCCTTCTCCAGCTCTAGTATTAAATCTTTGATCAAAACCAGAAACATACATTTTAGGAAAATAAAGCTCAAACGTCTTTCCTCCTCCCAAATCTGTCTGCACCATTACATCCCTAGTTGATTTTTCATCTCCATAAGTCATTGCCCACAATGATAGCTCTTTCACATTCTGCTTATTTTGATCATATGAATTGCTTTCTCCGAAATTTCCAAGTCCTCCAAACATTCCTTTCAGGCTATTTCCTATTCCATTTGTAAACGAATTTGTCATTGGAAGTGCTGAACTTACTCCTAATACTTGAGAAACAAGTTTGCTTTTACTGCTTTCTTTTGTTTTTTTTTCGACTGATTCAGTAATTCCGCTTGATGATAAGAGGTTGCTGCTTAATGAGACTTCTGGAAGTTCTTCTCCTGCTTCATTATCTTTGTCAAATAAGTGTTTTACACTTTTATATTGGTTAAATAATGTTCCCATACCAAGTGTTCCCATTATCCCGCTGACTATCCCTTCACCTTCATCTTCAGGACTATTGTTTTCTGAAGCTGTGGGAAGTAATCTTCCTACAATTCTTAATGTTACTTGACTTTGAGAAGCACTCATTGTTTCACCATATATTGGATTTGTGCTGTAAGACACTTCTAGTATTTCATCACTTGAAAGAATTACCCCACCTTGCTGTGTCAGTCCTCCCATTGCACTTGAAATTGGATTTTTATTTTCTCCATTTGATACAAAGTTCATTGCAACACTTGGAACTGAAACGTTACCTAAACCTCCAAACGGATTATTTGATGTATTGTTATTTCCTCCAGCTATACTTACTCTAAATTTCACAATTTTTTTCCTCCTCTTTATTTTTTTATTTAAATTTTTTTATTCTACTATTATTTTTTTCTAGGTATTATTCGTTTTTTTCTCAACTTTTTTTCTTTCTGTTCCTAAATTATCTAATATTGTCAATAAATGTCTGAACATTTGTTCATTTGTATAATTTTCATCTGTCAAATTAAGTTTTGCATTTATATATGAAGTTATAACATCACGTTCTATAACCTCTTGCTGTAAACAAGTTACATAGAAATTTATATCAAAAATATCAAGATTTTTCCTTTTTTTGAAACTTCCTTTCCCCATAGTTTTAATACATGTGGATGAAAAGTTCCCCATTTATGTGCTGAGGAATATTTTTGTATTTATAATCTCCATCAAGTTAAAAATCTCTTCTCAAATCCCTGAAATTTTTGATAATCATTTCTCAATTCAGCCCCTTCTCTTGTAATAAATCTTGTTATCTCAATTTCATCTTCATTAACATTTTTCACCAAGCTCCAGCACAAAACGTCCTTCCCTTACATAATATTTTTCTTTCTTCTATATCTGACACTAATTTAAGTTTTTAATATATACCGTTCCTCTTGTTTTGGCATATCAAATATATAATCTTCCTTCATCCAAAAAGTTCCCCATTGCATTTTTGCCATTCCCTTTGTAATTATAACTATTCTTTCACTATAATTAGGTATTAAGTCAAATCCTTTTATTATTCCATTACTTTTTATCAGAATACATCAAGCTTAACACTTCAAGCGGGTTATCCCTTAATAAATCCAAATTTTTCTTTTTTTCCAGCACATTTCCTTTTTAAAAAAACTGGATATTTATTTATAAACATTATTTTTTGTAATTTCTTCCTATAAAAATAAAAAGGAGATAGACGGGATTGTCTACCTCCTTGTGTTACATTATGCTTCCTGAGCAGCATATCCACCTTCAATTGCAACTTCTTTAACTTTCTCTTTTTTCTGTTTGATTTTCAATGAGAATGTTCCAGTTCCTGCCTGATTTCCATAGGCCTCTTCGTAATCGACAACAAACGCATTTGTCATATCAATTTTTCTCACCATTTGTCCTGCGGATATTACCTCTAATGATACAGTTCTGTATGCATCGCTTGATTCAACAGGTACTAACGACCATTGAGCAACCTTTTTTGTGTCATCTTCAGCATCTCCATTTGCAGCTGCCAAAAATTTTTCCCTTTGATTTCAAGAATAATTCCTAAATCAGTTGCTCTTGCGTTTGAATCATCAGGTGATTCTGAAA
>BNJU01005268.1_pt1 | contig 15752 bp, 19 predicted proteins | sample 8539281 | NCBI WGS metagenome assembly BNJU01 (sample SAMD00202456, study PRJDB9452) | human saliva metagenome | isolation source: human saliva | place: Japan
TCAGATAGTAAATCGACAGCGGATCTACAATCAGCATCTGGGAAAGTCCCTGTTCCTCCAGTGCTTTCAGAATCCGCTCCACACGTTGCTCTTTCATACCGAATACCCTTTCAGCCGCATTTCGCGGCTGCCTTTCTGACACACTTTTGTCCTGTCACCTGCCTGTTACCCTTAGTCGCCGAGCACATTCCGGATGGCGCGCGGGGTGCGGTAGTTCCAGGTAGAAATCTTAATGCCGGAGCGTCGGCTCGCCGCGTTGACAATCTGACCGTTGCCGATGTAAATGCCGACATGGTTAATCGTGCCGCGCGAGTTCGAGTAAAAGACCAGATCGCCCGGCCGCATCTCGTCCTTCGTGACCTTCTTGCCCATCTGTGCCTGAGAGCCCGAGTAATGCGGCAGCGAGACACCGTAGTGTTCCATGACCTTCATCGTAAAGCCCGAGCAGTCGCAGCCGTGCTCGAGGCTCGTGCCGCCCCAGACATAGGGATTGCCGAGATACTGGAGCGCGAAGTTCACAATCTGCTGACGCCTTGAGAGCGAAACATGCTCCGCCTCTTCCTGCGGGCTGAAGTGAATCGCCTCATTCAGCGCATAGCGCACATCGACATATTCGCTCTTCACGAAGACATCGTCGCCCTCCTCGAGTTCCAGCTTGACCCAGCCGTCCAGCTGTTCCACAACCGGATAGCGCTCGCTGTTGTTGATCTGCGTCCAGATGGCGCTGTCCTCCTTCGGCTCGGAGCGCGCATTCAAAACATCGGTGTGCACAATGGCCATCAGCGAGGCGTTCTTCATGGCCTCTTCCTTGGCCTGCTCGCCGGTCGCAATGTACTCGGCCTTCACATAGCCGGTGATGCCGCCGGACTTGATTTTCAGCCAGCCGTTTGCATTCTCGAGGACATCGCAGCCCGCCTTCGAGGTCAGCTTGCCGATAATCTTGCCGTCCTCCTTCGGCTCTTCGCGGATATTTAAGTAGCCCGTCACCTCGGAGACGCCGAGGTTGTCATACATATTGAGAACCATCGCGCGGAGATCCTGCTTCCTGGCCTCGTTCAGACAGTCCCGAATTTCCACATAGTCCACGCTGATGTAACCGGCGCGCGTCTTCACGAAACCGTTCTCCTCGCCGAGCACCTCATAGCGCTCGTACTGCAGCGCCGTTCCGACACTGTCCGCGTCTTTGCTCGGCGCGGAGCGGATGTTCAGCTTGTCGGCTTTCACAATCGCGCGCCGCTTCACATTCTGCAGCGCAAGGGTCTTCGCCTCCTCGCCGGTCTTCACATAGTCACTGTGCACATAGCCCTCGAAACCGCCCGAAGAAATATGATACCAGCCGTCCGCCGTCTTATCGAGAATCTCGCAGGCAGAGCCGCCGTAGAGCTTTCCGTTGATTTCGCTGTTCTGAGAGCCCTCTTTGTGCATGTTGAGGTAGCCCTCGACATTGACGATACCCAGGTTATGATAGCCGTCCACGACGGTGCGCGCATTGGCCTCGAGTTCGGCCGCACGCGACTCTTCCGGTGAGAGCGTCGCCTCAATGCTCTCGACGGCTGCCGTCGACGCGTGCGCCGCATTCTGTGCGGTGCTTCGGTTCCGGGCGCCCTTGCCCGACCGCCCCTGCACAAAAAAAGACAGTTCCGAAGACCAAAAGAACAGCGCCGAGTCCCGCCGCTGTCTTTTGCGCGGTGGTCGCCGCGCGCCGTCTTCTTCGCTTTTGCGGCGTCAGTCCACCGCCCAGATTTTTTCTCGGATCATTGTTCATAGCGCTTCCCTCCAGACGAAAGCGCCTATATTATACCTTGACGCACTTGTCCTGTCTGTAAAAAAACTGTGAATTGACCTCAGGCCTCGAGAAGTCCCCGCAGTCTGAGATAGGTCTTCACAAGCTCTGCCGTCTCCGGAATCGTGAGATGAGTCGTGTTGAGCGGCAGATCGTAGAGCATCGGATCGCCCCAGTTGTTTCCGGTGAAGTAGCGGCAGTACTCCCGGCGCTGACGATTGATCTTCTGGATGCGCGCCATCGCCTCGTTGGCATCCACACCGTCCACCTCCATGACGCGCCGCATCTTGTTCGCCATGTCGCAGTAGACAAAAAGGCTCACAAAGTCCCCGAACTCCGTCGCATCGAGCACAAAATCCGCACTCCGCCCGATGAAGATGCAGGACCCCTTGTCCGCCATCTCGCGTATGGTCTCCGCCTCAAAGCGGAACAGGTTGTCGGGGTGGGTGATATTGCCCGCGAGGCGCGGCTTTCCGACCACATCCCGCGCCTGTCCGAAGAGACGCTTCCCCGGCTTCTCGTCGTGGAGACGGAAATACTCCTCGCCGACCGCCGCATGTTCGGACGCCGCGCGGATAATTTCGTCGTCATAGTAGGGAATGCCGAGCTCCTCCGAGAGCGCCTTGCCGAGCAGACGTCCGCCGCTCCCGTACTCCCGCTCGATCGTGATGACAAGATGCTGTTTCATGGTCATATCCTCCTGCTCTTTGTTCGCTTAGATGCCGTTTCCGTTCCGATAAAACCAGCGCTTTGCAATCTCGGCTGTCACCATATAGCATACCACAACCAGCCCCAGTGCCGCGAGCAGAGAACCCGGCAACGGCACGAGCCCGAGCAGCGCGCCGAGCGGCGTGTAGGGCAGGGCAATCGCCGCGAGAATCGAGAGAATGGTTGCAAAGCAGAGTCCCTTGCCCACGCGGCTCTTGAAGAAAGGCTTCGCTGTCCGGATCACCAGCACCACAAGTGCCGCCGAGACGACAGACTCTACAAACCAGCCGCTCCGGAAGAGCCCCGCGTCCGCGTGGAAAACGCGGAGCAGCACAAAGAAGGTCAGATAGTCAAACGAAGAGCTGATGAGACCGAAGAGCAGCATAAAGCGGCGTATCATGCGGAAGTCCCAGCGTATCGGATGGCTGACCCACTCGGCATCCACGACATCGTCCGCAATCTGCACCTCGGGCATATCGGTCAGCACATTCGTGCTGAGAATCTGCTTCGGCAGGAGCGGCAGAAAGGGCAGAAATCAGCGAGATGCCCGCCATACTGAACATATTGCCGAAATTTGCGCTTGTCGTCATGAAGATGTATTTCAGGGTGTTCGCGAAGGTCTTTCTGCCCTCGCGGATGCCGGCGAGCAGCACACCGAGATCCTGTTCGAGCAGCACAATCGAGGCCGCGCTCTTTGCGATATCGCTCGCGCTCTCCACCGAAATGCCGACATCCGCCGCGTGCAGAGCCGGCGCATCATTGATGCCGTCGCCCATGTAGCCGACGACCGCACCGGCGTCCTTGAGTGCGAGGATAATGGCCTCTTTCTGCCCGGGATCCACCTCCGCAAAGAGTTCGGCCTCGCGCACCCGCGCCTTTAATTCCTCCTTGGAGAGCGATGCGATTTCGCCGCCCGTCATGATGTGTTTCACATCCATGTCGAGCTGACCCGCAATGTTTGCCGCAATCAGCGCATTGTCGCCCGTGATGATTTTGAGGCTCACACCCTCCCGCCGGATGGCAGCCACCGTATTCTGTACATTGTCCTTCAAGGGATCGAGAAAGAGCAGCATCCCCTGGAACATGAGTCCCCGATCCTTGGCCGCCGCGGCATCTTCGTCCGCGGAGAGTGTGCGGGTCGCGACGCCGATTGCGCGGTAGCCGAGCCCCGCATAGTGCGCATACTGGGTCTCAATGTCATTCTTCATCTCATCGAGCGGGACTTCCTGCCCTTCGGCGTTCACGACCGAAACCGAACGCGCGAGAATCTCCTCGAGCGCGCCCTTCGTAATCATGATACGTGCGCCGTGAAACAGCGAGTTCTCCGGCGTGTCCGCCGTGACGGTCAGGCAGCGGCTCTCGAAACTGTAGGGGATTTCCGCGACTTTCCGGTAGCCGTCAATGGGACGCGCCCGGCTGGTCAGCGCATCGTCGAGCGGATTCCGGTAGCCCTCCTGTAATTTTGCGTTTAAATAGGCTGCAAGCAACAGGCGCTCTCTCTCGACTGCGAGCGACTCCGGCAACGCCGTACCCTCCGAAATTTCATCCTGCAAGCCTTCGCCCGCCGTGACCGCGCCGGAGAGCGCAGCCTCGCCCCGCGTGATGGTGCCCGTCTTGTCGGAGCAGAGGACATCCATGCTGCCGAAATTTTCGATTGCATTGAGCTTCCGGACAATGACCTTCTGCTCTGCCATCCGCTTTGCGCCTTTCGCGAGGTTAATGCTGATAATCGCCGGCAAAAGCTGCGGTGTGAGGCCGACCGAGAGTGCCAGCGCGAACATAAAGGAGTCAAAAATCGTCTTCTTCATCAGAACATTGAAGAGGAAAATGGCCGCAAGCATCACAACCGTGATGCGAATCAGAAACGCGCCGAATTTCTGCACGCCGCGCTCAAAGTCGGTCGGGGCTTCTTTGCCCCTGCACGCTCTTTTGAAATCTTTCCGAACTCGCTCTCCGGCGCCGTGTGCACGACGACCGCCCGCCCGGAGCCGGTCTTGATGCCGGTTCCCATGTAGAGGCAGTTGCTGCGCTTCGCGAGCACGGTTCCGGCGTCGAGTGCGCCCGCGCGCTTCTCGGCCGGAAAAGTTTCGCCGGTCAGAGCGCTCTCATTTGCCGTGAGACTGCTCGCCGACAGGAGATAGCAGTCCGCCGGCACAAGGTCGCCGACCCGGAGTACAATCACATCGCCGCGGACCAGATCCTCGGCGGAAATCTCCTGTTCCTGCCGTCCCGGCACACGGTCACCTTGTCGCCGACCACTTTGAGAAGCTCTTCGACCGCGACGCCCGCGCGATACTCCTGGAAAAAGCTGAGCACCGCCGAAAAGAGCACAATCGCAAAGATAATCAGAGCGTCCGTCGTATCCTGCATCAAAAACGAAATCGCGGTTGCAAAGAGCAGGAGCAGCGTGACCGGACTCTCAAACTGCCTGAGGAACACCCGGAGCGCACTGTCGCCGTTCCCCTTGCTCAGGCGGTTTTTGCCGTCGGTCTCGAGCCGTTTTTCCGCTTCCGCCGACGAGAGTCCCGACGCAGCGGTCGAGAGTCCCGCGAGCACTTCGTCTGCCTGTAAACTCCAAAATTCAGCTTTCATCCTAACACCTTTCTTGTTTGCACTGCCGCAAAACAAATTGCCATGCCCTCAGAACAGAACCATCAGAATCGGCACCGTGATAAAGATGCCGATCGTCGACAGCACCGAGCCGATGGCCGCATACTGCTCGTCCGCGCCGTAGGCGCCCGCCATGACCGTAATCTGCGAGACCGAGGGCAGTGCCGCCTCAATCAGGAAGACCTTCTGCGGAAGTCCCGTGACGCCGAGTGCCCGGGTCACCAGAATCGAGACCAGCGGCGCAAAGAGTAAGCGGAGCGCTAGCATGGCCGGAATGCCGCGCTCTAAGCGCAGGCTCTTTTTCCCGAGCTCGTAGATCACAAAGCCGCAGTAAAACAGCGCGAGCGGCGTCACGGTCGCACTCACATAGTTCATGAAGCTCATTGCGATGCGCGGCAGGCGGATGTCCAGGAGTAGCAGCACATAGGCCGCAATGATACCGAGAATCGGCGGCTTCGTAAACAGCGAAACCAAGAGATTCTGTTTCTTTCCCGTCTGTTCCGCGGCCTCGCCCGAGCGCTCCACCAGCATCAGCGCAACCGTCTGGGTGAAGACCGTCGAGCACATGTAGTAAATCATCACATAGGGCAGACTGACATCGCCGAACAACTCCTGCGCCATGGGAAGACCGATGAAAAGCGTGTTTGAGAGAAACGCGAGCGCCACAAAGACGCCGCCCGCCGCTTCGGAAGTTTCAGCATTTTTGCAACCAAGATTGAGACCGCGAGACAAATCAGTATTGTGATCAGCGGCACCAGCAGGAGCTGCCCCATCTCGAGCATATCCGAGCGCTTCAGATTCTTCTGGATGCCGACAATCGTATTCAGCGGCACCGCAATGTTGATGACATAGCGGCTCACAAATTTTTTTCTCGGTCGCCGTCATAAACTTGAGCTTTCCCAGCAAAAATTCCCACGGCCATCAGACTGAAAAATCACAAACACCGCCGACACTGCGTTTAAAAAAACTCTCCCAAACAAACCCTCCCTTTCTTCGTTGATGACAAAGGGGAGAGGTTCTTTCTCCTCTCCCCTTCTGAAACCCAAACTGTCTTATTCCTCGTCCCAGCTGTGGAACACAGCCTGAACATCATCGTCCTCGTCGAGCAGATCCAGAATGCGCTGCATCTTCTTCTGATCCTCTTCGCTCTTTAAGCTGACCCAGTTCTGCGGAATCATCTTGACATCCGCCTCGAGCATCGGAATGCCCTTCTGCTCGAACGCCTCGCGCACCGCCGAGAACTGCTCCGGATCCGTGAGCACCTCGTAGCTGTCCTCATTGTCCGCGAAATCCTCCGCGCCCGCATCGAGCGCGAACATCATGAGCTCGTCCGGATCCATGTCGCACTCTTCCTTGTCAATGATAATCTGCCCCTTGCGGTCAAACATGAAAGAGACACAGCCCGGCGTACCGACATTGCCGCCGCCCTTCGAAAACGCCGCGCGCACATTTGCCGCCGTGCGGTTCTTGTTGTCCGTCAGGGTCTCAACAATAATCGCGACGCCGGACGGGCCGTAGCCCTCGTAGACATTCTGCTCGTAGTTCACGCTGTCCAGGCCGCCCGCAGCCTTCTTGATGCCGTTGTTGATCGTATCGTTCGGGACATTGTTTGCCTTCGCCTTCGCGATGACATCCCGGAGCTTCGAGTTGTTGGCGGGATCGGGACCGCCCTCTTTGACTGCGACAGCAATCTCTCTGCCGATCACGGTGAAAATCTTGCCCTTTGCGGCGTCGTTCTTCTCTTTTTTGTGCTTGATATTCGCAAACTTGGAATGTCCTGACATGCCAAAAACTCCTTTGTCTTAATCTTCTGTGCGGCGCTTTGCCGTCGTTTCCGTCCCATACTAACACGCGAAAAAACGCGCGTCAACCGACGCGCGCTTTCCCGCTTCTGTTCCGAATCAAAAAGTCTGCTGCGTGAACGGAGACTCCGGTCCGCCGACGCGCTTACCCGTATCCTCGTCAAAGCTGCCGTCCTTGCCGTGGTTGCGGGCAGCCCTCTCGGGCGGTAGGTCTTATCGTTTGCCGTGCGCACAGCCTCTCGTCGCAGCCGTCGAATAGACGCGGCGAATCTGACCGTAGGTAATCCACTGACCGTCCGCGTTGACCTGGTAACCGTCCGGCGTCGTGGTGTCCGTGAGCAGCCAGCCGTCCTTGTCGAAGTAGTAGCACTCCGCAATGCCGTCTTTGTTGCCATCCAGCCAGACCCAGGTGTTCGACGGATACTGTCCGTCACCGTAGTCATACCACCAGGCATCCGGGCGGCTCTCGCCCTGTCTCCAGGTGCCCGCAAATGCCGTAAAACTGAGTGCAAGTGTGAGCGCCACCGACGCCACAGCCAACTTTGCAATCTTCATGCCTGCTTCCCCCTTTACTGTCGGACTTTCTTGTCTCTATCATAGCGACAACTTAAATTTCTGTAAAGAGATTCCGCGCCGGAAAGCGAAGACGACTGAAAATTGTAAGTTTTAGTCCTCCTGCCACTCGACTTTGACCGTTTTAATCATCCTGTTTTCTGCCTTCAGAATCTGGAACAGGTAACCGTGAGCCTGTATGCTGGCTCTCTCATTGTCCTCCGGGAAATGGTCGAGCTTCGCAATCAGAAAGCCGTTCAGCGTGTCGAAATCCTCGAGTTCCTCCTCGGTAAACGGAATGCCGCTCGCCTCCTCTGCGTCCGAAAGACGCGTGAAACCGTGCATAATCCAGCTGCCGTCCGGCAACGCGCGGATTTCTTCTTCGTCGCGGTCGTACTCGTCCGCGATGTTGCCGACAATCTCCTCGAGAATGTCCTCCATACTGACCACGCCGTCCGTCTGGCCGTACTCATCGACGACAATCACCATCTGCAGTTTCCGGTACTGCATCTCGCGAAACAGCACATCGACCGCGCGCGTGTCCGGCACAAAGTGGGCGTCGCGGAGCAGCCCCGGGAGCTCCGAAAGCATTTTGTCGCGGCGCGAAGGTGTCTGTGCAAAGCTGATGGCATCGCGCAGATGCAGAATGCCGATGATATGGTCAATGTCTTCCTTGTAGACCGGGAAGCGCGAGTGGACATTTCCTGCAACAGAAAGGCGACTGCGTCCGAGAGCTTCATCTCGGCATCCAGCGCAATGACGCGCTTTCTCTGTGTCATGATATCTTCGGCTGTCTTGTCGTTCAGGCGGAAGATGTTGGTGATCATCTTGGCCTCATCCGACTCGACGACCCCCTGCTCATGGCCTTCGTTGACCATGGACATGATGTCCTCTTCGGTGACATTCTCGCCGCTCTTCTCGGGATTGATGCCGCATAGCCTTAGCACCACGTTGACCAGATTTCGCACAATCCACTCCGGGACAAAGAGCACTGCCATGAAGATGTGCACTGTCCCGAGTGCTCTTCTCGCTGCTTTTTCCGGATCTCGCTCGGCGAGCCGCTTCGGCAGCACCGTGCCGAAAGCCGCAAAGAGCATGGTAGCAAGCCCGTAAACCGGCACCGCCGAGACAAAACGCGCCGCGGGCAGGCCGTGCCAAAAAGCCGCCTTTGCGAGCAGTGCGGTGAACGGCAGGAGGCAAAGGCCTCCGACCAGAAAACCGAGTAGCACCGTGAGCAGCTGAAGGCTGCGCACAAACCTGCCCGGGCGCTCTTTCTGCCGGAGCAACTCTCCGGCGCGCTTGTCGCCCGCCTCGAGGGCCGCCGCGAGTTCCTTCTCGCTCAGATTCTGCAGGGCCGCGCCAAACGAAAATCCCGCGTTACACAGTACCAGTGCCAGCAAAAAGCCGATCAGACTCGGCAATAAACTGTCCAAAAAAACTCCTCTCTTTGCCTCAGCAATATATGCGGGGCACTCTTCGGTTCAGACAACACATAAACTCATAGGGAAAACGCCCGGATTTCTCCGCCAGTTCTTCGAGCGTGATGCGCTCGTTTCCGTCCGCGCCGAGCAAGGTAACCGGCGATCCCGGCGCTGCCTCGCTCACCTCACTCACATCGACCATGAGCTGATCCATGCAGACTCGCCCCAGAATGCGACAGCGCTTGCCGTGAATCAATACTTCACCCTTGTTGCTGAGCGAGCGCGGGTAGCCGTCGCCGTAGCCGACCGGCACCGTCGCCACCCGTCTTGCGGACGCCGCGACATAGGTGCCGCCGTAGCTGATTGCCTTCTCCGGCCGGCACTTCTTTCACATAGGTCACCGTGCTGTGCAGCGAAAGCGCCGGTTTAAGGCGCACCGTGTGCGCCATTTCTTCCGCGGGATAAATGCCGTAGAGCGCGATGCCCGCCCGTACCATGTCAAAGTCCGTCCCGTGCAGGTTCAGAATACCTGCCGAATTCGCGACATGACAGATGCGAGGGTTTAATCCCTTCTCGGCGAGTGCTGTCTTAAAGTTCCGGAAGCGCGCCGTCTGGCGCTCCGTGGTCTCGAGATCCCACTCGTCCGCGCGGTAAAAATGTGTGAACATCCCCTCAAAGTCGAGCATCGGATAGGCCGCAATCTTCTCGGCAAGCGCAACGCCCGTCTCGTCCGCCCGCAGCCCGATGCGGTTCATGCCCGTGTCGACCGCGAGGTGGAACGGCGCCCGGATGCCGAGCGCAACCGCTGCGGCCGAGAGCGCCGCAGCCTGCTCTTCGGTGAAAATCGATGGGCGGATTCCGGCGCGAATCAACGACGCATAGTCGTCGCCCGGCACGGGGCCGAGAATCAGAATCGGCTTCTCGATTCCCTTTTTCCGCAGCTCCAAGGCCTCCTCGGCCGCCGCAACGCAGTAAAAGGCGACATAGGGCGCAATCACCTCACAGATAGCAGCCGCGCCGTGCCCGTAGCCGTCCGCCTTCACGACGCCCGCCATTTTGACGCCCGCAGGCAGGGAAGCCCGCATGGCCTCCATATTGTGACAGAGCGCTGCTTTGCTGATTTGGCATAGACGCGACGCTTTTCTCTCTCTTCCTGCTGCACTTCCGCTCACTCCTCTCCCATATCTTCGAGTTCGATGGTCTGCGCGGACCGCATCACCGTCGGAACCGCATCGGCAATGTCCCGCGCGAGAATCCCGTGCAGCGAGAACTTGCCCGCCGCAACCTGTCCGGCGCGCCCGTGCAGGTAGGCGCCGTAGGCCGCCGCCGCACCGGGTTCCATGCCGAGGCAGAGCAGCCCCGAAATGATGCCGCTCAGCACATCGCCGCTCCCCGCCTTGGCGAGCGCCGGCGTTCCGCTCTCGTTCCGGTAAATTTTTTGACTCTCCGCAACCGCAATGACGCTCTCCGAAGTCTTCAGGCAGACTGTCACGCCGTAGTGGTCGCGGTAGGCCGCCGCAATCGCGCGGCTCTCGCACAGGATTTCCGGAATCTCATGTTCCGTGAGCCGGGACATCTCGCCGGGATGCGGCGTAAAAATCCAGTTGCTCTTCCGACAGGACAAAAGAGACGGACGGCGCGCAATCAGATTCAGCGCGTCGGCATCGACCACAAGCGGAACCTCGCAGCGGGAAAGGGTCTCTTTGACGAGGGCAACAGCGGCCTCCGACTGTCCGAGCCCCGGCCCGATCACCACCGCCTTGCTCGAAGCGAGCAGTTCTTCAAGCCGCGCAAGCGGAAGCGGCAGGCGCTGATTTTTCGCCTGGCCCGCCGGTTCCTCCTCCTCGGAGACCGTAATGCTGCCCTGCCGCTGCGCGAGGAACTGTCTCTCGGGGTTTTCCGCCGTGACCGCCTCTGTCTCCAGATCGTAACTTTCCACGATGGCCTCGGGCAACTGGATCTGCAGCACCGAGCGGTTCACCTCCGGCGTCAGAATGCGCACCAGCCCCGCGCCGCTCCGGTAGGCGCCGAGTGCCGTGAGATACGCTGCCCCCGCCATGCCCTCGCTTCCCGCAATGCAGAGCAGAGGGCCGTAAGTCCCTTTGTTGGACTTCCGCTGTCTCGCCGGAATTCTGCAGAGATCACTCTCCTCCAGCACCAGCGCGTCGTCTGCTTCCTTTCTCATTTTATTCCTCCTCTGTCTTCTCGCTCGAGCACGGCGACCGCCATCGCATGCGTCTTGGTATCGCTGATACTGACCAGCGGTGTCAGACCGCCGAGTGCCGCACAGTACGCCGCAGCAGCGCCCGAAAGCCGCACATAGGGTTTTCCGAGCGCGTCGCGCAACACTTCGATTTCCGCCGGTTCAATCCCCCGGAACCCGGTCCCGAAGCACTTCACGACCGCTTCCTTGACAGCAAAACAGCCGGCGAGAAAAGCCATGTTTCCCCCCGACTGCCGCCGTTCCTCCTCTGTAAAGGTGCGCGCGAGGAAACGCTCCTCTCGCGCCGCTTTCTCCACGCGGGCAATCTCAATCAGATCGCTCCCCAACCCCAGTATCACCCGTCTCCTCCGTCTTTTTTTGTTTCCGTCTGGCGGCAATCATCCGGTAGGAGAGCTGCATGAGGCTCTCCGAGAGGTGCACATTCTCAACGAGCACATCCTCATCCACCTGGAGATCCGTGTGCGCAAAATTCCAAATCGCCTTTGATACCGCAGCGACACAGCCGCTTGGCGACCCTCAATTGCGCGGTCTCTCGGAAGCGTCAGCGTCGCGATATCGATGGCGTTCTTCTCGAGATACGCCTCCAGATATTCCAGCGGGAAGACCTGCGCGCCCTGAATGGTTCTGCCGATTACTTCCGGATCGATGTCAAAAAGCGCTTTAACCTGAAACCCGCGCTTTGTAAAATTCTGATAATTTGCGAGCGCCTGTCCGAGATTCCCGGCGCCTATGATAATCAAATACTTTTGCTGGTCAATTCCAAGCAGTTTCCCGATTTCCGCATGCAAATGCGGCACATGATAGCCGTAACCCTGCTGTCCGAATCCGCCGAAGGTATTCAAATCCTGGCGTATCTGTGACGCTGTGACGTGCATGCGCGCCGCGAGATCGCTTGAAGAAATGCGCTCTACATTTTCCTCCAGTAAATCCGAGAGATAACGATAATAGCGCGGTAGGCGTTGAATGACCGCCGTGGATACTTTGTCTTTCAAGGCTTCACTCCCTGCTTTCCTGTGTCTTAAAACCCAGTTGCCGTTTGGCGCTTAAGTTTAAAGTATAGGGAGTTTTCTCTGCCTTGTCAATCCGACGGCATTTCGCTATACTACAGCGGAGTATTCATTGTAAATCTTGCGTGAAAATGGGGTGCTTATGATACTGAATGCCGCGCATTTAAAAAAGAGTTTTGTGGGGGAGACCGTCATTGACGACGCCTCCTTTTTCCTGAACGAACATGACAAGGCGGCGATTGTCGGTCCGAACGGCGCCGGAAAAAGCACGCTCCTAAATCTGCTGACCGGGGAGTTGCCGCGGGACGAGGGCGAGGTCACGCTGAAAAAGGGCTGCACGCTCGGCTATCTTCACCAGGACAACACGCTCGACTCCGAGCTCACCATCGAGGAGGAGCTGACCAAAGTCATTCAGCCGATTCTGGATCTCGAGGCAGAGCTTTCTCTCATGCAGCGGGAGATGAAGCACGCCGAGGGCGCCGCGCTCGAAAAACTGCTCGCCGCCTACACCGAGGCCGAGCACCGCTATGAGCTGATGGACGGCTATGCGGCGAGAAGCCGCGTGACCGGCATCATCCGGGGTCTCGGCTTCAGCGAGGCCGATGCAACGCGCCCCCTCTCCTCGCTCTCCGGCGGTCAGAAGACCCGTGTGTTTCTCGGCAAACTTCTGCTGGAACAGCCCGATCTGATTCTGCTCGACGAGCCGACCAACCACCTGGATCTCGAGAGCATCGAGTGGCTTGAGACCTATCTCATGAACTACGTCGGCGCAGTCCTGATTGTCTCGCACGACCGCTTCTTCCCCGGACCGCATCGTCAATAAGATTTTTTTGACTTAAACCACGGCAAGGTGACAAGCTACGACGGCAATTACACGCAATTCACCGAGAAGAAGGAAGCGCTCGCCGAAGCCGCCGCCCGCGCCTATGAAAACCAGCAGGCGGAGATCAAGCACCAGGAGGCTGTGATTCAGAAACTCCGCGCCTTTAACCGGGAAAAATCGATTAAGCGCGCCGAGAGCCGCGAAAAACTGCTCGACAAGGTGGAGCGCCTCGACAATCCGTATGAAGCGAAAAAGGACATGGCGCTCTACTTTACGCCGGACGAGGTCAGCGGCAATGATGTGCTCTCGGTCGAGCACCTCGGCAAAGCCTTCGGCGACAATGTCCTCTTTTCCGACCTCAATTTCTCCTTAAAGCGCGGCGAACATGTCGCGATTATGGGCGGAAACGGCACCGGCAAGACCACGCTTCTGAAAATCATCAACGGTTTGCTCCCGCCGGACAGCGGCACGGTGACCCTCGGAACCAAGGTCTTCTGTTCCTATTACGATCAGGAGCACCAGGTGCTGCACCCCGAGAAAACACTCTTTGAGGAACTCCAGGACACCTGGCCGGACATGACCAACACCGAGGTCCGCAATATGCTCGCGGCCTTCCTCTTCACCGGGGACGATGTCTTTAAGCGCATCAAGGATTTATCCGGCGGCGAGCGGGGTCGCGTCTCGCTCGCAAAACTCATGCTCTCGCACGCGAATTTCTGCTCCTCGACGAGCCGACCAACCATCTCGACATGGAGAGCAAGGAAATCCTGGAGCGCGCCATCCGTGCCTTCCCGGGCACCGTGCTCTATGTGTCCCACGACCGCTATTTTATCAACCGCACCGCGACCCGCATTCTGAACCTGACCGAGCATTGTCTCGTGAACTACATCGGCAACTACGACTACTACCTCGAGAAAAAAGCCGATGCCGAGCGCGCCGCGCTCCCGGCGAACACGGTCTCGGCCGAGCAAGTTGAAAGCGATGCGCCGACAACGAGTGCCGAGGACTATAAGACCCAGAAGGCGCAGAAGGCCGCCGAGAAAAAGCGCCGCGCCGAACTCGAGGCCTGCGAGAAGCGCATCGCCGAACTCGAGGAAACGCTCCGCGGCATTGAAGAGGAGTTTCTGCTCCCCGAAAACCAGAGAGACGCCGCTGCCCTCCTCGCGATTCAAAAGCGAAAAGACAGCGCCGAAGAGGAACTCGCAGACTGCTACGAGCGCTGGGAAACGCTCGCCGACTGACTGCAATCAAAGGAGCTGCCTATGAAACGTGTCTTCAGTCTCGCACTTGTGCTGTTTCTGGTCATTCTTTTGCTAGCGACCCTCTTTGTGGGGCTCTTTGGCGGTGCGAGCGGACTGCCGCTGCTCCGCGCCCTGATTTTCATGGATGTCACGATTCCCGTGATCCTCTACGGTTTTTTGCTGATTACCAAACACAGAAGAGGTAAATAACGGAGAAGTCCCCCTGACCTTCGGTCAGGGGGACTTCTCCGTTTTACTTATGCAACCCTGTCTCAGCGCTGAATCCGGCTCATCATATCATCCACTTCTTCGCGCAGCAGCTGTCCTGCGGAAGTTTCGGAGCAGACACCGTTTGCATCCGCCGTATAGCCGTCCGGTGTCTTCTCGTTCTGATACATGGCACCGGCCGGTTTTGCACCTCCCATGCTGAAATAATACAGCTTGCCGTCAATGGTCTGCCAGTCCTGCTTCATTCGTCCGGATTCGGGATCCAGATAGAACCAGTAACCGCTCGCGCTGTCAAAGAACCACCCGGTCTTTGCATAGCCGTCCGCATCCATATAGTACCAGCCGCCGCCGTAACTGCCGTCGTACAGATTCGTCCAGCCGTTGTGCGGATAACTGCCGTCGTTGTACTGATACCACCAGCCCTTGCCGTTGTTGTCATTCCGCCATACCCCGTCCGTGTGCGGTGCCGCCTCATAGATGGAGTACTGCGGCAACTGACCTGCGAAGCCGCCGAAATAATACGGAACCATAAAACCGTCACGAAATCCCTTGTTCCAATCCTCATCTCCCGTAAAGGGAATTTCCTTTCCGTTGACGATTACTTTCAAATTGCTGCTGAATTCGTAGTCTCGACTGTCCGCGAAGGCAGCGATATCCGCCACATAGGAACGTCCCGCCATGTAGGTCTCCTCTTTGCCCATCATGAACTGGTCGCCGTTCTCGTGCATACTGACACTGACATCCACACCGGGTGTCGTCGTGCTGACCACGGTGCTCCCCACCTGCTGATCGGTTTCCGGAGTCGTTATTGTGATGTTCACGACCGGAATTGCCGTCTTCGCAAAGGCAGGCGTCGCCGCCAAGGGCAGACACATGGTCAATGTTACCAGAACAGCCGCCAATTTCTTCCACTTCTTCTGTTTCATAATAACCCTCCGTTCCATAGATTTGTTCCTGAAATTTGCGCATTTTTATCAATATGCGCAACTCCTAAGGGCATCCTAGCAGAGTTTTTAGCCGCTGTAAAGTATAATCTTAATTTTTCCGTACGTTTTTCTGACATTTCTGAAGAACCTTCGGAGCACGCCGATTGCCTGCGGCTTGCCGCCTTTTTGCCGCAAAAAAGACGACAGCCTGCGCTGTCGCCTTTTCTGCCGTCAAGACCTCAGTCCTTTTTTTGCTGCGGCTCTTTCTCCGCGGCCTTTTTCTCAGGTGCCGCAGCGCCTGCCGTTTCGCCGCTCTTCTTTTCGCTGTCCTTGGCCGGAACAAAGCCTGCGGGATGCGCAGCCTCTGCCTCCTTGCCGCCCTCCGCGCACACACTCGCGTGCTCCAGGCCGGTCACATTGAGGTTCC
>BNJU01003954.1_pt1 | contig 15721 bp, 23 predicted proteins | sample 8539281 | NCBI WGS metagenome assembly BNJU01 (sample SAMD00202456, study PRJDB9452) | human saliva metagenome | isolation source: human saliva | place: Japan
CTTGCACGGCTCACATCAACGAAATCCAGCGCGAACATGTCCTCCAGGCTGCAGAAACTGCCCAACGTGAGCGAATACAGCAAACTCGCAACAAAGGCGAAGTCACAGACCCGCTGCCGCACACATCTGTGGTGGATCATGCGGGTTCGGCAGCTCCTGGCGGCAGCCTCGAATGCATTGACCTTTTTGTGCAGATCGGGCGTCGGCCGTTCCATTGGCGTGCACCTGATGCTGGCTCGCAGCGCCTCGAAGAAGGCCGTCTGCGTGGTCTGGAATCCTGCTGCCTGTATCGACTGCTGCGCACCTTCCGCGCAGGATACCGCGCCGCCATCGAGATCGCCCGACGCCCACGAACTGCTGCCCATTTCGGCCTGGTCTGCTGGTGCAGTTCCGGACGGTTTTCGAACGCTTCAAAGTCGCCTCGCGTGTCCGGCCCGTATGTGCAGCCACGGCCCGCGAAGCAGACCGCTCGCTCCGCCTGTGCATGCCGCTGGAACCATTCCAAATACCACGGAGCACGTTGCAGCAGCGGGAAGAGGAATACCGCCTGGACAGAGAGTGTCAGGCCGCCATGGCGGGCCGCAAACAACGACGAGTGCATCGCTGGAAGTGGTGGTAGGATCGCCTGCACGGGCCGCTGGGGAAAAACCTGCCAAATTCGTTGCCGCTCCCAGGCGCTGGGCTTGACGGCAAGCTGTTGGGAGGCGCACCTCACTCCTCTGACAAGGGGCTCCAGAGTCGAGCGATGAGCCCACGCTGAAATTCCCACTGGGCATAAAAGACAAGCCCATGGAACGCGGCAGGGCCCGACCACCAACCTCGCCGGATCCGGCGCTGCGCATGGCTTCATCCTCGGCTCGCCGCGGTCCGGAAAGTCCTGCGCTGCGCACCCTGATCACCTTCTGCGGCGCTGGCGCTCACGGAAGAGGTCAACTTCTTCGTGTCGAGACGTAGTCCGGCTCTGCAAATCAGCTACCCGGAAAAACCGCCGTACGTTGGTGGTGCTTCAGCATCCGGCTTGAAGAAGGCTGAAACACGAGCCACCGATCGCTGAAATGCAGAACTGGCATGCGCTAGCGCGAGGAACTGTTCATGTCAATGGCAGTGATGGTGCCGAACAGATGCGGGAAATGCATCGCCAGCGGCCGCATCCCTGAGTGCGGCGTCCGATATCTTCCTGGTCGTTGATGGCTGGTCATACTTCCATGAGACTTTTGACATGCTCGCCGAGATTGTGCGAGACCATTGCACAACGCTGGCGCTGCTTTGGCATCCGTGCATCTTCGTGTGTCCGGGCGGTGGGCTGACTTCGCCTGCGCTTCTGGGCCGTGATCGGCTCTCAAGGTAAGAGATGCGCTGAACGACCCCATCGACTCGATCACCGGCCGCCGCGCCATGCAGTTGGGATGAAGGGCGCTCTGGTTGGCGGGCACTCGGCTGGACGAACTCTATTCACACATGTGCTTACCGCGACGTCTCGACCAACCCGACGTTATCATCCGCGACAACACGATAGAGGGTCGTCGCGCAAAGCCGTGCCGACGCCTGCGGCAGGTGGCGGTGCCAGCAGTGCGGATGCTGCCGGAACCGGTCTTTACCTACGAACAAATGCGCACCGACTGCGACAGCGCCCCCGCAGCACTGTTGGCACTGCCGAGGCGGACCTGGGACCCGTGCAATTCACGACCTGGATGATTGGGCAACGCCACATCATCGTGTGGTGGGGATTCCCAAACAAACGCAAAGACATCCACACTGCGGGCGCTAATCTCCAGCTGATTGCGGGCAGGAAGCCAACGAAGTGATGTTCGGCACATGTCTCGATGCGCGCAATCCTCCTGGGATCTGTGCCCTCCAGCAGCTTCCTGGTGACTGCGCGGGTACCTGCCAGCGGCGAAAAGCAGCAAGCGAATGAAATCCGGCTGAGCTAGAGCGACGTCTGCGCGCCTCCGACGTGACTCGTGGAACCGGCTCCGCAACCGTTCATGGTGGTCAGCCTGAAATCTACGATTGTGGTGGACGACTTTGACATGATCGAAGGTACAATAACCTCTGCCCCCTCATTCATTCCTGGCCTGGGCTTGGCAGATATTGGGCTGGCATGATCATTGCCCGTGCCGCGCAGCTGGAATCGGTCGGTCAACTACGAGCCCGTGCTGCAAGGAGCTTAAGGACGCTGGTGCCAACGGAATTTTGCTGTCTGGCGACCGTCACAGAGAGCGTTACAGGCTGTGCCAGGAGTCTCACTCTCCGACGACTCCCGCGGGTCGCGCAACTAAGGTGGACAGTCCGGCACACCTGGTACAACTGGCTATCCAGAATCAGAGCATTTTCATCAAAAATTAATGGATAAGTGGCAGTATCACCCACAAAAACTAAAAGTTTGTGAGACTAGCTGCTCGCGCATAATATGCAGAGTTGATACATGAGTGACGCGTAAGCGATGTGGTGGATGACCGAGTTTGGTAACTGGCGAGATAATGCGGATGTTCTGGCAGCAGCAGTTATCACCCCTCAGGCATTTAGCCCAACTTTTTGTGGACAGCACACTGATTTAAATCAGCTGGGCTTTTCAGATACACCCGCAGCATCATGGCAGCGCCAAGCGAGCGCATCATCGACCAGTTCTATTCTGGCAGCGACTAAAATCAGCACAACGAAAGCGATATATGCGCGACTTGAAGAGGCTGTTAAAGCTGCACAAGACAATAAAAGTTCTATTGTCATTTGTGCTACCCGAACGTGGACGATGGAAAATGTCCGCCTGTACTCTTCTTGTGCGGTGGCAAAGTTTCTCGCCCCAATCCGCAAAGCATCGACCATTGTTGACACCCGCCTTCAGTGGGCGAAAGCGACATCGCACCACCGACAATGACGCGGCCCACGCGCTGTTCGGACGCAGCCAACCGGGCCTTTTAACGGACCGTAGGACAATCTGAACCACCAGGCGGCACTACCCGTGCCCTCACCTCCCAGTAATGGTCTCTGGGTGCCCCGGAAGAAGGTCTCACACCCACAATCCGGGACATGGTTATTCAGACACCAACAGTATCACTACGTTTCCTGAGCTCACGGGACGGGTGCTGATCCAGAACTGGGACTCGAGCGAGCAGTTGGTGATTCCGCGCCGCAGACGATGACATTGTCCTCACCGTGGCGGCCGAATGAGATGTGGAAGGTGTGTGTCAGAGATAAGATCCAAATCGGTAGCGCACCGACCGACCGTTGGCCGCAACCTTAAAATGTGAAGCAGAGCTTGAGGTCTGTGAAACGGGTATGACAAGCCTCTCGGTGTCGATGATGTTCATGGTGCTCGCATGAGCACTGCTGTGAGTCATTCTTTCTGAATGGAAAACTTCCAGGAGAACCTTGTTGATAACGTCGATGGCCTGAGGCGATTGTCCAGCCAGATTGCGAGTTCCACATCCGAGTTTGATGGCAATCATCTTCGCTCAATGAATTGCGTCAAAGCTCAAGGCGGAGGTGGTTCCCAGTGGAGGTGCTGGCGCTCTGCGCCGGTGCGGCCACTGGTGGAGGTGCGGTTGATAGCGGTGGTGATTATTACGCATTCTGCGTTCCATCGCAGACCCCGGAAAAGACATTATCTCAACAATGACCAGAATGCGCTCAACATTGAATCTGATGCTGTCAAGCGTGCAAAACTGGAGCCGCGTTGATTGCCGCAGAGGCCGATGGCTACTACCAAGCCGCCCGGAAGATTAACCAGCGCGAAAGATATTGCCGATATCGGACTCGGTCGAAGATGCTCAAGGCTGTCCGAGAAGGTACTGACGAGTTGCGAAATTCACACTGGGAAGTGCTCTCTAAATCAGAGTAAGAGTTGTAGCGCCTAGCGTTCCTAAGCTGGCTATGCAGCCTAGTTGGTAATGCAGTGTAAAAATGTCCGATCAATCAACAGTTGTTTTGTAATACAAAGGATATTTTGTCATGGCATGTCCAAGATGTCAGTTGAGCACGCTGCGATTACCTCGCGTAGCAGTCCCTACAGCAGCACAACCAGAGCCCGCAGATTCTCTAAGTTCATGGAAAGTATCGCGCCTCTGGAGTCAGTATGGAGGCATGGCCGTGGGGTCCTGGCAGCAAATGACTCAAGCATGGAGTGAGTGCATGGAAGGAATCAATTCCGCTCTGACCGATCTGACCGGTCGTGTGGAAGGTGCAGGTCAGGCATACTCATCCGGTGACGATGAGCAGCACCAGACTCTACAAAAATCGGTTTGCGGGCATGGATATGCCGCAGGAACGTCATCTAGAAGTCATACCAACTGTTCAACAAATAAATTTTTACCGAAAGGGTGTAGTTATGTCTCGACGGCGTATACACGCATGACAATTCCACGGCTGAAAACTGCATCGGGGATATAAACCAGGTGATGATGTCCATTGAGGGAACCCTGAACGATATGGACGGCGAGCTAGGCAAACTCAGCGGCGGCAGCTGGGAAGGTGGCGAGCAGGAACAATATGCTGGCATCCACCGCAAGTGGTCCGGTAATGCCCAGCAGGCTACGCGGGTTCTGGGGCATGGTTCGCGCCGCGCTGGATGAGAATACGCAGTCTGTGGGTGAGACCCGCCAGCGCGTGACTCAGACTCTGTCTGGCGAAGCGTAACCCAGACGCCGACCGCGAATGGTCGCTAGTTCTGTCCGGTTACGTAGATGTTGAGCTGGATGCTGGCACCGACCTCTTTATTGAATGTGTAAAGGTGTGTGGTGCTGGTGTCCGCCGACATACGTGTGTTGTGTGGGCACCTGAGGTTTTGAGGTGTCTTGTAAACCCCATGTGGGGTAAGCGTATTGCTGTTCTTTACGGGATAGCTACGTTCTGATTTGGTTTTGCTCAATAATTTAATTTTGTTCACTGTAGGTTTTTGTGTCAGGGAGTTGTCATCGGTTCCGTATCTTGCACCGTTTGTGTCGTTTGAACAGACCACCTTCCATGTGGGTGGTTCCCCGGAAACGGTCGCAGCGATCGGAACGAAATGGGTGAACTTCGGACAACAAGCCACCGCCGCAGCGGCCGCATTGCGGGCGATTAACGACGGTGGTTATATCGGCACCGAAGGCGAGAAATACAAGGAACTGGTTAACTCCCAGTTGCCGGGGCATTTGGATGTTACTGGTAAAGCCCATGAGGCGGTGGGTAATGCGATTAATAAGTATTTTCATGCGTTGACGGATTGTTTGTCCAAGATGGGGTTGTTGGTGACTAAGTCTCGGGGTGATCATGGGATGGTGCAGGCCGCTGTGACCCGCTATAACGCGGCGGAGCTTGCGGCGGCTGCGGCGAAGACCAAGGCTGGGGTGGCCAAGGGGGCGGCATTGTTAGGGGTCGGTGACCCGGCGGAGTCCGGCGCTGGCGGCGACGGCTGCGACAGCTGAGACGGCGGCGGCTACCGCAGAAGCAGGGGCGTGCTGCGGCGTGGTCTCATTATGAGGCGGTGAAGGCCACCTGGGATGGGGATGTCTCACAGGCGGGGTGCTGAAGAATCAGTTGGGTACGGATGTGACCACGCAGGTGGGGTGATTGATACCCAGGCGCGGAAGCGCTTCCAGGAGAATCCGACGGGGCTTTCTGCGGTGTGGGCTGAGATTAAGAATTTTGTGTCGAAGAACGCGGATGTGTTGTCGTTTATTGCTGATGCGTTGCAGATTATTGGTTCCATTTTGTTGTTTATTCCGGGGTTGAATATTATTGGTGCGGTCCTGGTGGGTATTGGTGTGGCCTTTGAAAGGGGTTGTTGGCTCTTGTGGGAGGCTCCTGGGGTGAGTTTGCTTTTGATTTGTTAACCCTCGTTGCCGTGCGGGCGATTTTTAAGGGGAATTAAGGCGGGAAGATGGGAAGCGAAGCGCGTGACGATGGCTAACAAAGCCGTCAATATAGGGGACCAGGCGTTGTCGGCAGCGAAAAACGCGGGCCAGTAGGTAGCGCTCAAAGGGTGCTGAGGGGTTGCAAAGGTTGCGGGGGAGAAGTTCGCGAAAAGTGCGTATTGAAGATTACCCGGGGTGGGAGATTTGTTTTGCTGCGGAACCGGTGGATATGGCTACCGGTGCGATGGTGGATTATGAAAACCGATGTGTCTATTCCGGGTATCCTGCGCGTTGGTGATTGACCGGAATAGTAACTCCGGGCATGAGTTGGGGCGTGCGTTGGGGCCGCAGTGGGTCTCGCGGATGGATTGCCGTATTGAAATCTGTGCGGATGAGGTACTTATGTTGGCCCCGGATGGGGCGTTGGTGACCTTCCCTGCTGCCCCGTTGGATGGGGCTGAGGTGCGTGCTGATGGCAGGCCGTGGTTGCTGTCGTTTGTTGATGGTGCGTACAGGGTGCGGGATGTGGCTAGTGGGTTGGTGTATGTGTTTGCCACTGCCACTGAGATGTCCATGGTGCGACCTGTCGGCCCGGTGGAAGACGTAACTAATCTGCATGATCCTGACAGTGAGCCTGACCCAGACATGGTGGGCGTCACGGTTGGTGGTTATGGTTACAAGTCTGCCTCTGTGGCCGGGTATGCGGGTATAGGCTTTGAGGTTGGTTTGTCGGCGGTGATTCACCGCACGGGCCATATGATTGAGTACGGCTGGGATCAAGCGTCGGGGTTGATGACCAGTATGCGGCGCAGTGACGGCACCATTCTGGAGTTGGTGTGGGACCGGCGTACCCACCGGATGGCGAGTGTGTGGTTGAAACATCAGGACCGGCCGGATGAGGAACCCGTCCGGTTGATTTCCTACGAGTATGATGCGCGCGGTCGGCTGCGCAGGGTGATTAACTCCGCGGCAGGTGCGTTGTCCTACCACTGTGACGATGCGGGCCCGTGTGCTGGGTGGACGGACCGTAATGGGGTGTCCTACACCTATGTGTTTGATGAGGGTCGGGTAGTCACCCAGGTTGGTACAGGTGGGATGTTTCGCTAACTCGTTGATTTGGCTTGATGATGAGGCCCCGGATGCGCCGCTTGAGGGGCCAGGTCTGCGTGCTGGTTGAGACTGCAGGGGAGTTGCCGTGATCCACTGGAGTTAGGGGATGCGGTGATTCAGATCGGTTGGAACGCCTGGAGGCACTGCCGTTGGTCAAAGCCCTGCGCGAGGGTGGCTGAAATGCTGCTGGGTTGACTGGCCAAGGGCGTGATGGTGCCCGGTCGGAGGAACACGTGGCAGGTGCCAGCCGAGTGGCTGCATGATGAGGTGTTGGGGGATGTGCGTCCGACGGTGTACCGGTCGACGGTGGCTGGGGATGTGTGGCGGATTATTACCCCTTCTGGGGCGTGTGTGGATTACGCCTATAACGAGGTTCCATAAGGTCACCATGCGGGTTGCTCAGATGGTGGTGTGACCGAAACCAGTTTGATGCCGATGGGTTTGTTACGTGTGTGGTCTATCCTGATGGGTCGCAGATGGTGGCCGAGCCTGCGGCGTGGGGCACCCCGGCTAGGGTCACGGGCCGTGATGGGTTGGTCACGGAGTTTGAGGTGGATGCCGCAGGTAGTATTACTGCCGTGACAAACCCTGCGGGTTTGACCACGCGTTACCATTATGACTGGTGGCCAGTGGCCTTGTGCCCTGCGGGCAGTGTGGATCCTGCTGGGGTGGAAACCCAGGTGGAATGCGACGCAGCGGGACGTGTGCTGGCCACCACGGATGCTGCAGGGCCGCCGGTGGTCCGTGATCCGTGATGCTGCGGGTCGGGTTGTTGAGTCTATGGACCCGGTCGGCAACACCACGCGGGTTGAGTATTCCCCGGAGGGGTGGGCGTGGCAGGTCACCAACCCTGATGGGTCCCAAGTACGGGCGACGTTTGATGGGGAGGGCAATGTCATCCACACCATCAATGAGATCGGCGCTGTGACAGCTACCGAGTACACGGTATTTGATAAGCCCGCGGTGGTCACCGATGCTGCGGGTGGGGTGACCCGGTTGGTGTATAACACCCAAATGGAAGTCAGCAGTCTTGTGAATGCTGATGGGCGTCGGTGGGAGTTTGACTTTGATCTGGATGGGACTGTCAGCCAGCAGCGGGACTACAACGGCCTGGTCACCAGGTTTGAACAGGATCTCACAGAAGGCTGGTCGCGGGTGGTGGATGCTGCGGGTGGGGTGACCACCACGTGGCAGGACAGTATTGGTCGGGTCATTCAGCAGACCGACAGCCAGGGTGTGGACACGATTTTCTCCCTACAACAGCCGTGGTTTCTAGACTGAGGTGGTCAATAATGACGCTGCCATCACCTACAGCTGGGATGAATATGGGCGTCTGGTGTCCGGAGTCGACGACGTTGGTGTCGGGGAGACCACGACGATCAATGTCGGCCGGGACGGGTATGGGCGCACCAACAGCCTGGGTGTGAATACCGCAGGAGCACAAACGCAGCAGGAATTCACGTTTGATGATGCCGGTGAGGTCTCGCACGTGTGATGTTGAGCATCAGGGTGTGGAGTTGGCGCATCTTGCGTTGGGTATGGATGCTGCGGGCCGGAGGGATCAACTCATTGTGGGGGCTGTGGTGCGTCAGTTCGGGTTTGATGAGCGTGGGCGTGTTGTCAATGATGTGGTGAGTGCGTTGGGTGCTGATAATGCTCATCATGGTCAGCAGGATGGTGCTGTGATGGTGGCGGGTCGTGCGTGGGCGTGGCGTGCTGATAACACCGTGTCGGTGGTTAATGATGTGTTGGCGGGTGTGGCCCGGTTTGATGTGGATGTGTTGGGCCGGGTCACGGGTGTTACTCGGGATAAAAAGCAGCATTGCGGCACAAAGCTGGTGCCACTACTTCTGTGAACGGTTCTGATGTTTCTGCTGAGTCGTATGGGTATTCTGCTGCGGGCATGTTGACTAGCATTGCTGCCCCGGAGTTGGGTGCGCAGGACACTGTGGGTGGGGTGGCGTTAGCAAGGTCTGCCCGCAGTGCCCAGAGTTCGCAGACCGCACAGTCTGCTGGTGTGGAGACCAGGGGCACGTTGGTGACTCGGGTGGGTAAGACTTCCTATACCTATGACAAGCTGGGCCAGTCATCAGAAACTGTCACTGAGGCGAGTCGTCGTTGAAGCCGTTGGTTAAGCGCTGAGTATGCAGGATCCACGGGTCAGGGTGACGGGGCTCTTTCGTCGTCGGATGCTCCGGTGTGCAGTGTATTCTATGATGGCCTGGGTCGTAGGGTGGCGAAAACCTGCCTAAACACTGACACGGGTGAGATAGTGTCGCGTCAGGTGTTTGCTTATGTAGGCAATGACTTGGTCGCTGAGCACACCACTGTGGGTGATGCGTCTGGTGTTGTAGGTCGTGTGTGGGTGCAGGATCCTGGTACGGGTGAGTTGGTGGGGCAGATTAACCTCACCGCCACACAACAATGACGCTGCCTGGTGTGGCGGGTGGTCGCAGGCGCAGGTGGATGCGGTGTTCTATGCCTTGGTGGCTGATCTTTGGCTGGTCGCGCCCACAGGAACTCATCGACACTGAGCAGGGCAGCGTGGCGGGGTGTGTAACCCAGTCGTTGTTTGGGCGCAGGACTTGGTCGGGTATGGATTCGCCGGTGTTGTTTGCTGGGCAGTATGAGGATGCTGAGTCTGGGTGGGTGTATAACCGGTTTAGGTTTCTATGATCCCTGCTGGTGGTGTGTATGGTTCGCAGGATCCGTTGGGTGTGGGACCGAATGTGGGTACCCACAGGGGTATGTGCACAATGCAATCACTTGGGCAGATGCACTAGGGACTGAAACACCACAAAAGTAACGGTAGATGAGACAAAGGATCTTGGTGTCAGCAATCCCAAGGAGGTTGCTGAATGGCTTAACTGATAGTATTCCTAATACAGGTCTTTATCACTATGCCGATGATGCTGGCAGAAAAGTACATTGGCATTTCAAATGACCTTGAAAGGCGTGCTGAGTCAACATGGCGATAGATTTGGTACTCAGATGCAAGAATATACCCTGACGCGAACGCATTTAGCTAAGGTGCAGATTCTTTGTCTCGTAACCAGAATAGGGCACTCGAAGAGCTCTTGATATCGCAAAACGGCATGAAAAAGATGGAGGAATCTTGGAAATGCTTCTCATAGTATCGGGACGAAACGAGATATCTATGATGGAGCAATGAAATGGGCTCATTCATTTGGAAATGCCAACATTCCTGGCGTAAGCTTTCCCTAGTTTTGATGGGATGAGGTGAATGGTATGTATGTTGATTGACGTAGTGCGTCATTCCCGGAAAAATAGCTCCACGAGATGGAGCATTGCTTGGCATCAAGCTAAAACAAGATGCTGGAATTTTGAGTTGGGCAGATGGTCAGAAGAAAGTTTGAGGCTAGTGGTGGTCATCTTGTAAGGGTATTTGACATTGTATTGAACAGCGAAGATGAGGTAGCTCAGCTTGGCCAGATGATTTTCTGACAACCAGTGATTAATTCCTCCTATGCGTGTGATGTCTCATTGTTTTGGTCAACCCAAAACAGGTCGTGCAATTTTTCTAGTGTGGGTAAAAATATCAAAATCCCTGAGTTGGGGAAAACAAATAATTTGATCGAACCCGCAACCTATGATCCAGAGTCACGTACCTTCGTTCCTGTGTCTAAGGGGGCAGATCATTTAGATCGATCAGATTGGGAAATTATGACGTGGCATGGCGGCAGAAAACATATACAAAACCCCTATTGAGGAACGGGAAATCTGCTTATACCACTCACTGTTTTTCGGCAATTTCTGTTGACCTATTTATTGCCCGTGCATTTGCATATAAAAATGGTGAACAATTGCCAGACCAACCTTCTCATGATGAGGATAGGTAGGAATTTTGAAACATTACTCTTTAGGAGTTGTGGTAAAATGTTACCTGAGCTAATGTGCCATCGGATATATTGGTGACCATTATCTGAAACAAGGTTACATTTAGTGGTACTTTAACACGGGATTTTGGTTTGTGCACCCCTGGTTTTAGTAATGGACTTGATTCAGGGTAAAGTGCAGGAAAAAGAATTTCCGTAGCATGTTAATCACCTTTAGTGTATGCTGTCGGGATAGTTGCAGGCGGTCTTGAGAACTCGCTGGCGTTTCAGGCGCGCGATGGAGCACCTGGTAACATATCGAACCTGTTTAGCATACTTGTTGTGGTCTTTTCGCTGTTGCAAATAGTGTTGTGTTGGTTCTTTGACAGGGTACGCCAACCGAGTGCTAGTATAGCTATCCGCCGTAATATTGTTGGTGGTCCGTAGTGTGGGGAAATTGTGTGTAGTTCCTGATGAGCTTAGCTAGGTGGAGCGCAGTACATTCATAGTTAGTTGGTGACCGCTTGGATGGCAGGGGCATGCTCACAGTGCTTGTGGTGGTAAAGATCCTTCTGTCGCAGCGTACAAGGAACGAACGTGCTTTTGGCGAACATCTAGGTGTTAGGTTTGATTACGGCAATAGCGGGATCATCCAAGGCGTTGACGCCGGTGTTGATCGCGCTGCACAAATTAGCTGGGGCGGTGTGAAAACCTTTGCAATAACGTGTTAAAGAGCCTCCCAATACAACAGCATGATCTCAACGTTGTGATTGATTTTAATCTGGTAAGACGATCAGTGTGACAAGGCGTAGTCTTCGATAAAATTGGCTAGGAAAATGGCGGTGGTTTCAGCTAGTATCAGCGATGTGGAGTGGTTCTTTTATGTGGCTTTTGTGATACTATAAACAGCAAAAGAATAATGTTACAGGTTGGGGTCATGTAAGAAAGTCATGTAAGTTTCTACTCAGTACCTGAGCAAGCTTAGCTGGTCAACGTCAACTTTGGACAGGATGCAAAATGAAAATTTACGCCATAGTGGTACCGCGTGATGCTTGTGGCATGTACTTTCAGGATGAAAGTAATTTGACCTACGAGAGAGCGGTCAAAAGGGCTAACTTTGAGGGTCTTACGCGTGAAGCTTTTGAGGATAGGGTTGATGACGATGGCGGTGCTTTGAAACAATATGGTATAGGACTGTACTACGATGCTTTGTATGTGGAAGCTGACGAGGAAAATTATTGAAGACAGAGCTAAGCAGGACTGGTACCGACTATGCTGTATCTACAGTAGAGACTCAAATCGGTGAGTATATTGCTTTCCGATCATTTAACTTTTTGCGACGAAATAGAGGGGCTTCTATGTGTAGGTTGAGGAAAGATGGAAATCCTGCAGAGCCAAAGGTTTCGGAATGTTTTTCTGAAGAGTTCATTGATTTTTTGTCTAAGAATTTTGATTTTTCAGCTTTCACCCCAATCGCCGTCAAGTGCTAGGAATCTTAAAAACAGTGTATTTTTAACACGTGGGCTTTTGGTTTTATGCTTATGTTTTGTCCAACACTAAAGAGATTTGTGGATCCATGTTTGAGGGAGCTTTTGGGTTGATTACTAACATCTCTTATTGAAGGAGTTGGAACCTGGGATCCAGCCGTACTTGCCTCTGCTTGTCGAGATGAGTCGCGCGATGTAATTATCTCAAGAATGGCTGTATTTTTGATGTTGATGCGGTATCAAAAGATGTCATCTGAGGAAGGAGAAAATACAGGCAGATTTGCTGAAGACTGACGCTATGGATGGGTTCAAAGCTTTATATTTTTAGTGTGAATCTTCCATCTTTGATCTCTGGTCTCAATGGCGGCAATTGCAATTTGGAAGAATAGCGGTTTGATGTATTTCAGAAAGTTTGGTATACCCTGCTGAAATGCGATTCGCCATTGGTCGCATTTTCTCTCGAAAACATTAAACCTTGGACTCGTCATTCAAGTCTGTTGAAGCTTATGAAGAAGCAAGATATAGCAATTGAATATCTAAAATTTGAGGGTAATAGACTCAAATTAGGTGACCCAGCACTGTGGGTTGTAATGCAGAATCCGTCATTCCGAAACTCCCTTAATGAGGTCGCGGATCAGAAAAGGTTCCCCATTCAGGGTGCCTTTAGAGCGATACTGACAGTATGTGAAAAATATGATTGGGGTTTTCCGTCAGAAGAGTTGTGTGGCATATACTTAATGGTGTAGTGGAATGCAATCCTGAACTTCCTCTATTTGAATTATGTTGGTCGTTGTATCAAGAACATCTTAGCTGGATTAAAAGAGTTTGTGATCATGTAGCTATTAGTGGTGAGGATCGCGAGGGGTTGGTTGGACTCTGGAATGCTGCTCAGGCTGCTTTTAGTTCAGGGGAAAGATTTTAACTTCATGTCCTGCTGGATGCTGTAGGCATAAAAAGCTACTTACTGCTTGCTACTCACTTTTGCGTGCTGAGACCATAATTATTCTGATTAAAAGGCTTGTATTGCAGAGGATTGCGCTCACCTCAGCAGCAAGTTGATCCAGTAGAATAATGCAAAGGTGCCAGCCTCGAGGGCTAGCTATCTGTGTTTGGGGTAGCGGCTCTGTCGCTTTCTCATGAGTTTTCCTGTTCTCATCATCCTCATCAAGCGCAAAAATCTATGCAGCAAACTGGTGGTGACCATACTAATGAGGTTTGATGCGAACTAGGGCTCATTGTCTAGGGATTTTTGAGGGGCTGGGTTTGGTATATTTTCGTGCGAAATTTTACTGTTTTTCGGCGATCTTGCATGTGATGTGCTTGTTCAACCATATTGGGGAGTGTAAGCTGTTGGCAAGATCACTCCAATTTTTGACGGAGCATTGGGATGATTCGAGGAAATGGTCCGAGCTTTTTATAGACTTCATTCGAGATCAAATCGCGGTTCTATACTATCGAAAAAGTTTCAGACCTGAATTGAATGAAGTGCTTTGACTATGTGGATCGAATCAAGTTCAAGCTCAATCCCGTAAATGCTGCCTGATAGCTCCCCATATCCGCGCCGACAAAATCATTTCTCTACCAATGCTATAATGTGTATGTACTCTTTAGTCATCCGCCGGAGCTGCGAACTGGCCAGCCGCTGGAGTACTACAGGCAACGCTGTAGTGAACTTCACGATTCTTCTTTCCCCGGGACTGAGCTATTTATCGGAAGGATCATACTCGGTGACTCTTCGCGCGTTGTTCAGCTTCATATGAAAGAGGGCAACGCTGTCATAGTCTCTATTGCTGTAGTTCAGGGCGACAAGTTAGAAGAAGTCAGCCTCAACCTGCCCTCTCATCGCATTAAAGAAGAAATGGAAGATAAAGGCTATCAAAGCTCGATTTTTTCTGACGTTCTTATCTTCTACGAGAATTTTGTAGTGCTTTACTGGGGTGATGATGGTATCGATACCATTGGTGGTGGGATCCCGAGTACTGGGATCAAGCATCTTTTATCGAGGCTACATATCCATGAGCACAACGTCACCATGCACAATCATGAAAAGTACTTCAGTAACATTCCGCAACGCGCAGTCATCGGGCTTCTCATCAATGGTGTTTGGTAGCGTCCGTGGGACGGTATGTGTTCAATCTGCCACTGCGGGCAAGCTGACTCAATGCTCACGCTGCATTTCGACTACGACCATCATATAACCGGACATACACCATCCACGTCGACGACGATGGCTTCCTCACCATCACCTTCACTTGTGGAACGGTGAAAAATTGCTCTCATTCATTACCTTTGCGCGATAGCAGCCTCCGGTTGTCTACCAGCGCCATAACATCCAATAAAGGAACCGCAGTCTCACCTGCTAACCATAGCCCAGCAGACCCAGCCAGGACCCAGGCAAACACTACGACCTGTCACCAACCTGGCCAACCACAACAGAGGACTTGGCATTTTCAAGGACAAGTGCCTCAAAACATTCTTACTCATCAGGTGGATTGGCCGGTCGACGACTCTCATGTGGCTATCTCAGACCTCGAGCCGAAAATATCCTCACTGCCCAAAGCTCTCCAAGAACTCACGCCCGAGGAGTTTTTCCAAGACAGCGATCATCTCATGGAAAAATATTCCATCCTATTAGAGGCTTTGGATGAGGCAAGAAGCTCTGAGGCGCGCAGATTGCTATAGCCCTATCAGGTCGCTATTTCCCAGTATGCGATGTTTTTCAAGGAGATTCCATGAACGTGTCGCTATAGGTATTGAGCAGCTTGTGTGAGCATTACACCCGCCGATGCCTCCGCGATATGTCGCACTATCTACGACACGGTACCCTCCCCGCCGCATGAAGCCGCAATACCCTGCAATAGCAACAAACCACTGCAACAAATGCGCCCATGATCCAGCCAATCACCGATATCGCAATGAAAGACAAGCCATTTTCGGCACCCGCGACCGCATCGTCGATAATTACATGCGGTTTTCAGAAACCTGGCTATCCGACATGTCACTTCGACTTATCGCTTCGGAGAACACCAGCACCCTTTCGGCGAGGAACTATCGTGCTCGCCACCGCACTCAGCACCTGCAGGCCAGACACCCCACTCATTGCGGTTACCTGTGAACCCAACATCCCTGACAGATGATTCCCTCATTATCCGCGCTCAACCACCATCAATGACCTCGTTAATGTCATGGACGAGTTCATACCTATAACTAACGCCCTCCCGCAACTCCCAAACCCACCCCATGCCGCGTTGTTTCTCCGGACCTGGACACTGGGCACTTGCCGAGTCTCGAGTTCCTTGAGGCCTGCGCTGGCCCCATCGCAACCCAGCAGGCGGCTTTCAGGTTCGTCGATTACCAGCTCTCGGTCAACGCGTTCAGCAGTGACTCACCTCGACCATCTTCGCCACGCCCGCAGCAGCGCCTGCAACAGCACATGCGGCTGCGCTAGTGGGGCAAC